>Ga0210062_1000297_pt1 | contig 15314 bp, 14 predicted proteins | sample Muzzi_CordA_D2_FD_185528 | JGI IMG/M metagenome (GOLD analysis project Ga0210062, IMG submission 185528) | Wetland microbial communities from San Francisco Bay, California, USA, that impact long-term carbon sequestration - Muzzi_CordA_D2 (SPAdes) | ecosystem: Environmental > Aquatic > Marine >...
GGCGCCCGCCGTCGAGCAAACGCAAGTTGCCGTGACCCGCCATGGCAAAGGCCCAGAAGGCGTAGCTGCCGTATTGGACGGGATCTCCGTACAGTACCACGGTCGACTCGGAGCCAATGCCCATGCCGCCGAACCGGCGCGCCATCGCCTCGGGCGTCACGAAATCGCGATCGGTTTCGTGCCAGCACGCCGACTTCCAGTACAGCCACATCGCCCCGGGAATGTGCCCCTCGTTGTAGGTCCGGTCGTCGTTGAGCGAGCAGACCTCGATGACGCGAAGATCGGGATCTGCGAGATGGTCTTCCAGCCAGTCGGTGGAGACGAGGGGTAAATTATTCATCGGTTGCTCTCATCGGGCGTCGGTAGTGTCTTGGCCGTCAAAGCGTCAGGCCGGAATTTTTCGCCGTTTCTGCCTGGTTATCGCCGCATCCCATACGTCATGAACATGGGCGACTTCCTGCTCGAAGCGTTGCAGGAACAGGCGTGCCTGCGTCGACAGCGTGCGCCGGGTCGGCTGGATCACAACGAACTCGGCGTGCATTTCTGGATCGACGAATGGATTGACGGTGAGTTCGCCGCGGCCGATGTCGTTCACGGAAATGACACTCGGTAGAATCGTCGCCCAGTCCGAGCGGGCGACGAATTCCAGTGTGGCGATCATGGCGTCCATTTCCAGCAAGGCCTCGATCTCGACACCGTGGCTCTGGAAATAGGTTTCCAGATTGCGGCGGCGGATATTGTCCGGCCCCGGCACCACGATCTTCAGTGGCCTGATGTCGGCGAGTCGCACCGGTGCCAATGGCTGCAAGCCGCGGCGCGGCCCCGAGATCAGCATCTCGCGGTCGCGCACCAGCAACCGCGACTTCAGTCCGATAGTACCCTCGAAGGCCGGCACCACCGCGAAATCGAGCGCGTCGTCGAGTACCATTTCGGTCAGTGCGCCACTGTAGCCCTCGACGATGTGCAGGCGCACCTCGGGACAGCGCGGCACAAAATCGTCAAGCACCGGCGCCAGCACGGCGCGGGTGAAGGTCGGCATCAGCCCGATGCGCAATTCGCCGGTAACCTGGGCGCCGAGCGAGCGCGCCTCCTCTGCGGCATGCGCCAGGGTGCCGACCGCTTCCACGCATCGTTTGTAGTAGCGCAGGCCCGCCGGTGTCGGCTTCACGCCGCCGGTCGAGCGCTCGAACAGCTTGACCCCGAGCGCACGTTCGACCGCGGCCACGTGCTGTGAGATGCCGGACTGGGTGGCGTGTTCGCGCGCGGCGGCGCGGGTGAAGGAGCCTTCCTCGCACACGGCGATGACGGCGCGGATTTGCCGCAGCGGGATATTGGCCATGGACGCCCTTAAAACGCGGCTATTAGAAAACCTAATGCCCCGGCGCAGATTATATTATTTCTTGCGGACCTGCCAACCGGCTTAGGATTTGCACCAATCAAAACCGTGCGCTGCGCTTGGCCGCGCGACAAGTCGGAGGAACGCCATGGGTACCGCAAATTTCGGCATTGCCGGCATGGATTGGCAGCAGCGGGTCAACTGGGACCGGCTGCGTGAATACCGCATCGAGCGTGCGCGCACGATGATGAAGAAGCACGGGCTCGGCGCCGTGCTCTGCATGTACGACGAGAACGTCCGCTATATCACCGCCACGCTGACCCCCGGCTGGTGCCGGCTCAAGCCCGGCCTGCGTTACGCCATGCTGTGCGGCGACGGGCGGCCGATTTTGTTCGAACAAGGCGACATCGGCATGCAGGTCGAGCGCCATTCGCCGTGGCTGCCGAAGGAAAACATCCGCCACTCCTTCGCCTGGATCAAAGGCGCGGCCGGTCCGGCCTCGGTCCAGCAGGTGAACAAGTTTGCCGATGCCGTGATCAGGGCGATGAAGGAAAACGGCGTCGCCGGGCAGAAGCTCGGTTGCGACTTCATCGACATCAACATGATCGGCTCATTCGAATCGAGCGGCATCACCTGGGGCGACGGCATGACCGCGATGATGGAAGCGCGCGCGGTCAAGAGCCCGGACGAGCAGGAATGTTTCCGCATCGTCGGCGCCATCGGCGACGCGACGCACTGGGAGTGCATGAAATTCCTGCGCCCCGGCATCACCGAGAACCAGGTGACCGCGCACCTGATGGAATATCTCTACAACATCCCCGGCATGGAAGACGTCGAGGACGTGATTGTGTCGTCCGGCCCCAACACCTGGCCGAACTGGCGCAACTTCTCCGACCGCATCATCCAGCCCGGCGACATCGTGTTTATGGATTTGGCCGCGCTGACCTGGAACGGTTACAAGTCCTGCTATTACCGCACCTACTGCGTGGGCAAGGAGCCGACGCAGGAGCAGAAGGATACCTACGGCACCGCGCTCGAGTGGCTCTACGACTCGATCGGCGCGGTGAAGGTTGGCGCCACCACGCGCGACATCGCGATGAAGTGGCCGTCGGCGATGGAGACCTGGGGCTACGAGGACGAAGACCAGGCGGCCGCCAATCTGTGGGGCCACGGTCTCGGTCTTGCGCAATACGATCCCCCGGTGATCTCGCGCATCTGGTCGCTCGATCATCCGATCGACATTCAGGAAGGCATGACCTTCGCGCTCGAAACGCAGCACGGTAAGAAGTACCGTTACGGCGTGCGCATCGAGGAAATGCTGATCGTGAAGAAGAACGAGATCGAGATCGTCTCGAACTTCCCGGTGAAGCAGATCACCGTCGTCGATCCGCTGCCGGGCTACGGCGATCACGTGAAATGACAATGGGCGTGTCCCGGGCGCGGCGCACACGAAGTGATGCGCTGCATACCCGGGACCCCGGTTATTCGCTTAGTTAAGTTGAGTCCCGGATCAGCGGTGCATCGCCAATGCGCTGCACCGCGTTCGGGACAAGAGTAGTGAAATGACCGCTTTCATCCTCCCGCTCAGCGACCCGACCGCCACCGACCCTGAAAACGTCGGGCCGAAGGCGGCCAATCTGGCGTCGCTGACGCAGGCCGGCCTGCCGACGCCGGGCGGTTTTGCGCTGACGGCGGCGGCCTATCATCATCAGATGCGCCATGTCGGCGCCGCCGACATGCTGGCGCAGTACAACGGCGCCGACGTGTCGACCACACGCAGGCTGTCGATCGCCATCCGGCTCGCGCTCTATCAGGAGCCGATCGCGCCCGAGATCCTCGAGCCGCTGCTCACGGCCTGGCGCGCGCAGCGGGCGGACGGCTCGCGCGGCGTGGTGCGTTCCTCGGCGTTGCTGGAAGACCGCAAGGGCGCCAATTTCGCCGGCCAGTTCGAAAGCTTCCTGGGCCTCACCGACGAAACCGAATTCCTCACCGCGGTGCGCGCCTGCTGGGCGGCGCTGTGGACCTCGCACGCCCGCCGCTACATGGAAAACAACGAATTGTCGCCAGCCGACACCGCGATGGGCGTGCTGATTCAGCCGTTGATTACCGCCAGCGCGTCGGGCGGCGGTCTGAGCGAGACCTCCGAAGGACAGATGTTGATCTCGGCCACCTGGGGGCTCGGTTCGGCGATCGCGCAAGGCGAGGTGGTGCCGGACCGCATCGTGCTTTCCAAGAACGGCTTCCTGCGTACGGTGGAAGCCGGCCGCAAGAGCCATCGCGATACCTGCGATCACGGCGAGTCGGCGCCGCAACTGGTGCCCGACGATCTGGTGAGCGAGCCGAGCCTGACGCCGGGCGAAGCGGTGACGCTCGGGCGCCTGCTGCGCAAGTGCGAGCAGCTCGCCGGCCAGCCGGTCGAGATCGAATGGGCGCTCGACGAGATCGGCTTCAAGCTGCTGCAATCGCGGCCGCTGCATTTGGAGCCGGCGATCGTGCCCGATCAAATCTGGCTGGCTCATCCCGGCATCAACGGTCATCCCGCCGGCATCGGCTGGGGTTCCGGACGCGCGGTGGTGGTGAACTGCGAATGCGAATTGTCGCGCGTGGCGCCCGGCGACATCCTGGTGACGCGCGTGGCGGGACCCGCGCTTAGCCAGATTCTGCCGAAGGTGGCCGGCGTGGTGGCCGAACTCGGTGGCTCCACCTCGCATCTCGCCTCGCTCGCCCGCGAGCGCGGTATTCCCATGGTGCTGGGCGTGCTCGACGCCACCCGCGCCATCCCCGACGGCGCGCAATGTGCGGTCGACGGCGTCGCCGGCATCGTGCGGTGGCTGCGCTAATGGCAAGACCCCGTATCTTCGTCACCCAGCCCGTCGCCGACAGTGCGATCAAGCGGTTGCGCGCGTTGGGCAGCGTGAAAGTCTTTCCCGATGACAGCCGGATCATTCCCCACCGCACGCTGGTCGCGGCGGTCAAGAAAGCCGATATCCTGTTCTGCCTGTTGCACGACAAGATCGACCGGGCGGTGATCGCGGCCAATCCGAAACTTCGCCACATCGCGGCGCAGTCCATCTCGCCCTCCAACATCGACGTCGCCGAGGCGACCGCGCGCGGCATTCCGGTCACCGTGGTCCCGCCGGCAACCACCGAGGCGACCGCGGATCTCACGCTCGGGCTAATGCTGGCGGTTGCGCGCCGTATGGGGGAGGGCGACCGGCTGGTGCGGGCGGGGAAATTTCCCGGCGGGCAGTCGCGGCATCTGCTTGGCGCCTACGTGTACGGCAAGACGCTCGGGCTCATCGGCGGCGGCGGGCTGATCGGCAAGGCGGTGGCCCGCCGTGCCCATGGCTTTTCCATGCGCGTGCTCTACTGGACGCCGCGCCGCAAGCCGGAAAGCGAGGAGCGTGAAGCGGGACTGACCTATGCGCCGCTCGACGAGTTACTGCGTGAATCGGATTTCGTCTCCCTGCATTCGCCGCTTAATGCCGAAACCCGCCATCAGATTGGCGCGCGCGAGCTTGGGCTGATGAAGAAGACCGCCTTCATCATCAACACGGCGCGCGGTCCGATCATCGATGAGAACGCACTGGTGCGCGCGCTCAAGGCGAAAAGAATCGCCGGCGCCGGCCTCGACGTGTTCGAGCAGGAGCCGAAGGTGCATCCCGAGCTGAAGCGGCTGAAGAACGTCGTGCTCGAGCCTCACCTTGGCAGCGCCACCGTCGAGGTGCGCGAGCAGATGGCCAATATGGTGGTCGACAATATCGAGGCGCTGATCAGCGGCGGCACGCCGCCCAACTGCGTCAATCCGCAGACCCTGGGCCCGCTGCCATAGGCTGCGGCGGCGAATTGCATTCGCCGCGCCGTCGCGTTTCAATGGCCGATACAGGGCGCCGCCCGGTGCGCCAGTGTGAGGGAGGGATGTCATGGCGGATCTGCCCAGGCTCGATGTGGTGATCGGCAATAATTTTGGCCATCTGCCGATGTTTGTCGGCGCCGAGAAGGGTTTCTTCAAGGCGCATGGCGTGGATGCGCAGATGCTGATCGTCGACACCGGCACCGACATGATCAACGCCATGAACGAGGGCCGTGCGCAGATTGGTGACATGAGCACCACCAGCTATCTGAAGGCGGTGCATGCGGGTTCACCCTTCAAGGTAATCGGGCTGATCATGAATGACGCCACCCGCGACAATTGCGACGATCCGCTCGCCATCGTCACCAAGAAGGGCAGGGGCATCGAGGCCGGCAAGCTTGCCGATCTCAAGGGCAAGACCATCGGCCTGGCGCGCGGGCAGACCTCCGACGAATATTTCAAGATGGTGCTGCGCAAGAACAAGATGAAGTACGAGGACGTCACCATCGAGAACATCTGGTCGCAGTTCGGTCTGGCGCCCGCATTGGCCGAGGGCAAGGTTGATGCCGTGGTGTCGTGGGAGCCTTATATTGCGCAGGTGTTGGCCTCGGTCCCGGCTTCCTATCCTGTCATTCGTGCCGGCGGGTACATGTCCTACGTGATGGTGGCGACAGCGCACGCGCCGACCATCGAGAAAAGTCCGGAACTGGTGAAGGCGATCGCCGGCGGCCTTGCGCAGTCTTCGCACTACACGCGCCAGAACCGCGAGGAGGCAGTTGAGATCTTCGCCAAGATGGTGCCGGGCACCGACGTCGCCATCGGCAAAAAGGCGGTGCATCACATCAGCTTTGATCCGCGCATGTCGCCGGCGGTGCTGCGCGCCTTCGAGAACGCCGAGGACGAAGTGTTGGCCAACACGCTCAAAGGCGCCCCGCGCCTCGATGTGCCCAGCCTGTTCCGGCCGGAATTCATGACCGAGGTTCAGAAAGAGCACCCGGACTATTTCGCCGACCTGCCGCCGCTGAAGCAGTAGCAACGGGCGCGTGTGCCGGGCGCAGCGCGCTGCGCAGGCGATGGCTGCGGGCGCGAGATTCCAATCATCTCCTGGGGCAGTCCGGTCCCCGGACTGGCGGCGCACCGCTGCGCGTGCCGTTGAACCGGGAAAGTTCACAGGTTTGACCGTCGTCAGTATTCGATCCGATCCTGATCGGTGGACCGCGGGTGCTTGCGTCGCTGTTCATGGGCTGCGCCCGCGTGCTTCCCCAAGGTCCAGCCGACCGACTGGAGATTTGCCCGGGCCCAATCGACCGATTCCTGGTCCGTCACCGTCGCAATGGAATTGTTCCAACGATTGTACCAGCCGGCCAGGCTGATCACCGCGAGCATCTCGACGATTTGGCGGTCGGAGAAATGCCGGCGCAGGTCCGCGAAATGCCGAGGTTCAACCATATTGGGCACGCTGGCGCCGTCCCGGGCCAGTCTGAGCGCCGCCTTTTCCGCTTCGGTGAACTCCGACGCTTGTTCGAACGTCCAGATGTCGCGAATCCGGTCGGCGTCGACGCCCATCATGTGCAGCGTGTAGGTGCCATGCGCCTGGCAATGCTGACAGCCGCCGGCGACACTCGCCATCGTGAAGAGTTCGCTGCGAAGCTGCCGGGTAAGATTGCCGGGGGAGACCATGACCAGCTCGACCAGAGGGAGGAAAATCCGCGTCAATTCCGGCCAGCAGAAGATCTCCAGATTCTGCCTGTTCTGGTATCTGGCGTCTGTCATGTCGGATCCTCCACATTGGAGCGTTTCGCCGGTATCGGCCTGTCCCGTTAATGCTGCCCCGCCACTGCGGCTGCACGGACGGACGCGTAAGTGCTCGACCCGATCTGAAAGGCTTGCAGCTGCCGGATCGCCCGCCGGCACGGGCGACGCTGCCGACGGTTACTCCGCCGTCCAGCCGCCGTCGAGTACCAGCGCTGCGCCGGTCATCAGCGACGAGGCGTCGGACGCCAGAAAAACAATGGCGCCGGTGATCTCCTCGAGCTGGCCGAGACGGCCGAGCTTGATCTTGGAAAGCACCTCGTCGCGGAACGTCTTGTTTTCGAAGAACGGCCGCGTCATCGGCGTCTCCAGGAAGGTGGGACCAAGCGAATTGACGCGGATGTTGTGCGGGGCGAGTTCGATCGCCATAGCCTTGGTGAAGCCCTCCATGGCGTGCTTCGAGGCGCAATAGACCGTGCGGCGGGCGGCGCCGACATGGCCCATCTGCGACGAGATGTTGATGATCGAGCCCGACTGTTTGGATTCGATCAGTCGCAGCGCCATCGCCTGCGCCATAAAAAAGGCGGCGCGCACATTGAGCGCGAAGATGGCGTCGAAATCCTCGACCTTCACGTCCGGCAGATAGGCTGGCCGGTTCATGCCGGCATTGTTGACCAGGATCTGATAGGGCGCCCGTTCCCCAATCGCCTTGCGCACCGCATTGATGTCGGTGACATCCAGCGTCAGGACGTCGGCTTGCTGGCCGCGTGCGCGGATGGCCTCGGCCGCTTCCTCGATTTCCTTCGACGTGCGCGCGGCCAGCGTGACATGCGCGCCGGCGTCGGCCAGCGCGGCAGCGGCGGTCAGCCCGATGCCGCGTCCGCCGCCGGTTACCAGCGCGCGCCGGCCATCGAGGCGGAAGGAGGCTGTCTTCGTCAGCTGCATCGTCACTCCGCCGCCTGGGCGTAGGGCACGTTGCGGCCGCCGTAACGGCGCACGCGGATATTGGCCTGCTCGGCGTGCGCGACGAAGCCTTCCAGGATGCACAGCCGCGAGCAGACCTCGCCGATCTTGGCGCTGGCCTCATCGGTGAGCACCTTCTGATAGGTGCAGGTCTTGAGGAATTTGCCGACCCACAGCCCGCCGGTATAGCGCGCCGCCTTCTTGGTCGGCAGCGTGTGGTTGGTGCCGATCACCTTGTCGCCATAGGCGACGTTGGTGCGCGGGCCCAGAAACAGAGAGCCGTAGTTCTTCATGCCGTTGAGGAACACGTCCGGGTCGCGCGTCATCACCTGCACGTGCTCGGAGGCGACGCGGTCGGCTTCGGCGATCATCTCTTCCTCGCTGTCGCAGACAATGACCTCGCCATAATCCTTCCAGGCCTGGCCGGCGGCGTCGGCGGTGGGCAGGATCGTCAGGAGCCGCTCGACCTCGCTCATGGTCGCGCGCGCGAGCTTTTCCGAATTGGTGATCAGCACCGCCGGCGAGGTCGGGCCATGTTCGGCCTGGCCCAAAAGGTCGGTCGCACAGATTTCGCCGTCGACCGTTTCGTCGGCGATGATCAGCGTTTCGGTCGGCCCGGCGAGCAGGTCGATGCCGACGCGGCCGAACAGTTGCCGCTTGGCCTCCGCCACATAGGCATTGCCGGGGCCGACGATCATGTCCACCGGCTGAATGCTCTCGGTGCCGAGCGCCATGGCGGCCACCGCCTGCACCCCGCCGAGCACATAGATGTCGTCGGCGCCACCGAAATGCATGGCGGCGACGATGGCCGGATGCGGCCCGCCCTTGAACGGCGGGGCGCAGGCGATGATGCGCTTAACGCCTGCGACCTTGGCGGTGACGATCGACATGTGCGCCGATGCCACCATCGGATAGCGCCCGCCCGGCACGTAGCAGCCGATCGAGTTCACCGGAATGTGCCGGTGGCCGAGTATGACGCCAGGCAGGGTCTCGACCTCGAGGTCGTGCATGGTGTCTTTCTGCTTCTGCGCGAAGTTGCGCACTTGCGCCTGGGCAAACTTGATGTCGTCGAGGTCGCGCTTGGGCACCTGCGCGATGGCGCGCTCGATCTCCTGCGCGTTGAGGCGGAAGTCCTTCGGTGACCACTTGTCGAACTTCTCCGACAGGTCGCGGATGGCGGCGTCCTTGCGCGCGTCGACGTCGCCGAGGATGCTTTCCACCGTCTGGCGCACCTTGGCGTCAGCTTCCTTGATCGCGCTTGCGTCCATTCCACGCTTGAGCCAGCGGGGCATAACCAGTCCTCCCTATGCCGCGGCGGTTCCAATTACTCCACGGTCATGGCCGGGCTTGACCCGGCCATCCATGATGCATTTCGGCAAGTTGAAACGCTTCATGGACCCCTGGGTCAAGCCCGGAGTGACGGCAGAATGTGTGGCCGCGCCAGTGCTTGATACCGAAAGCTATTTAATCGCGTGCGGGTTGATCGGGCTTCCTGTGCCGCCGGTGATGATGAGAGGCGGGCCGCAGAAGAAGAACTCGTAGACGCCGTCCTCGGCGCAGTCCTCGGCCAGCTCCTTGAGGTAGAAGATCTCGCCCATGCACAGGCCCATGGCCGGGATCACAACCCAGTGCCAGGGCTGGTTGGCCTCCGTGGTCTCATTCGGTCGCACCTCGACTCCCCAGGTGTCGGTGCAAATGGCGGCGATCTGCTTGTCCTGGCACCAGTAGCAGTTCTCGAACTTGACGCCGGGCGCGTCGCCGCCGGCATAGCCGCCCCATTCGGCTTCCGCCAGACAGCGCTCCATCTGCCCGGTGCGGACAATGACGAAGTCGCCCTTGCGGATCTCGACATTGGCGTCCTTGGCGCATTTGTCGAGTTCGTCGTTGGAGATGCTTTCGCCGTCCTGCATCCATTGCACGCCGCGGTGGCGGGCGATGTCGAGCAGCACGCCGCGCCCGACCATCTTGTTCCGGGAGTGCTCGATGCCGAGCACCGAGAGTCCTCGCGAGTCGATCAGCTTGGCATCGTGGCCGTTATAGGCCTTGTCCTCGTAGAAGATGTGGCCGAGCGCGTCCCAGTGAGTGGCGCCCTGCACACACAGCATCAGGGTGTCGTCGGCGTAACGGATGCTGTTCCAGTCCTGCTGGCCGGCGATGGCGTCGGTGCCGGTGGCGAGCATCTGGTGGATCGGGTTGAAGCGGCCGCCGAACAGGCCGGTCTGCGGGCCGGTCCTGTCGAGCGGAATGCCGAGGGCGAACACCTTGCCGGTACGGATCAGGCCCGCGGCCTTGACGATGTCCTCCGGAGTAACGTGGTTGAGCGTGCCGATCTGGTCGTCCTTGCCCCAGCGGCCCCAGTTGGACAGCTTCTTGGAGGCCTCGGCGATCGCTTCCTTGCCGACCTTGATGTTCATGCGGCGGTTCCTTCTCTTTCTTCTTTCTCGTTATATCGCAGCGCGCGCCCGTCGAATGAGGCCGGCCGTCGAGGCAATATTGCGCCGGCGGCCGCTGCTTCATCAAGCACGCCATGCAGGCCGGCGGACAGGCAGCCGACATGGTGAAACTCGGCGGGCTCGCCCGCGGGGCGGGCTATTGCGGGGCAGGTCACACCTTGCCCAGGGCCTGCAGAATCTTCCCCGGCGTAAACGGCATGTCGGTGAGCGGCTGGGCGCCAAGCGGGCGCAGCGCGTCGTTGATGGCGTTCATCACGCAGGCCGGCGCGCCGGCGGTGCCGGCTTCGCCGGCGCCCTTGGCGCCAAGCTCGCTGTCGGCGGTAGGCGAGACCACGTGGCCGCATTCGATGTCGGGCATTTCCGCCGCCATCGGCACCAAGTAGTCGGCCATGTTGCCGTTGGTGAGCTGGCCGCGGTCGTCGTAGAGACAGTGCTCGAACAGCGCGGCGCCGATGCCCTGCACGATGCCGCCGCGGATCTGTTCGTCGACCAATTGCGGGTTGATGATGGTGCCGCAGTCTTCCACGCACCAGTGCTTCAGCAATTTGACGAAGCCGGTGTCGGTATCGACCTCGAGATAGCTGGCCTGAATGCCGTTGGTAAAGGCGAATGGCCAGGCGCGCGGCACGTAATGGCGCGTGGCCATCAGTTCCGCCTGTACGCCGGCAGGCAGGGTGTCCGGGCGGAAATAGGCGACGCGCGCCAGTTCGGCCAGCGGCAGTCGTTCGTTTCCGCTCGCCGCGTCGACCACCGCGCCGTTGCGGATGTCGAGGTCCTCCGGCTTGGCTTGCAGGATACTGGCGGCCACCGCCAGCACATTGGCGCGCAGCGCCTTGCCGGCCTGCCAGGCCGCCTCGCCACCGATGCCGGCGGCGCGCGAGGCCCAGGTGCCGCCGCCGTAAGGTGTGTTGTCAGTGTCGCCGGTGACGACGCGCACCCGGTCCATCGGCACGCCGAACGCGGTCGCCGCGCACTGTGCCATGACCGCCTCGGCGCCCTGACCTTGCTCGGTGACGCCGGTGTGCACGCTGATATTGCCCTGCGCATCGAGCTTCAGCGTGGCGCCGTCCTGCGAGGTGATCTTGGCGCCGCCGACGCCATAGAAGGCGGCGGACGGATTGGTCACCTCGATGAAGCTGGCAAAGCCGATGCCGCGATAGATGCGTTTCTCGCGCAGCCTGGTCTGCTCGGCGCGCAGGCCCGCGTAATTCATCATCGAGTCGAGATGAGCGAGCGACTCGTGATGCGAGAGCGCCTCGAACTTGAGGCCGACCGCCGACTGCGCCGGATAGCCGTCGTCGGGAAAAAGATTGCGCCGACGCAGTTCGAGTGGGTCCATGCCGATCCTGGCGGCGGCCAGCTCGACCAGGCCTTCGGTCACCGCTACCGCGATGGGGTGGCCGACCGCGCGGTATTGGCACATCACGTTCTTGTTCTGGAACACGACACGCGCGGCGGCGCGGTAGTTGGGCGTGGTGTAGGGCCCGCCGACCAGGTTGACGATCTGGTTGGCCTCGATACCGCTGGTGCGCGGATAGACCGAATAGGGGCCGATGCCGGTCAGGTCGTCGATCTCGAAGGCGGCGATGGTGCCGTCCCTGTTGACGCCGATCTTGGCCTTGATGCGATGGTCGCGGGCGTGGATGTCGGTGACGAAGCTCTCGATGCGGTCGGCGACGAACTTGACCGGGCGCTTGAGCATTTTCGACAGCGCCACCGTCGCCATCTCGTCGGCATATGTGTGCACCTTGATGCCGAACGAGCCGCCGACGTCCTTGGTGATCACGCGGACCTGCTGCTCCTCCAGGTCGAGGTGCTTGGCGAACAGGTTCTGCATCATGTGCGGCGCCTGCGTGCCGTGGTAGACGGTCAGGCGCTGCTCGCCTTCGTTCCAGTCCGCCACCACGGCGCGCGGCTCGGTGGTGACGCCGGTATGGCGGCCGAACATGAAGGTGGTCTCCACCACCTCATCGGCGGCGGCGAAAGCCTTGTCCGGTTCGCCGACTTCCAGCTTGCGCTCGAAGCACAGATTGTCGCCGAGCTCGGGTTGGATGACCGGCGTCTTTTTGTCGAGCGCGGTTTCCGGATCGGTGACGGCGGGCAGCGGCTCATAAGCGACGTCGACCAGCTCGCAGGCATCCTCGGCCTGCGCGCGGGTGCGCGCGACAACGGCGCAGACCGCCTCGCCCTGCCAGCAGGCGCGCTCGACGGCGAGGGCGTGCTGCGGTGCCGACTTGAGCCCTTTCAGGTGGGTGAGGACGCCGACCCAGGGGGTCATCACTTTTGCCAGTTCGGCGCCAGTCACCACGGCGATTACGCCAGGGGCCTTCTTCGCCTTGTCGGCCTTGATGCTCTTGATGCGGGCATGCGCGTGCGGCGAGCGCACGAAGGCGACATGGGCCATGCGCGGCAGGGTGACATCGCTGACATATAGTCCACGTCCTTGCGTCAGCCGCTGCAGGTTGGGCCGCGGCACGGAGCGGCCGATATAGGAGTTTGGCCGATCGAGCGCAGAGAGCACGGGCGGGGAGTCATCGGTGATTTTCATCATTTGCCTCCCGCGCGCGCCTGCGCCACCGCTTCCACCGCGTCGACGATGGCGTGATAGCCGGTGCAGCGGCAGTAGTTGCCGGAGAGATGCTCGCGGATCGCGTCACGCGTCGGCACGGTTTTGTTCTTCTTCGCTTGCACCAACAGGTCCTGCGCCGCCGCGATCATGCCCGGCGTGCAATAGCCGCATTGCAGGGCGTTGCGCTGCTCGAAAGCCGCCTGCAGGTCGGCGACCTCGCCGCTGTCGGAGAGGCCCTCGATAGTTTCCACCGTGGCGCCGTCGCACTGCACCGCCAGCATCAGGCAGCCGCGCACGATCTCGCCGTCGACGCGCACGGTGCAGGCGCCGCAGACGCCGTGCTCGCAGCCGACATGGCTGCCGGTGAGGCCCAAACCTTCGCGCAGGAAATCGACCAGCGTCGTGCGCGCATCGACGTGCTCGGCAACCGGCTCGCCGTTGACGGTCAGCTTGATGTCCATAGCCGTGTCCATCACGCCGCCTCCATCAACTGTGCCGCCACGCGGCGCAGCAGCACACCGGCAAGATGTTTCTTCACCGCAGCGGTGGCCTGTACATCGTCATTGGGATCGAGGTCGAGCGTGGCCACCGCACCATCGATATCGCCCTTGGCGAGCATAGCTTCGGACTTCTTTGCACGCACCGGCGTGTCGCCGACGCCGAAATAGGCAAGCCGCACATCGGCGAGACCCTTGCCGGCGGCGCGCGCAGTCGCGGCAAGCCCGACGATGGCATAGTCGCCATGGCGCCGCGCCAGCTCGGCGAAGCCCGTGCGCGTGTTCCTGTCGGCCGCCGGCACGCGCACGGCGGTGACCATTTCCTGCGGGCGCAGTGCGGTCTCGAACAAACCCTTGAAGAACGCGTCCGCCTTCACCGTGCGTGTTCCCCGCGGACCCGCAATGGCGATCTCGCCGCCCAGCGCCAGCACGCAGGCCGGCAATTCCGCCGCCGGATCGGCGAAGGCGACCGAGCCACCGAAGGTGCCGCGGTTGCGGATCGCCGGATGTCCGATATGCGGCATGGCGCGGGCGATCAGGGGCGCGTGCTTTGCGACAATATCGGAGTGCTCGACCTGGGCGTGCCGCGCCAGCGCGCCGATCTCGACGAACTTGCCTTTCCGGGCGATGCCGTCCAGGCCCTTGATTCCGTTGATGTCGATCAGCAGGTCCGGGGCCGAAAGCCGCATGTTGAGCGTGGCGATCAGGCTCTGCCCACCGGCCAGCAGCCGGGCGTCGTCCTTGTGCTTGGCCAGCAGCGCGACCGCTTCCTTGAGCGTGCGCGCCTTTTGATAGGCGAATGGCGCCGGCTTCACGTCTCCCCCCGATCTCATTTTCTTATTCCTATTGTGACCGGGAACGCGGGCGGGTCAATGCGGCGCTTGCCCCCTCGCCGGGCGGCTTGGCGCCACGTATAAAGCCCGGCGGAAGAACAGGGAGGACGCCCATGGCTGGGGAATTCGAAGGGAAAGTCGTCGTCGTCACCGGGGGCAGCCGCGGCATTGGCCGCGCCATCGCGGTGGCCTTTGCGCGCGAGGGCGCGCAGACCGTGCTGGCGGCGTCGAACGAGACCAATCTGGCCGAGGGCGCCAAGGCGGTCGCAGGCGCCGGCGGGCCGAAGGCGATTACGGTCGCTGGCGACCTGCGTACGCTCAAGGGTTGCGACGCGCTGTTCGCGCAGGTGAGGGAGCGCTGCGGGCGCTGCGACGTGCTGGTCAACAACGCCGGCGCCACCAGGGGCGGCAAGTTCTTCGACCTGCCGGACGAGGCTTGGGAGGACGGGTTTGCGCTCAAGTTCTTCGGCACCGTGCGGCTGACCAGACTGTTCTGGCCACTGCTCAAGGAGGCGCACGGCAGCATCGTCAACATCGTCGGCGGCGCCGCGCGCACGCCGGGACCGGACTTCTTGATCGGCGGTTCGGTCAACGCGGCCATGGCCAATTTCGCCAAGGGACTGACGGCGCTGGGCAACCGCGACGACATCAACGTCAACGTGATCCATCCCGGACAGACCGAAACCGACCGTATCGAGCAGTTGTTTCAGCAATTCGCCAAGGCGCAGAACAAGACCAGGGATGAGGTGCGCGCCGACGTGCTGGCCAAGGCCGGCATCCGCCGCATCGCCCAGCCGGAGGACATTGCCGAGCTGGCGGTGTTTCTGGCGGGCGCCAGGGGCCGGCACATCCAGGGGGCGGCAATTGCCGTCGATGGCGGCGCGCAGCCCGGATTTTATTAAGAGAGTGCCTTCACGATATCGATGGCGCGGCGCAGCAGCGTCATCGATGCCTCCAGGGTGCGGAAGGCGGCGTGCGAGGTCAGCGTGACGTTGGGCAACCGAGCCAGCGGGTGACTGGGCTTGAGCGGTTCGTCGTGGAAGACGTCGAGCCCGGCG
>Ga0210062_1000298_pt1 | contig 15299 bp, 10 predicted proteins | sample Muzzi_CordA_D2_FD_185528 | JGI IMG/M metagenome (GOLD analysis project Ga0210062, IMG submission 185528) | Wetland microbial communities from San Francisco Bay, California, USA, that impact long-term carbon sequestration - Muzzi_CordA_D2 (SPAdes) | ecosystem: Environmental > Aquatic > Marine >...
CGAGGAGGACATGCGGACCTTCGAGCGACCGGGGGCCTTTGACCTTGCGATCAACATGTTCACCGCGTTCGGCTACTTTGATGACAAGTCCGAAGATCTCCTGGTCTTGAGGCATCTTCATGACGGTCTCGTTTCAGGCGGGACGCTGGTGATCGACCCGGTCGGCAAAGAATGGCTCGCACGGCACTTCGAACCGACCTGGTCTACGAGAGCCGAGGATGGCTCTCTGCTGATCAACCGAAGGGAGATCATCGACGATTGGACCCGAATTCGGAACGAGTGGATTCTGCTCAGCGGCGGAGAGGTCCAAACCTTCGAATTCCACCATACGGTCTATTCCGGTCAGGAGCTGAGGGATCGCCTCGAGCATGCAGGGTTCGAGAGGGTCGAGCTGTTCGGTGATCTGGGAGGAAGCCCCTACGGACCTGATGCCAAGAGGCTGGTCGCAGTGGCCAGGAAGTGAGCAAAGTCGATCATGCCAGCAGACCCGACAGCCCCCGGGTCCACCGACACCATCAAGCTTCACCAGGTGCTCCGTGCGACGCCGGAGAGGATCTACCGTGCTACGCTCCGCAAAATCGCTCGCCCGTCTCGAAGGAGGTCTGTAGTGATCGTTCCGCGCTCGTTCCGTCCGGTCCTCTTCCTTGCCGTGGTCGCCGCTCTGGCGGTCGCAGCCGAGCCGCGCGTGTGTGCCGCGGACGGCGCCGACGCCGAACCGCCGCTCTCCGGCAACCGGCAGATCCGCGGCGCCTTGCACGACGCCGCCGACGCCTTGGAGGAAGGAAGGCTCGAGGCGGCAGGCCGGCTCTACGGACAGGTTGTCGCCTCGACCTCCGCCGGCGACGACCATCGCCCTCAGGCGCTCTACGGCGTCGCCCTCGTCGAGATGATCGAGCTGTCGACCCCGGCCGATGAGCGGGATGCGGCGCGGGATACGGCCGAGGCCAGGGCGGCCCTCGAGGAACTGGCGAGCTCGTTCCCGAGCTTCGAGCGCGGCCCCGAAGTCGCCGCAGCCCGCTCGTGTCTCACCGAGCTGGGCCGGGCCGGCGGCCGGACCGAGGACCTGGAGAAGAGGATCGCCGAGCTCGAGGCGGAGCTCGCCGAGCGCACCGCCCGGCTCGCCGCCAAGGATGCCGCCGCCGGCGACCGCGTGGCCGAGCTCGAAGCCGAGGGGGAAGCGCTGCGCACCGAGGGCGAGGGGTTACGCAGCCAGCTCGCCGAGCTCCAAGAGAAGCTGTCGGGCGTCGAGGAGGAGCTCAAGAAGAAGGAAGAGGCGCTGGAGAAGGTCAAGAAGACCTTGATCTCCGGGGGTTGATCGGGCGCGCGGACTCCCAGTGAAGCTTCGCCTCAAACCGACGACAGCCTCGGGAGGGGGCGTCCCCTTCCCCCCGGAGGGTGGGAAGGGGATCGAGGGGATGGGGGGAGATCCGGTGGATCATCCAAGTCGATCGGAGCGGCGAAACCGACGACGCGAGCAAACTTGACTCATTCGTCACGAAGTCGGTTCTTGTAGATGTCTAGCCCAGCAGCGCCTCGATCTTGCCCAGCAGGCGGGCGAGGTCGACCGGCTTGGTGTCGTACTCGTCGCAGCCCGCCGCCAACGCCGCCTCGCGTTCCTCGGCGAGGGCGTGGGCGGTGAGCGCCAGGACCGGAATCGCGCGCGTCTCGTCGGTCGCCTTGAGCCGGCGGGTCGCCTCCCAGCCGTCGAGCACCGGTAGGCTCAGGTCCATCAAGATCAGGTCCGGCGCCTCCGTGCGTGCCATCGCCAGCGCCTGCTCGCCGTCGACGGCGGCAACGACCTCATAGCCTTTGCGTCCGAGGCGCCGGGTCAGCATGTCCCGGTTCATCTCGTTGTCCTCGACGAGCAGGATCTTGGGCACTTTCCTCAGACCTCCCGGTTCGGTTGCGGCCGGTGGACGAAGGTGTGGACGAGCTGGCGCACCTCCTCGAGCAGGCGGTCGCGGCTGGTGCCGCCCTTTTCCACCACCGTCTCGACCCGGCCGGAGAGACGCTGCCGGTCGTCGTCGGTGAGCTCCTTGGCGGTCACCACCACCACCGGGATGCTCTCGGCGGGCATCTGCTCGCGCACCGCCTCGAGGAAGTCGAAGCCGTCCATCTCCGGCATCATCAGATCGAGGAGAATCAGGTCGGGCGCCGCGGCCGCGACCCGTTCGAGACCGACACGGCCGTTTTCGGCCTCGTCGACGGTCCAGCCCTCCTTCTCAAGGGTGCGCCGCACCAGCTCGCGGGTGTCAGCGTCGTCCTCGACCACCAGCACGTGGCCCGGCGGACCGTCCGCGTAGAACGTCCGCATCAGCTCGACCAGGCGGTCGCGGTCGACCGGCTTGGTCAGGTACTCGGTGGCGCCCAGGGTCAGCCCCATCTCGCGATCGTCCATGACCGAGAGCATGATCACCGGGATGCCCGAGGTCTCCGGGCTCTCCTTGAGCGCGGCGAGCACCGCCCAGCCGTCCATGCCCGGCATCAGCACGTCCAGGGTGATCGCGGCCGGTCGCATCGTGCGTGCCATCTCGAGCCCGGAGGCGCCGTCGGTGGCGGTGATCACCTCGAAGCCGCTGCGCGCCAGAGCCCGGCGGGTGACGTCGAGGCTGCCCGGGTCGTCGTCGATCACCAGCACCGCCGGCCCGGTCGGCCGCGGCTTCGACTCCAGCGCCTCGGGCGCGGCGGCCAGGGCGGCGGTGTCCTGCTCGACGTCGGCGACCACCAGCGGCAGGTCGACGGTGAACGTGGTTCCGACGCCGCGGGAGCTGCGCACGGACAGGTCGCCGCCCATCAGGCGGCAGAAGCGCTTGCTGATGGTCAGCCCGAGGCCGGTGCCGCCATACTCGCGGGTGGTCGAGGAGTCGGCCTGGGTGAAGGCCTGGAAGATCTTGGTCACCTGCTGCTCGTCCATCCCGATGCCGGTGTCGGAGACCTCGAAGACGATCCGCTCGCCCCCGCCGTCACCGTCACCGTCACCGTCGGCGGCCAATCGCCGCGCGGTGATCGAGATCGTGCCGTCCTGGGTGAACTTCGACGCGTTGCTCAGCAGGTTGAACAGGATCTGCCGGACCTTCACCAGGTCGGCATGCATCGCGCCGGTCCCGTCGTCCACGTCGAGCTCGACCCGATTGCCGTGCTTGTCGACCAGTGGCCGAACGGTGGTGATCACCTCCTCGATCAGCGGCCCGATCTCGAAGGACTCGAGGTGGAGCGTCATCTTGCCGGCTTCGATCTTGGACAGGTCGAGCACGTCGTTGATCAGCGCCAGCAGGTGCTTGCTGGCGGCGACGATCTTGCGCAGGTCGCCCGCGGTGTCCTCGTCGTCGGCGTCCTCGGCGTCCTCCAGCAGCATCTCGCTGTAGCCGATGATGGCGTTCATCGGCGTGCGCAGCTCGTGGCTCATGTTGGCAAGGAAGCGGCTCTTGGCCCGGTTGGCGCGCTCGGCCGCGGTGCGCGCCTCCTCGGTCTCGGCCCGCGCCTCCACCAGCCGCCCCGCCATCTGGTCGAAGCCGCGGGCGAGGTCGCCAAGCTCGTCGCGCCACGCGACGCCGATCCGGTGGTCGAGGTTGCCGCGCCCGATCTCCCGGACGCCGGAGCCGAGGCGGCCGATGCGCCGCACCAGGCCGCGGCCGGTGACCGCCGCCACCAGCAGGGCGGTCAGAGCCGAGAGCCCGAAGATCGCCAGCGTGATGTTGCGGGTCAGCCGGGTCACCTCGAAGAAGCCGTCGGCGGCGGCGTCGACCCGCTGCAGCTCGGCGCGCTCGAGCACGCGCAGCCGGTCGAGCACGGTGCCCACGAGCTCGGGGGGTGGCGGTTCGGTGGGAGATCCCCCGGCGGCGGCAGTGTAGAAGGCGGCCCAGTTGTCGAGGAGCCGGTCGTAGGCCGTCTCGAGCTGCGCCAGCTCGGCGCCCCGCTCCGGCGACGTCGAGGCCTTGAGCGCCTCGAAGTTCCGCCGGTTCTCCTCCAGCCGCTCCCGGATCCCGGCGATCTGCTCGGCGTCGAAGTCGACCGCGCCGGTGCCGACCAGGCCCGCGAGCAGGTTGACCTCGCGGTTGCGGTCCTGGATTCCTTCGACGAGGTCACCGAGCTGGAGCTGGCGCGACAGTGCGTCGCGCAGCTCGTCGATGGTGGCGCTGTGGCGATGATCGCCCCAGAAGTAGACCGCCATGTTGAGGGCAAACAGCACCAGGATGGCGAGGAACGCCAGCCCGAGCTGATCGCGCAGCTTCATCGGTCGGCCCTCCGTCCCCGCAGGCGCCGCAGCAGACTGCCCAGGCCGGCAAGACCGCCGCCGCCCGCGTCGGCGCGCCCGGAGCCTGCTTCAACGGCCAGGGTGGCGTCGATCTCGGCGGGTCTCGATCCGGGTGCCGAGCTGCCGGGCCGGCCGGCATCGGTCGCCGCTGCCGGCGGAGCCGAGGCCGCGGCCACCTCCTCGCCGGCCGGAAGCCCGACCGCCGCGGAGAGCTGCCGCGCCAGGCCGCGGGCATCCGGCCGCTCCTCGGGGCGCTTGGCGAGCGCGCGGGTGACCACCGCCTCGAGCTCGGCGCTCACTTCGGGCGCGTGCTCGCGCACCGACGGCACCGGCTGCTTCATGTGCTGCACCACCAGCGCCATCAGGTCGCCGCGCTCGGCGACGTAGGGCAGCCGGCCGGTGAGCATCAGGTAGAGCATCACGCCCACGCTGTAGACGTCGGACCGCCCGTCGTAGTCCTGGTCGTTCAGCCGCTCGGGCGCCATGTAGGTCGGAGTGCCGATCAGCAGGCCATCGCGGGTGAGCTGCTGGCTGGTCGCGGTCTCGCCCATCAGCTTGGCGATGCCGAAGTCGAGGACCTTGACCACCTCGCGGCCACGCGCGCGATGGAGGAAGACGTTGCCCGGCTTGACGTCGCGGTGGATCAGGCCGGCATCGTGGGCCTCGGCCAGCACGTCCAAGACCGGCAGCAGGATCTCGGCCGAGCGGCGCGGCGCGAGCATCCCGCACTCGGAGAGCTCGCGGTCGAGAGAGACGCCTTCGAGGAGCTCCATGACCAGGTAGGCGACGTCGCCGCCGGTGACCCCGGAGTCGTGGACCGCGACCGCGTTGGGGTGGCTCAGCCGGCACGCCGCGGCACCCTCGCTGCGGAACCGGGAGAGCGCCTCGGGGTCCGCGGACATGGCGCTGCGCAGCACCTTGACCGCGACGTCGTGATCGAGCTCCAGGTGGCGCGCGCGGTAGACGGCGCCGAACGTGCCCGAGCCCAGCAGCGCGTCGAGTCGGTACTTGCCGGTCAGGGTCACGCCGGGGCCGACCTCGCTGGGTGACGGCTCGCGCTCCCCTGGGCGACCGGATAAGGGGCCCTCCAGGCTCTCGCTCGGCGCCTTCGGGGCCGTCGCCCGGCTCCGGAGCTGGGACTCCACCCGCGCGAGCACCACGGGGAAGTCGAGGGGCTTGACCACGTAGTCGTTGGCGCCCAGCTCGAGGGCGCGCACCACGTCCTCGCTCTCCCCCTTGGCGGTCGCCATGATGATCGGCAGCTCGGTCTGCGAGTGGCGGCGGCGCAAGGTCTGGAGCACCTCGAGGCCGTCGACTCCCGGCATCATGACGTCGAGCAGGACCAGGTCGATGGGCTGGGCGGCGACGGTGTCGATCGCTTCGCGGCCGCCGGCGGCGACCACCACCTGGTAGCCCTTGCGCTCGAGGCGCCGCGACAGCACGTCGCGGTTCATCTCTTCGTCGTCGACGACCAGCAGGGTGTGCTCGGAGGGTGTCATGGGAGGCGCACGGAGATCGCTCGGGTCTCGATTCGGTCCGGTTGCTCGGGGGAGCGCTCGGATGGTAGCAGGGTCACAAGATTTCCACTTCCACCGGCCCGCGTACCCTCACCCGGCAAGCGAGGCGGTGCTCGCCCGGCTCGCGCTCACAGATCTCCTCCAGGGTCTCGCGCTCCTGGTCGTCGGGCTCGGTATCCAGGAGATGCTCGTGGCCGGAGAGGATGCGGATCGGATCGCTGCCGCAGATGCCGGCGTGACACTCGGCGTTGATGGGGACGCCGGCCGCCTCGGCGGCCTCGCACAGCGTCTGGCCGGGGGCCACGACGAGGCGGCGGCCGGTGCCTCGGAACTCGACCGAGGGGGCCGTGGTGTCGGGAGTCAAGGCGCCCGCCTCGCCGGGCGGAGGGGGCGCTACCGACGGGGCAGGCGCGCGGGTGCCCCCATCGTCCTCGGTACCGCCGCTCAGCCGGAAGCGCTGAGCGCCGGCGCGGAACCGGTCGCCGGCCCGGAGGCGGAGCGCGTCGCGCACCCGCAGCAGGCTGCCGTTGGCGCTCTTCAGATCCTTGACCAGCACCCGGCCGTCCTCGACGCCGATCGCCAGGTGGCGGCGCGAGAGCGTCCGGTCGTCCGGGTCGAGGGTCACGTCGGGCGCCTGGCGGCCGAGAACGATGGTGCCGGCGGCGAGCTCGTGGCGGCCCACCTCCCGGCCATGCCGGTCGAAGTGGGTGAGCACCGGTCGGTCGGCGTCGCTGTCTCCGGTATCGAGGCGCAGGAACTGGCGACCGCAACGGATCAGGTCGCCGGCATGGACCTCCCGCTTCTCGCCCGCCGGCAGCTCGTAGAACAGCCCGGTGGCGCCGCCGTCGTCGCGCAGCAGCCAGCCGTCTTCGACCCAAGCGATGGAGGCGTGGCGGGGCGAGAGCGCGGTGTCATCGGCGAAGCTGGCGTCGCAGCCGCTGCGGCCGATGGTCACCACCGCGCCGTGGGCGAGCGCGTACTCCTCGGCGTCGACGCCGCCGGGCAAGATTCTCGTGAGGAAGGCGCGGTCTTCAAGGTCGGCGAGCTCGGCGGGTGGACCGTCGGCGTCCTCGTCGGTGGCGGTGGCCGCCGCCACCGACGCGGCCCCGAGCCGGGCGAGCTGCGCGGTGCCCGAGCCGGTCGTTTCCGCCTCCTCGGAGTCCTCCTCGATCTCGACCTCGATCTCGTCGTCCCTCCGACCGTCGAGCTTCTGCCGGATCACGTCGGCCACCAGCACCGCGTCGCGCAGCGCGGACTTGATGTTGCCGCGGTGGCGGACCTCGCGGAAGCCCGCCGGCTCGGCGTCGAAGTCGTCGGTCTCGAGGTAGGCCTGGCTCAGCAGGTCGCCGACCAGGAACACCCCGGGGCGGCGGCTCTCGAGCCACCGGTTGACCACCGCCCGCCGGCGCCCGCGCCGGCCGCCGGTCACCAGCGGCACCCCAAGGGTGTCGAGCAGTGTCTCGGGCACGTCTTCGCCGATGCAGGCGATGCACTGCTCCTTGGGGAACTCCAGGTGGACGGTCTCGGCCGGTCGCCCCGTGAGCTCGCGGCGGTCGATGCGCACCGACAGGTACTCTCGCCGGTCGGCGCCGGTGACCACCGCCGACGGCTCGCTCAACGGGTGATAGCGGATGTTGCCGTTGCCCACGTAGGCGGCGAAGAAGACCTCCGCCAGCGCCCTCGACACCCGCGGCATGGAGTCGCCGCGGTAGGACCAGTGGACCGCGGTCGGGTCGCCCGCGGCGACCTTGGCGTTGGACAGCGCGATGACCGCCTCGGCCGCCGAGGTGCCGCCGCCGACGACGCACGCCGGCTGGCCGACGAAGGAGGCCGGATCGTCGAGCCGGAACGCGATCCCCTCGGTGTCACCCGGGATGTCGAAGCGCCGCGGTACGCCACGGCCGATGGCCAGCACCACGAAGCGGGCGTCGTAGGTGAGCTCCGAGCGACTGCGGTTGTCCCAGGCGTGGGCGCGCCAGCGGCCTCCGGCCGTCGGCTCGAGGCCGGTCAGTTCGACCCCGGTTCGGGCCGGTACGCAGTGCTCGCGGTAGAGGGCCTTCCAGCGGGCGCAGATCTCGTCCTTGTCGATGGGCTCGAAGGCGAGCGCCGAGATCAGCGGCCCGCCGCGCGGGAACGTCATCCGGTCGCCGCCGCCGAACCCGGGCAGGATCAGCTTGTCCTTCGAGTAGTCGCGGATCCGCCGCATCAGGTCGTCGTAGTCGATGACCTGGACCGAGAGGCCGTGCTCGACGGCGCGGAACGCGGTCGCCGTGCCGCCCGGGCCGCCGCCCACGACGAGAACGTCGAGCTCCTGGTTGGCGTCCTGGGGCGCGGGTTCGGCGAGGTCGGTGTCGGTCATCCAGCGTCTCCTTCGGGGGGATCGTCGATCGAGCCGGGCAGCGGCAGAATCTCGAGGTCGAGCTCCGTACGCTCGGAGCCGGCCCCGGAGCCAGTGCCGGGCTCGCCTTCTAGCGCAGCCGGCAGCTCCACCGGCAGCTCCTCGATCAGCGTTCGAGAGTCGGCGGTCTCGCCGGTGTCGGTGCCGGCGCCGGTCTCGGAGCTGGGGGCGCAGAGCTCGGGCCCCTGGAAGATCAGGTCGAGCTTGCCGCCCAGGGTGATCACGTGCAGGCGGTCGAGCCGCTCGCGCCCGGTGAGCGGCTCGCCGTCCAGCTCGGTGCCGTTGAGGCTGCCCAGGTCCTCGAGGAAGTAGCTCCCCGCCGCCTCGTCCCACTCGATGCGCGCGTGGCGGCCGGAGACCGCGGGGACCGGCAGGACCACGGTGCAGTCAGGGTGGCGGCCGAGCGTCGCCTCCTGGCCCAGGTCGAAGTCGGCACCGCGCAGGGGGCCGATCCGGCAGAGGAGCTTAGCTGGCATCCGGCGCCTCTTTGGAGGGCCCTTCGCCGCCGCTCGCGCGGGTCGGGCCGGGACTCACCACGAACGGTCTCCATCTCGCGTCCGGATGGAAGACATGACAGGTGATGCAGCTCTCCGACGCCTGGCGCGGCGTGTGGCACTCACGGCAGGTCGCGATCCGGGGCAGGTTCTGGATCGAAGCGTGGTCGACTTCGGCCGGCGCTCCCTTCTCCTGGTCCAGGTAGTCGGCGATCGGGATCGCGTCGTGGCAGTCGAGGCAGCTCCGCTGCAGCACGTGCGGCCGGTGATCGAACTCGGCCCGGTGCAGGGTGCGTTGATCGGACTCGACGCGCACGATGGTGGCGTCTTGCACCAGGTGGCAAACCCGGCACGCCTCGGTGAGGTCGGCGGCGAGGGCGCCGATCGCCTCGACCTCGGCGGGATCGAGTCTCGTGGCCCCACCACCGTCCGGGTTGTCGCCGAGCCGGAACACTCCCTCGTCGAGCTGAGCTCCCGGCGTCTCGACCCGGCGGCGGAGCTCGTCGAGCAGCCCCTCCACCTTCACCAACTCGATCTGGAGCGCGCGCTCGGGCCGCGAGCGGAGCACCTCGGCCTGGCGCTCGAGCGTGGCGATCGCCTCGCGGTAGAGCGCGCGAGCCTCCCCGGGCGCGGCGTCGGGGCTGGCGACGAGCAGGTCGGCCATCCCGGCGTCGGGGTAGAGGCGCCGGCGCAGCAGCCGCATGTTGTGGAGCACCCAGGGGTCGCGGTGGCGGAGCGGAGTCTTGATCACCCGGTTGCCGAAGCGTTGGAACTCGGCCGTGCTCAGGTCGTCGGCCCAGCGGTCGGCCGGCCCGCCCCGCAGCCGCGCCGCCTCCAGGGTCTCGACGCCCAGCCCGGAGCCGCCCTCCGACGCCACCGGCGTCACGGGCAGGGGCGGCGTGCGGACGGTCGCGCTCAGGTGGCAGGCGGAGCAGTGGCGGTCGAAATCGATGGGCCGGAAGCCGCCCTCACCGGCGGGCGAGTCTGGGCTCGGCTCGTGGCAGACCAGGCAGGCCGCCTCCACGTCGGCGAGCGAGCGACGGCGCATCACCTCGTTGACGTGGTGGCTGTGGGTGAAGATCAGGGCGTCGCTGTCGGGGATCCCGTCGGCGGCGAAGTCGAGCTCCGGGTGTCCAGCCGAGAACGAGCCGAAGTCGTGGCAGGTGAGGCAGACGGAGTCGGCAACCCGGGCGATCTCGGCCCGCCGCCCGCGGTGCTCCAGGTGGCAGGCGGCGCAAGCAATTTGCTCGGGCAGGGGATCGCGGCGCTGGTCCGCCGGGCTGGCGCTCCAGTGGGCGGCGAGGGTGAAGATGCCCGGCGACGGGTCCGCCCCGGCCGTCGTAGTCACCGCAGTCACCCCGCTGCGACGCTCGTGACAGTCCCGGCACGCCCCATCCGCCACGCCTCGGGAGCCACCGTGACAGGCCGCGCAGTCGGAGTCGTACGCCGCGTGCGCGGAGGCGAGCGGCCCGTTCGAGATCAACCCGGCGTCGCGGGAGAGGACGCTCCACCCGGCGAGGAGGGCCAGCACCGCCAGCCCGCCACCGCCGAGCGCCAGGAACCGGTTGCGCGACGCGGGCCTCACGTAGGCGCGGGCCACCGGTAGCCGCACGTCGCCGTAGGTCCCCTTGCTCCCGCGTCGGTTCTTCGCCATTCGCGTCCGATCCCTATCCGATCAATAAAGGAAGACCGTCCCCAGGTGGACGGCCAGGAGAGCCAGCACCAGGAGCGACGCCGGAACGTGGATCCAGGGCCACAGCCGCAGCGCCCGCTGGAGGGTCAGGTGTGCGTCGAGCTGGAGCTTCGTCTTGTAGAGGCGCGCGAGCTCGCCCAGCTTCTCCCGCTCGTCGGCGCCGAGGTGGCGGCGCAGGTGGTCGAACTCGCCGAGCTGCGCCGCCTTGCCGCCGGTGATGTCGACGAAGTAGAGCCAGCGCGGCCGAGGCGCCACCAGCTCGGGAGCGACGCGGCGCGCGTAGAGGGCCTGCACCGGCTCGCTGCACTCCGCGGCCAGGCGCTCGGCCTTGGCACGCAGGTCGCCGATCAGCTCCGGGATGCGCTCGTAGACCGCCTCGACCGCGAGCCCCGAGCCGAGCACCCGCGGGAGCCAGCGCTGGAGGCCGAGGCCGACCAGGCCGGTGACCCCGGCCCACAGGGTCAGCGCCCAGAGCCAGAGGGTCACCAGACCGGTGGGCACGTGGAAGCCGCTGTGCATCAGCACCAGCATCAGGACCAGGACGCCGCCGTACTGGTGCAGCCGGAGCCAGGCGCGCGAGGTGCCCAGCCCGAGGCGACCGAAGGTCGCCGCCATTCGCCGGCGGACCGCATAGAGGCTGATCGCCACCAGCAACAGCGCCGCCGCGATGCCGTAGCCGAGCCGCAAGGGGTTGCCGGGGCCGGGCTCGAAGAACGAACGGTCGACGGCGTACGCGACGAGGCAGAGAGCCACCGCCGCGGCGAAGCCCCGGCGCCATCCCGCGCCGCCGGCACGCCGCCGCCTCGCCAGCGCCGCCGGCCGTGGGGCCGCGCTCCGGCCTGCCGCGTCTCCCGCTCCGACGGCTACTTCTCTCGACCCGATGGCCGCAGGCGCTCCCCGACTCATGCGTTCTCCGCCAGGAGCGCTTCGAGCTCCGCCAGCGAGCCGACCCGGAAGGCGCAACCGTGGGGGCAGCTCTCGACGCACGCCGGCCCGTGGCCGGTGTCGAAGCACTGGTCGCACTTGCTGGCGACGTCGCGCTGGCGCCCGCGGAGGCCGACCGGCACCATGTCCTCGGGCCAGGTCTCGCCCGTGTCGTGCATGACGATGGCGTCGTACGGGCAGTTGTTGGCGCAGGTCGAACAGCCGATGCACAGGCGGTCGTCGATCGCCACCACGTCGGCGACCCCGGCGCGGTGGATGGCCCCGGTGGGGCAACCCACCAGGCACACCGGGTCGCGGCAGTGGTAGCAGGAGCGGGCGAGCAGGAGGTTCTTGTACTTGTCTCCCTCGCGCACGAAACGGGGCCGGCCGCCGTGCGTGCTGGCGCAGCCGCGCACGCAGTCGTCGCAACGGGTGCAGCTCTCGAGATCGATCACCAGGATGCTGCTGCCCTGCACCAGGCCCTGGTCGAGGGCGACCTCGGTGAACTCGGTGTGCCCGATATGGCGGCGCGCCCGGCCGGCCTCGCGGATGCGCTCCGACGCGGTCCGCCACAGCTCCTCCTCGAGCCCGGGGTAGGCGGTGAGCAGGCGCGCGAACGAGTCGCGCGGGATGCGCACCAGCTCGGCGTACTCGACCGAGGTGGCGGAGACCTCCCAGGCGTCCAGCCCGTCGAGCATCAGCTCGACCTCCCCCAGGGTCATCCCCTTCGACAGGTAGGAGAACGCCAGCTCGCCCTCGCCCAGGCGCTGCGACAGCTTGAGGAACCCCGAGCGCACCAGGTAGAGCGCGTCGACCGGCTCGCCCAGACGCACGAGCGCCTCGCCGGGCTCGCACGAAACGAGCTCCACGGTCGCCTCGAGGTCGGCGAGGAACGCTTCGTTGCAGTCGGCGAAGAGCGGTGTGGTCTTGAGCTGGGCGGCGAGCGAGCGCCTCCGGTAGATGCCGTCGAGGCGGTCGGAGAGCGCCCGCGACTTGCGCTTCATCATGCGCAGCGCGGGCACCCGGATCTGGACCAGCCTGCAGTCGGTGCGGCACTGCGCCGTGACCGACTGCGGCCAGCCGCTCATGGCGCCGATCTCGCCGAACAGCTCGCCCGGGCCGAGGCTGGCGCCGGCGCCGGTGGGCAGGTCGAACTCGGCGCTGGCGAGGAAGGTGATCGAGCGGTCTGTGGGTGGGGCCCGGTGGGTGGCGGCGTCGGCGGCCCCTGCGTCTACGGAACCCGAGCCCCCCAGAGTGGTCGCGCCCGGGGCGATGACGGTACGCGAGAGATCGAAGATGGGCGCCGGCCGGCTGCCCGCCGCGAGCCCGTGCACGGCGACCTCCACCGTGCCCTCGAGGACGAAGAACGCCAGGTCGAGGTAGCTCCCCTCCTCGAACAGCACCGAGCCGCGCTCCCAGACGGCGATCGAGACGTCGGGGCTGATGCGCTCGAGGAAGGCGTCGTCGTGGTCGGCGAACAGCTCGATCGCGGAGAGCTCGGCGGGCGACGGCTTGTCGGAGAGCGAGAGTAGCCCGGTGCCGGTGCCGCGCGAGGTCCAGCGATCGCGGTACTGGTCGATCCGCCGAAGCTGGGTCTTGCCCAGGTCACCGCCGGTGGCGTCGTCGGAGCGGGGCGGGGTGGTCATGGGCGCTCCTCCGGGTGCTCGGGGGGCTCGACCGGCAGCTCCGAGCCGGGCTCGACCGCGTCGTAGAGCTGCTCCAGGCGCTCCTTGAGCAGGATCAGCAGCTCGTCGGGGGTCGCCGACTCGTCGACCTCGGGGAAGGGCGGCAGCTCGATGGGCCGGGCCGCGGCAGCCGGGGGAGGGCGGTACCCGCCGCCACCGGGAGCCGTTCCCTCGGCGACCGCTGCCGGGGCCCCTGGGGCGGCAGCCGTGCCAGCGCCGGGCGCCGTGCCGCCGCCAGCGGCCGTCCTGACATCCGCTCGCCGTGGGGCCGCCACCGCGGTCGGCAGCACCCCGAGGGGCACGTCCGGCACCGGCCCGCGCGCCGCCAGCGCCGGAGCGAAGGCGGCGGCGATCTCGGCGTCCGCGTGCGGCCGCGACCAATGCCGCGTCTTGGCCATGGCGGCGACGTAATCGAAGTCCTTGCCACTGGTATGGCCGGAGGAGATCAGGCGCTCGTCGGTGACGTAGTGGCAGCTCAGGCAGACGCGGGCGCGCACGGTCAGGTCACGCAGCTCGTTCATGCCCAGGCGCAGCCCTTCGGCGTAGCCGGGCCGCCGGACGCCGAGCGCCTTGTCCCCCGCCTTGTGGGGCTCGAGGTAGTCGGCGGACGGGCCGTGGCAGCTCTCGCACGAGACACCGTCGAAGACGTCGAACGGCTCGTTGCCCGAGATCACCGTGCCGTGGCAGTTCATGCACAGGCGGTTGCCGTGGGTCAGCTCGGCGGTCGGCACGCCGTAAAGCCGCGCGATCGCGAGCCGCTTGGGGTCTCGCTCGAAGAAGGGCTGCGCCGAGCGCGAGTGGGGATCGCCGACCCACCAGTTGTTCTGCTCCTGGTGACAGCCGCTGCACGCGCTCTGGCCCAGCGTGCGGTGGTCGGAGACGGGGCGGATGTGGCTCTTCACCGCACCGACCGCCGGCCGGCCGGCGTCGGCCTTGGGCGCTTGCGCCGTTGGGGCGGCGCCCGCTTCCTCAGCGCCTCCCGGAACGGGGGTCGCGTCCGCACCACGGGTGGAGGCCGGGGCCGCCGCAGCGGTTTCGCCCCCGTTGCCGGCCGCGGCGATCGCGTCCGCGGGCTCTTCCTCCGAGACGGGGGGCGGAGTCGGCAGCGGCTCGCCGCGCACCAGCGGGTCGAGGTCCGCGAGCTGGGTCGGCGCGTAGCGCTGTGGCAGGCTGCGGGCAATGGAGGCGACCGTCTCGGCCGCCGCCAGGATGGCCGCGCGGTGCTCTGACTCTGAAAGGGGTCCCGAGGGGGGCACGGCCGGTGCGTCGCGCGCGGCGGCGAGCATCTGGTCGATCTCGGGCAGCGGGGTCAGGAGAGCGATCTTGCGGAGCTCGATCGCCGACGCCTGGATCCGCCGGCCGGCGTTGCGCGCGTAGGTGCCGGGCTGGGTCGCCTCGGCGGCGGCGCGGAGCGCGTACTCCAAGGCCACCGCGCGACCGACCACGTACATCATGCGACGCTCCTCGGGCGGCCGCTCGTGGTTGACCTTGCCGTCGCCGGTGAGCGAGGAGGCGAGGAAGTTGTGGCGCATCGCCCCCTGGGTGGCGGCGACCAGCTCGAAACCGGCGCTGCCGGCGGTGTGGCCGCCGACGTCGACCAGCTTCTCCTCGGGCACGGTGTGGCAGGCGAAGCAGCTCGCGGCGATGGAGTAGACGTCCGACGGCCGGCGCATGCCCGCGTTCCGGCTTGCCTCGATGCGCTCGCGGCGGTGCTCCGGCGTCTCCGTCCGATAGTCCTTTCCGGGGCCGTAGTCGTAGTGAGCCCGGATCCACTCGCGGCCGGCGCCGTGGCAGGACTCGCAAGAGACGCCTGCGATCGCCCGGAGCTCGTCCTCGCTCTCGGCCTCGACCTGGACAGGCGTGTAGTGGCAGCGCAGGCAGAGACTGTCGCGCTTGAGCAGGCGGAAGCCCATCTTGGCCGCGATCGCCTGGGCCTGCGGCTTGCGGTGGAGCTCGCGGAAGCCGGTCTCGTGCACGGTGCCCTGCCAGACCTGGTAGGCCGAGGTGTGGCACTCGCCGCAGGCCTCGGCGGTGACGATCTCGGCCGGCGCCTCGCGCGCCCACGGTTCGTGGCCCGCGGCGTCGCCCGTGGCCGCAGCCATGACCGGTGCGAGCAGGGCCACGAACCCCGCGGCGAGCCCCGCGAATGCGATCGGCCGTGCCATCAGAACTTGAGCACCAGCTCGACGCGGGAGCCGGAGATCGTTTCGTCGTTGCCGCCATCGGCCGGGGCCTCGCGCCGGCCGATGAATCCGTCGACCACCACCACGAAGCGGCGACCGAGAGCCGTCTGGTAGCGCACCGTCGTGGCGACCGAGCTCGAGACCTCGTCG
>Ga0210062_1000299_pt1 | contig 15277 bp, 12 predicted proteins | sample Muzzi_CordA_D2_FD_185528 | JGI IMG/M metagenome (GOLD analysis project Ga0210062, IMG submission 185528) | Wetland microbial communities from San Francisco Bay, California, USA, that impact long-term carbon sequestration - Muzzi_CordA_D2 (SPAdes) | ecosystem: Environmental > Aquatic > Marine >...
CCGCCAGCAGCACCCGGAAGACAAGATCGGCGGCGCACACGCGTAGACGGATCGCCGGTCCGCGACCGCCGCGCGCGGTCTAAACGACGGATGCTTTGCGCTTGCCGAGCGGCACCAAGGCGACGGCGGCGAGGGCCGTGCCGATCAAAGGTGGCGCCAATCCGGGGCCGATCAGCAACAGGCCTCCCACGCCGACGGCAATGCGCCGCCACGGCTGCAGCGGTCCGAAGGCGAAACCTTGCAGCCCGCAAGCCAGGAAACAGGCCCCGACGCAGGCCGTTGCGATGGCCCAGGCAATCTTGCCGGGCGAGCCGTGCAGCAGCAGTCCCTCGTCGAGGACGAAGGCGAGGGGAACAATGAAGGCGGCGACGCCGAGGCGCACTGCTTCCCAGCCGGTCTCCCACAGCTTGCTGCCGCTGATGGCAATGCTGACAAAGACCGCAATGCAGAGAGGCGGCGTGAAGAACGATGCCAGGCCCCAATAAATGACGTAGAGGTGCGCGGCCATCGGCGACACGTCGAGTTGCGTCAAGGCCGGCGCCATCAGCGTCGCCAGCGTGACGTAAACGGGAATGGAATCGAGCCCCATGCCCATGACGAAGCTCGCCAGCCCGACAAGGATGAGCGTGACGATCAAGTTTCCGCCCGAGAGATCGAGGATGAACGTCGAAATCTTGACGCCGATGCCGCTCAGCTCGATCGCTCCGATCATGATGCCGACGAAGCCGGTGATCGCCGCTATCGTGATCCAGCCGCGCACCGTCCGGCCGCACGCCGCCATCAACTTGCCGGGCAGCAGCCAGTCGGCGTGGTCACGCGACAGAAAGCTTGCGCCGATGACGAAGGGGAGGGTTAGCACGCCGGCCATGCCGGGGGGATAGGCTTCGATCAAAAGAAAGTAGATCAGTGCCGCAATCGGGATCAAATAATACCAGCCCTCGCGGAAAGCTTCGCCGAGCCTAGGCAGGTCCTCGCTGGTCATGGGGTGCATGCCGCTGCGACGCGCCTGCAGATGCACCGATGCGAAGACGATGATGAAATAGAGCGCCGCCGGTACCGCTGCGGCAATGGCGATTGTGGCGTAGGGCACACGGATCCATTCGGCCATTACGAAGGCGATGGCGCCCATCACCGGCGGCAGGATCTGGCCTCCGGTCGAAGCGACCGCCTCGACCCCGCCCGCGAATGCCGGCCGATAGCCGATCTGTTTCATCAACGGGATCGTGAACACGCCGATCGTCGCCACGTTGGCGGAAGGCGAACCGGAGATCGATCCGAACAGCGCGCTCGCGACCACGGAGGCCTTGGCCGGTCCGCCATGGGAGCGGCCGGTCGCGGCAAGTGCAAGGCGCAGGAACCAGCGACCCGCGCCGCTCTGTTCCATCAGCGCACCGAACAGGACAAAGATGATGATGATGCTGGCGGCTACCCGCAGCGGCAGACCGAAGATCCCGGATTCGCCGACATAGGCGGCGTAAAGCAGCCGGTCCGTCTCGTAGCCGCGGCCGTACAGGATGCCTGGCAGGACATTCTGAAAAACCGTCGCCAGCACCAGTACGCCGACCAGAATTGGCAGTGTCACGCCGGTGGTACGGCGCACCGCTTCGATCAACGGCAGACAGATCAGCAGGGCCAGCACGAGACCCTGGGTGTCGAGGAAGCCGAACATGCTGTAGTCGATCACGGCCTGATAGAAGACCACGACATAGCCGAGGCTGATCCAGGTGCAGGCGATAAGTGCGTAATCAAACCAGGTCGCGCGGCGCCCGCTGCCGGTGTCAGCCTCGCGGGCGACGCCGTGACCACTGCCGTCCGCCGGCACCAGGAAGAAGATGACCGTCAGCGCCGATGCGAGGCTGATGGCGCCGTGCATCTGGTCGGGCATGAAGAAGCCCGCCATGGCGGCGAGGTTGCCGACCATGACGACGTGATAGACGACGATGGCCGTCGCGATCCAGGTGAATACACCCATTGACCGTGCAGGCCGATCTATCGCCGCCATGGTTTTTCCGGTCTTTGCGGAGAGGGCCGCGCAATGCGCGGCCCTTCGGAGCGTGCGATGGCCGCCGCTACTGCGTCAACTCGGCTTGGACCTTGTCCAGCGCCGGAGTCCAGGCATTCCCTTCCTTGAAATACCGGATCGCTCCGGGGTGGTACGGAATCGTCGGCGTCTCCAGCGCCTCCTTCAGCGTCCATTCCTTTGCCGCACCATGGAAGCCGTGGAATTCATCGATGTGGCCGAAGAGGGTCTTGGTCACCCTGTAGACCGTCTCGTCCGGAACGCGCGCGGCGGCGACCAGATAGCTCGCCAGGCCAAAGATCTTTACCGCTTCGCTCTGTCCCTCGTAGGTATTGGCCGGCAGCGTGGTGATCGCGATGTATTTCGGCAGCATTGCCACCATCGCCTTCATCTTGTCTTCGGGGATCTTCAGGTATGTGATCTTCTTGTCGCGCATCAGCTGCTGCAGATAGCCGGCGCCCGCACTGCCCGGGATGACGACGGCGTCGACGGTCCCGCTCTTGATTGCCTTGACGGCTTCGCCGGTATTGGTGGTCGATACGATTTTCACCTTGCCGGGATCGATGTCGTACACCTTCAACAGCGCGTCCATGATCAGCCCGATCTCGGGCAGTGCCGGCCGCTTGCCGATGACGGTTTTGCCGACCAGGTCCTCCGGCTTTTCGATGCCCGAGCCGGTGCGTACAACAACCTGCCGCAGATTCGGCGCGCCCTGCGCCACCAGCCTGACCGCAATCTTGTCCTTGAACGGCTTGTTGCCATGGAAGGCGTCGTAGGACGCGCCGGCATTGGCGATCGCCAGATCGATCTTGTCGGCCCCGAGCGCGAACATGTTCGCCGTCGATCCGCCCACCGGCTCGGCCGTGGCCGAGATGTCGGCGTATTTGTTGAGCATCGCGCTCAGACCGACCCCGAGCGTATAAAAGACGCTGCCGGAGCTCGACACCCCGATGCGCAATGCGGTCTGGGCGTTGGCGGTATGGCCCGTCCAGCTTCCGATGATGCAGGCGGCCGCCAGTAAGGCGCCGTATCGTGCAATCCTGTTCACTGGTGTCTCTCCCTGTTTCATGCTGTTTCTGGTGGTCGCGCCAGTTTTTTTGTTGCAGAAGCATCGCACAGCTCATCGGCCAATTCCATCCTTGGCCGTCCGCGCTGGCGGCATCCAGGCTTACGCGTGGCTGCGCCCGACGGCTTTCCCGATCAGGGCGCCGGCGTCAGCGGGCATCCGGTCGGCGGTCCAGACCACGTACTGGTCCGGACGCACGAGAATTAGACGCGCTTCATAAGCCTCGCGGCCGTCGCGATATGTGTCGCGCACGATTTTCATTGGCACGTTGTGCGTCCGCGCCGCCTGCGCCATCGCTTCGACGTCTTTGTCTTCCGCATCGAACGCCAGCAGGGCGAAGTCGGGACCGAGTTCCTCGAACACGTTCTGCCCGGAAGACAATGATTGCGGCGTCAAATGATGGCCGGCACGAGCCTTGTATTCATGCTTGCCGTGCGCACTGCAAATGCCGTTGGGCGGACCCATGATGACCGAGGAGCCTTCGTAGTTCGGCTCGTAGCGCCGGGCGCGCGCGCCGAGATCGGTCTTTCGCGCCTCCCAGGCCCGTTCAAACTCCGTCCGGTCGCGTTCGGGATTGTAACGTGCGAAGAATTCGCCGTCGGCCCGGATGCGCGCGGCGATAAAGTCTTCCGCTGTTTCATGGAAGATCGGACGGCGCTCTTCGCCGTAGGAGCGCAGGAGCGCGTCGCCGCCCCAGCCTTTGATCCGTGCGGCCAGCTTCCAGCCGATATTGGCGACGTCCTCCAGACCGTTATTCAGGCCGAAGCCGCCGTAGGGCGGATGGCTGTGCGCGGCGTCGCCGGCAATGAATGCGCGTCCGACCTGATATTTTTCCGCAACGGCGACGCGCAGATCCCAAAATCCGACGTGATCGAACTCGCACGCAAATTTGAATCCTGCAGCGCTGTGCAGCAGGCCCTGGAAATCGAAATTGTCCCGCGTGGCATCGGCCGGCACCGGCGCATGGAAAAACCAGCCTCCGCCGACGTCGATGCGGCCAAAGAACTGCCAGTAGCCGTTGAGCTCCGGACGCATCACCCGGTAGGTCGAGCGCTCGGGAAAGCGCTTGAGGGCCTCGTGCAATTCGCGCGAGCGAAACACGATGAGCGCCATGCGCTGATAGAAATCGGTGCCGGCGCGGGCGATGCCGATCCGTTCACGCACCAGCGAGCGAGCGCCGTCGCAGCCGACCACATAGTCGGCTGCGAGCACGGCGCGGCCGCTGCCCCCCTCGTCGACGATGGCAACGCGTGCCCCCCGGTCGTCCTGCTCGACGTCGACCGCCGACCAGCCAAAGTAGGCTTTGACCTGCGGTAGCGACGCCATCTTTCGCCGCAGTACGGCTTCCATCGCATATTGCGGCAGCCGTTCATTCGCCTGCGCGTAGTATTCGCGCACGACTTCGCGACCGGCCGGCGCCTGCCAGTACGAACTCATCAGATTGCCGTAGGTTGTGACTTCACCGATCGGATAGCCGGGCGGCATGATGCGCGCGGCGCGCAGTTCGTCGACGATGCCCCAGAAGTAAAAATGCTCGAGCGTGCGCTGCGTGAGATTCTGTCCCTTCGGGATCCGGTGCATGTCAGTGCGGGGCTCGACCAGCGCGCAGGACACGCCCCGGAGGCCGAGATCGACGGCTAGGGCGACCCCGACCGGCCCGCCGCCGACGATGACAACCCGCGGCTGATGCTTCATCGATGTGGCTTGGATCAGCCCTGCCACAAGGTCCGCAGCGGGCCATCGGCGCCCAGCACCGGATCGCTTGCCGGCACCGGCACCTGGGGGATGACTTGCATCGCCTCGTCGTGCTCGGCCTTGCTGCTGCGGCAGAGATTGTAGGTGCCCTCCGGCGGATAGGCGCCGATCACCGAGAGATCGACGCTGCCCGACAGCCGCTGATGACCGGTACCAGCGGGCAGCACCGCCACGTCGCCGGCGGACAGATCGAGCTCCTCGCCATGCGTGCCGCCGAAGCGCACGCGCGCACGCCCGCGCGCGATGCCCAGCACCTCGTGAATCATGGAATGATAATGTATGTACGGATAGATGCCGTTGCGCCACATGCTGTGGCCCCAGCCGTTGGCGATGAAGGTGCGTTCGATCAGGCGCTCCGGATCGCTTTCGCCGAAGAGATCGATGCCGCCTTTGTAGAGCAGCATGGGCAGCGCCGGATTGTTCGGCACCCAGCCGTCGTCCTTGAACAGAAACGTTTGGGGCGCGGGCACCGTGCTGGCCGACTTCATGTTGCTCGCTGGCTTCATCGTCGTGCGGTGAACCTGCCGTGGCACGAGCCGGCTCCCGTGGTGGCGCTTGCTGATCCGGACGCGACCCGCCCGCGTATTGTTCCGGTGTAGACTGCCGCGACGCGGCCGCCGCCGCCGGGAGTCGGCCGCGTGCCGTGGATCGAAATCTGGCCCCGGCCATTGACCGTGCCTGGATAGGTGGCGAAGGCATGCGTCACGCTGGCGGCACTGCCGTGCACCCTGAGCGTGATCGCGATGTGCCCGCCCACGGCCGGGCACTCGTGGCCCATATTTCCGGCGCGTTTGGTCACCGTCACCGATCCCTTGTAGGTCCCGTCGAAGCTCTGCGCCTGCGCGGCCGCGGCCATCGCCGCGCCCAGCAGCACGCCCATCATTGCCCTGGCGATCGCCGTCCTGGCGCTCATGTTGGACCCTGAAATGCTTACTTCCTCTTTGCCTGCTCCATCATATCGACGAAACGGGTAAAGAGATAATGACTGTCGCGCGGGCCGGGCGAGGCCTCGGGGTGATATTGCACTGAAAACACGGGCTTATCGCTGAGTGCGATGCCGCAATTGGACCCGTCAAAGAGCGAAATGTGCGTCTGCTGCACGTTCTGCGGCAGCGTGTCCTTGTCGAGCGCGAAGCCGTGGTTCATCGAGGTGATCTCGACCTTGCCGGTGGTGAGATCCTTGACCGGATGATTGGCGCCGTGATGGCCCTGGTGCATCTTCACCGTCTTGCCGCCGAGCGCGATGCCGAGCATCTGGTGGCCGAGGCAGATGCCGAAAGTCGGCGTGCCGCCGTCGACCAGCGCACGGATCACCGGCACGGCGTATTTGCCGGTCGCCGCCGGATCGCCCGGCCCGTTCGACAGGAACACGCCGTCGGGCTTGAGCGCCATGATGTCCTCGGCGGAGGTCTGCGCCGGCACCACCGTCACCTTGCAGCCTGAGCCGGCGAGCAGGCGCAGGATGTTGCGCTTGATGCCGTAGTCGATGGCGACGACGTGCAGGCGCGGATTCTCCTGCCGGCCGAAACCCGCGCTCCAGGTCCACGGCGTCTCGTCCCAGTTGAAGCGCTGGCCGGATGTCACCATCGGCACCAGGTCCATGCCGACCAGGCCGGGCCACTCCTTTGCTTCCTTCTTCAGTGCGGCGAGATCGAACCTGCCCGACGGCTCGTGCGCGATCACCGCGTTGGGCATGCCCTTCTCGCGGATGAGCGCGGTCAGCGCGCGGGTGTCGATGCCGGCCAGCCCGACGATGCCGCGCGCGCGCAGCCAGTCGTTGAGGTGGCGCCCGGCGCGGTAGTTCGACGGCGCGGTGATGGCGGCATGCAGGATTATCCCGCGCGCGCCGGTGGTCGCCGCCATGTTGACGGTTTCGATGTCCTCGTCGTTGGTGCCGACATTGCCGATATGCGGAAAGGTGAAGGTGATGATCTGCCCGGCATAGGAGGGGTCGGTGAGGATCTCCTCATAACCGGTCATGGCGGTGTTGAAGCAGACCTCGCCAACCGCATGTCCGGTGGCGCCCAGCCCGAAACCCTCCAGCACCGTCCCGTCGGCCAGCACCAAAAGCGCCGTGGGCTTGGGTTCTTCCCAGGTCCCGGCAGGGGCGGCTTGCGTCTGGGTCATGCGGTCTTAGTTGCGTATTATGTGCAGTGAGGCAAGGGGCCGCGCATCACCGCCCCCGGACGGAACCGGCCGTGACGGTCAACCGGGCGGTAACGCAATCCGGGCTATAGCCGCTCTTGCATATGTCCGGCGGACAGGAAGGACCATCATGCTGCGCGACAACATCAACAAGGCCCTGACCGAGGCCATGAAGGCCAGGAACGAGCGGGCGGTTTCCACCCTGCGCATGGTCAATTCCGCGCTCAAGAACGCCGACATCGAGGCGCGCGGGGCCGGCAAGCCGGCGCTCGGCGATGCCGAGGTGCTGCCGCTGCTGCAGAAGATGATCAAGCAGCGCCAGGAATCGGTCCTGCTCTACGAGAAGGGTGGCCGCGGCGACCTGGTGAAGCAGGAGCAGGAGGAGATCGCCATCATCTCCGGCTATCTCCCGAAACAAATGTCGGAGGCCGAGATGGCCGCTGCCATCGACGCGGTAGTCGACGAGACCGGCGCCGCCGGCATGAAGGACATGGGCAGGGTAATCGGTGCTTTGCGAGGCAAATATGCCGGGCAGATGGACTTCGGCAAGGCGAGCGCCCTGGTGAAGGCGAAGCTGCAGTAGCAGCCGCCCCTTGTGGAAAACATGGAAAAGACCGCTATTTGAGCGGCTTCCTGTGGCCTCGCGGCGCCGCCCCGGAAAGTCTCAATTCGTCGGCCTATGATAGGGAGCCGATTCGGCGAAGCCCCGGACCCACGAACCCACTGCGCCTCAAGGCCGCGTCACCGACCCATGCGCTTTACGCCCCAGTTTCTCGATGAACTGCGCGCCCGCCTTCCGGTCTCCGAGGTGGTGGGCAAGCGCGTCAAGCTCACCCGCGCGGGCCGCGAGATGAAGGGCCTGTCGCCGTTCAACAAGGAGAAGACGCCGTCATTCTTCGTCAACGACGCCAAGATGATGTGGTTCGACTTCTCCTCCGGCAAGAACGGCAACATCTTCGACTTTCTCATGCAGACGGAAGGGATCGGCTTTCCGGAAGCGGTCGAGCGCCTCGCCAACCTCGCCGGCGTGCCGCTGCCGAAAGTGTCGCGGGAAGACGCGGCGCGCGAGGCCCGGCGCAAGTCGCTGCACGAGGTGATGGAACTGGCCGCCAGGTATTTCGAGGCGACGCTGGCCGGCCGCGCCGGTGCGAAAGCGCGCGGCTATCTTGCCGACCGCGGCATCGACGCCGCCACCCAGCTCAGGTTCCGCCTCGGCTACGCGCCGTCCGAGCGCTTCGCGCTGAAGGAGCATCTCGGGCAACACGGCGTACCGGTCGAGGACATGGTGGAGACCGGTCTGCTGATCGCCGGCGACGACATCGCGCTGCCCTACGACCGCTTCCGCGATCGCGTCATGTTTCCGATCACCGACCTGCGCAGCCGCGTCATCGCCTTCGGCGGCCGCGCGCTCGAAAAGGATGCGCAGGCGAAATACCTGAACTCGCCGGAGACGCCGCTCTTTCACAAAGGCGCGACGCTCTACAACATCGCCCATGCGCGCCAGGCGGCCTACGACGGGGCGCCGCTCGTCGCTGTAGAAGGCTATGTCGACGTCATCGCCATGGACACCGCCGGCTTTGCCGCCACGGTGGCGCCGCTCGGCACTGCGCTCACCGAGGACCAGTTGTCACTGCTGTGGAAGATGGCGGACGAGCCGGTGCTCTGCTTCGACGGCGACGGCGCCGGCTTGCGCGCCGCCTTCCGCGCCGTCGACATCGCTATGCCGCAGCTGAAACCCGGCAAGAGCCTGAAGTTCGCGACGCTGCCGCCTGGCCAGGACCCCGACGACCTGCTGCGTTCGGGCGGCCGCGAGGCCATCGCCGAAGTGATCACCGCCGCCCGTCCGCTCGCCGCCATGCTGTGGGCGCGCGAGACGGAAGGCCATTCCTTCGACACGCCGGAGCGGCGCGCCGCGCTGGAGGCGCGCATCAACGCGGTGACCGGATCGGTCGCCGACGAAGCCGTGCGCCGTTATTACCGGCAGGATTTCAGTGCGCGGCTCAGCGCATTCTTCGCCCCGGCGCAGGCGGCGCGTGGATTTCGCGAGTCGCGCGGCGGCGGTGGCAACTGGCCGAACCGCAGTGAGCGCGCGCGCCGCAGCGGCGATGGGCCGCCGCGCAACGGCGCCGTCCCGCGCGCCGCAGGCAATGGCCGGCCGGCGCCCTACATGGTGATGAGCGGGCAGCTGGCGGCGAGTTCCGTCCACCGCGGCCACCGCAGCGTGCTGCCGCGGCGCGAGGCGCTGATCCTGCAGGCCGCGCTCAACCATCCCTGGCTGCTGCACGACCACCTGGAGGAACTCAGCCTGCTCGAGTTCCGCCATCCCGACGCCGAGCGGCTGAAGGGCGCGCTGATCGACATCGCCGCCCACGCCGAGGCCATGGAGGCGCAAGCCGTGCGGGCGGAGCTGGCGCGGCGAGACCTGGGCGCGGCACTGGAGCGGGTGGCGGCCGCCATCACCACCGCCTCGGTCTGGGGCGCCGGGCCGGAGGCCGCCCCCGACGACGTGCTGGTCACCTGGGCGCAGCTTGTCGCCTTGCATCGGCAGTGGCATTCACTAGTTAAGGAGCTTAAGGACGCCGAACTGGCGCTCGGCCGGGACAGCAGCGAAAGCAACTATTTGCGGCTCTGCGACGTCAAGGCCCGGCTGTCCCGGATGGACGGCACCGAGGCCCTGATCGAGGGGTTCGGCGCCGCGTCCGGCCGCGCCGCCCGCAGCCTGTGAACGGAGACCGGAAACGGACGTTGCGCGAGCCTTGCAAAGCCGCCTTGGGCGGACCCGGCGCGGGGAAGATGGGTCGATTCCTGCGTCTTTTTGGGTTAATCGGAGCTTAAGCGGGTTCCGGGACACTGACGACCTGATTCGGGGGCGGCGCCGTGATGGGCGCGCCCTTTTTGGCCAGTTGCTTCGCTTGTCGGACGGCGGGGTGCGGCGGCGTTACGGCGGCCAGGACGGTCGAGGAGAAGCACATGGCGAGCAAGGCGAAGGCGACCCAGACCAAGGACGAGGCGCCCGAGAAGGAAGCCGAGGGCGCGCCCGACACGCCGCTGCCGCTGCTCGACCTCTCCGACGCCGGCGTCAAGAAGATGATCAAGGCCGCCAAGAAGCGCGGCTACGTCACCTATGAGCAGCTCAACGCGGTGATGCCCTCGGAAGAAGTGACCTCCGAGCAGATCGAGGACACCCTGGCGATGCTCAGCGAGATGGGCATCAACGTCATCGAGAACGAGGACGCCGACACCGAGGAGGGCGAGGAGAAGGCGACCGACGAGGTGGCCGACGACGACGACGACGATACCGGCAACGAGCTGGTGGAAGCGAAATCAAAGTCGCTCGCCACCACCGAAAAGAAGGAGCCGTCCGAGCGCACCGACGATCCGGTGCGCATGTATCTGCGCGAGATGGGCACGGTCGAGCTGCTCTCGCGCGAGGGCGAGATCGCCATCGCCAAGCGCATCGAGGCCGGCCGCGAGGCCATGATCGCCGGCCTGTGCGAAAGCCCGCTCACCTTCCAGGCCATCATCATCTGGCGCGACGAGTTGAACGAAGGCAAGGTCTTCCTGCGCGACATCATCGATCTGGAAGCGACCTACGCCGGCCCCGACGCCAAGAACATGCAGCCGCCGCAGATCGGCCCCGACGGCAAGCCGGTCGCCGGCACACCGGTGCCGGGCGCGCCGCATCTGCAGGTGGTGCAGACCGCAGCGCCGCCGGCGGCGCCGCCGGCCGCCACGCCGTTCAAGGCCAAGCCCGAAGGCGAGGAGGCCAAGGAGGAGAAGGACCCCGGCGAGGCCGCGGCCGAAAACGATTACGACGACGACGACGACGACATGGAGGGCTCGCTCTCGCTCGCCGCCATCGAGGCCGAGCTCAAGCCCAAGGTGGTCGAGACCTTCGACAACATCGCCGACAGTTTCAAGCGCCTGCGCCGCCTGCAGGAGCAGGACATCGAGAACCGCCTGCGCAATTCCTCGCTGTCGCCGGCGCAGGAGCGCAAGTACAAGAAGCTGAAGGAAGAGATCATTTCCGAGGTGAAGTCGCTGCGGCTCAACCAGGCGCGCATCGACAGCCTCGTCGAGCAGCTCTACGACATCAACAAGCGCCTTGTGTCGAACGAGGGCCGGCTGATGCGGCTGGGCGAGAGCTACGGCGTCATCCGCGAGGACTTCATCAAGCAGTACATGGGCTCCGAGCTCGACCCGCGCTGGCTCAACCGGGTGTCAAAACTCTCCGCCAGGGGCTGGAAGGGCTTCATCGGCAAGGAGAAGGACCGCATCAAGGAGATACGCAGCCTCGTGCACGACCTCGCCGCCCAGACCGGCGTCGAGATCGGCGAGTTCCGCAAGATCGTGCACATGGTGCAGAAGGGCGAGCGCGAGGCGCGCCAGGCCAAGAAGGAGATGGTGGAGGCCAACCTGCGTCTCGTCATCTCCATCGCCAAGAAATACACCAATCGTGGGCTGCAGTTCCTCGACCTCATCCAGGAAGGCAACATCGGCCTGATGAAGGCGGTCGACAAGTTCGAGTACCGTCGCGGCTACAAGTTCTCGACCTACGCCACGTGGTGGATCCGGCAGGCGATCACCCGCTCGATCGCCGACCAGGCGCGCACCATCCGCATCCCCGTGCACATGATCGAGACCATCAACAAGATCGTGCGCACCTCACGGCAGATGCTCAACGAGATCGGCCGCGAGCCGACGCCGGAGGAATTGGCCGAGAAACTGGGAATGCCGCTGGAGAAGGTGCGCAAGGTCCTCAAGATCGCCAAGGAGCCGCTCTCGCTGGAGACGCCGATCGGCGACGAGGAGGATTCGCATCTCGGCGATTTCATCGAGGACAAGAACGCCATCCTGCCGATCGACGCGGCGATCCAGTCCAACCTGCGCGAGACCACCACGCGCGTGCTGGCCTCGCTCACCCCGCGCGAGGAGCGCGTGCTGCGCATGCGCTTCGGCATCGGCATGAACACCGACCACACGCTGGAGGAAGTCGGCCAGCAGTTCTCGGTCACCCGCGAGCGTATCCGCCAGATCGAGGCCAAGGCGCTCAGGAAGCTGAAGCATCCGAGCCGGTCAAGGAAGCTGCGGAGCTTCCTCGACAACTAACCCCTCTTGTCCCGGGCGCGCTGCAGCGCCGAAATCGCGTTCACGCGCGTCTTTACGCGAAAGCGTTGCTGCGCCGAACCGGGACCCCGGTTTCTGAAAACAAACGGCGGGCCAATGGCCCGCCGTTCTTGTTTTTGGCGACTTGCCCCTGTCAATTCGTCCTGCTCGCCTCGCGCACCAGCACCGGCTTCTCGCGCCACAGCTCCGGAAACAGCCGCTTCAGGTTCGCCACCTTCGGCGCGTCGTTGTAGTAGATATACGGCTGCATCGGATGCAGCACCGCGTAATCCTGGTGATAGGCCTCGGCCGGGAAGAACGCAGCCTTCATGCTGCCGCTCTTGGTGACGATCGGGCGCTTGAACACATGCGCGGCGTCGAGCTGCGCGATGTAGGCGCGCGCGGTCCTGGCCTGCGCTTCGCTCTGCGGGAAAATCTCCGAGCGGTATTGCGGGCCGGAATCCGGCCCCTGGCGGTTGAGCTGGGTCGGATTGTGCGCGACCGAGAAATAGATCTGCAGGATCTTGCCGTAGGAAATCTGGCGCGGGTCGAAGGTCACCTGCACGGCTTCGGCATGCGCGGTCCGGTGCGAACTGACGGCCTCGTAGTCGGCGTCTTTCCTGGCGCCGCCGGCATAACCGGAGACGGCGTTGCTGACGCCCTTGACGTGCTGATAGACGGCCTGGATGCCCCAGAAGCAGCCGCCGGCGATCACCGCGGTCTCGAGGCCCGCGGTGGTGTCCGGCGCCTCCTGCGCCGGCGGCGGGATGACGACGGCGGGCTCGGCGGCGCGCACCGCGAGCGGCGTCAAGGCAAAGGCGGCGGCAAAGGCGGCGGCGAGAACGAAGGCGGCGGATCGGCGCATTTTGTTTCTCCCGGCGTGATGGCCCTTCGATAGCGCATCGCGCGCTAGGCCGCTTATCACAAGGTTACACGTCTGCGTGACAGGGCCGGCGCCTCGCCCCGCCTCATCCTGAGGAGGCCGATAGAGGTTTCCATGGCCCTGCCTTCCGGCTCCGCGCCGGGCTTGCCATGCCGGGCGCGGCAATCGGCAATGCGGTTCGGCATCAACACCGGCGACACGCTGGAAGAAGCCGGCCAGCAGTTCTCGGTCACCCGCGAGCGTATCCGCCAGATCGAGGCGAAGGCGCTGAGGAAGCTGAAGCATCCGAGCCGCAGCCGAAAGCTCAGGAGCTTCCTCGACAACTGATTTCTCCCCTCATCCCCGCGCAAGCGGGATCCGGTTCTTCTGTCGGAATCGAAACGGCGGGCCGGTAGCCCGCCGTTTTGCATATTTCGGCGCTGATTTGCGGGGCTGCCCATGCAATGAAGACCGGTAGCCGTGACGGGTGCCCGGTGCCCGCCTGACCGCAAAGCGGATGCCGACGGCGCAGGCCCGGAATGTCCGCCTCGGGCCACGACTTCCCCGGCTTGACGGTTCTCGCCACACCAAGTCTGATGAGATGTTACGGTTGCGGACGCGCCGTCCGTGGGGGGCGGTCTGCAAGCGATGCCCCATGACGCCTGATCTTCGGCATTTAATCGATGGAGACCGGATGAGCATCTCGGAAGAGTTTTTGAAAAGGGAACATCTTCGTTCACATCTCTTCGCCGAAACATGGCAAAATTTGATACCAGAAGTCTTTCGGGACGTTCCGACCTATTACGATAAAGGCAATGCGGTTGCCTCGCTCGGCAGCTGCTCGCGCTGGAGCAATGCCTTCGCAAGGACCATCCACCGGCATCTGCCACGCGGTGCCAGGGTCCTCGATGTTTGTTCGGGCACGCATGATATCCCGCTGCGCCTTTTGGCGTTGGACCCGACGCTCCAGATCCACGCCGTGGACGGCAGCGCGCATATGACCGCTGAGGGTCAGCGTCGCGCCAGCGAGCGCAAATTGACGGTCCATGCGCGTGTCTGCGACGCCCATGTGCTGCCATTCGATGACAATTCATTCGATGCCGTGACGCTCCAGTTTGCTTCGCGCCATCTCGAAATCATTAAAACGTTCAGGGAGATTTACCGGGTTCTCAAACCCGACGGCATCTTCTGCCATAACGATATGCTGCGCCCGGCATCGCGGGTCGTGGAAGTGCCTTACCTGACCTATTTACGGTTTTCGGTCTGGTTTACGGCAAGGCTTTTCGGCAGTTCGGCCGAGAGCATGAAATGTATCAGCTATTTTGCGAATGCGATCCGGCACTTCTATAAGCCACGTGAACTGGCGGCGCTGCTCGAAGGAATCGGTTTCGTCGGCGTTGAAAGCCGCGATTTTCTCACTGGCGTCATGTCCTACCACATCTCGCGCAAGCCGCCGCTCTAGACAATGATTGCGTCACAATCGTTCAAACGTGACCACTGCAAAATGCATCGGCACCGGCCGCGCAGTCCATGGTGCCATGGCCAGGCCGATTGCGCATGGTCGCTGCGGGCCATGCGCTGACATTTTTTCCGGAGATCCTGAAGACCACTCGGGCTGGCCCGAAAGGCCGGCGAAACCAGGGACAGTCAATGAGCAGTGCGTCCGATCCTTTCTTGTATCATCCCGAACTGCGCGACAAGATTTCCGATCCCCTGCAGTCGTTCTCGCGCACCTTCACGATCGAAAAACTGGCCGCCTTGTCAAAGGAACGCGGCCTGACCACCGAGTGGTGGCATTCCGACAGCGAACGCGAGGCCTCGCGCGCCCGCACCCTCGCTGGTCGCCGCGACGCCGACCTCTGGGTTTTCGCCTACGGGTCCTTGATGTGGGATCCTGGCTTTCGCTTTGAGGAGGTGCGGCGGGCCCATGTGCCGGACCATGCGCGCCGCTTCATTCTCAAGGATATCTACGGCGGCCGGGGCACGGTCGAGGCCCCCGGGCTGATGGCCGCGCTCGACAAAGGGCGGGGCTGCGACGGGCTGGTGTTCAGGATTGCCCGTGACAACATCGACGAAGAAACGGAAGTGCTCTGGCGGCGCGAGAAGGTCGGCCCCGCCTACACGCCGACCTTTGTCGAAGCGATTGCCGCGGACCGCCGCATGACGGCGCTCACCTTCGTCGCCGACCACACAGCCGACCTCATCGACGCCGGCCTTACGCGCGCGCAGCAGATCGAGTATTGCGCGACCGGTACCGGCTTCATGGGAACGAGCCTGGACTATCTGCTCAACATTGCCGGCCATTTCGCCGCGCTCGGCATCC
>Ga0210062_1000302_pt1 | contig 15219 bp, 13 predicted proteins | sample Muzzi_CordA_D2_FD_185528 | JGI IMG/M metagenome (GOLD analysis project Ga0210062, IMG submission 185528) | Wetland microbial communities from San Francisco Bay, California, USA, that impact long-term carbon sequestration - Muzzi_CordA_D2 (SPAdes) | ecosystem: Environmental > Aquatic > Marine >...
CCGTCCTGGGCGAATCCATTTGCGCCTGTGTCATCCCCCTGCCGGGTCAAACCGTAACCCTGGAAGAAATTCGGGAAATAATGAAGGATCAGATCGCTCCGCATAAGCTGCCCGACGAGCTTTGTATCATGGAGGATTTCCCCAAACTTTCCGGAGGGGTGAAAATTAAGAAATTCGGCGAAGGCGGACTGGCTGAGTTAGCTCAAAAGGACGAAACGAAGCAAACCATTCGAAAAAAGAAATGAGTTTAACTTTTCTTGAGGCTTAATATCTCCCGAGCCTCATCAGGACCCGCGACTTCACGTCCATACTCCCTGGATATCCGAACGATACGCTCGACGAATTGAGCATTGGTTTCGACCAGAACACCTTTAGAATAGTATATATTGTCCTCCAGACCGACCCGGATGTGCCCCCCCATGGCCAGTGCCATCATGGACATCGGTAAATGTCCCTGTCCGATTCCGATGATTGACCAGGTGGCATTGTCCGGAATATGTTCATATAGATGGAGAAATGATTTCGGCGTTGCCGGTGCACCCCAGGGCGTTCCCAGAACTAACTGAAAATGGAGCGGTTCATCTAATTTTCCCTGATCCCGCATGCGCAGGCTGGTAATCATCATGCCGAGGTCAAATATCTCGATCTCGGGCTTAACCCCCTTTTCTCTCATCTTTTCTGCCGCGCGATCCAAAAACTCCGGCGTATTGATGAAAACCGTACCGCCCAGATTGATGGAGCCGGCATCAAAAGAGGCCAGTTCCGGTTTTAAATCCACCGGCGCCAGTCGTTCTTCGGTGGGAAGGTTTCGACCCGGAATTCCGCTGGTGGTCAGGCACAGGATCAGATCGGTTTTCTCCCGCAGCGGTTCGACTACCCGTCTGAAAACCTCCGCATCCTGGGTTCCCTGGCCTGTGTTCGGGTCCCGCACATGGATATGAACGATAGATGCCCCAGCCTGCCAGCACTCATAGGCTGATTGGACGATTTCCTCCGGTGTGATGGGGATATGGGGCGTAATGTCGCGCGTAATCCGGCTGCCGGTGATCGCGGCGGTGATAATCAGTTTTTGCATAGCAAGGACCTCTTTGTTTTAAATAAAAAGGAATGGATTCTATTTAAATTTTTTTTATAAGACAGGATCTGTAGGGTTTATATTCTTGACCTGTTCAAGAACACGATCGATGAAATGCTGGGTCTGACCGAGATAGTTTTCCGGTTTGGCCAGTTTTTCCCAGTCTATTTTATTATTCGGCGAAATCGCGCCAAACTGCTGACTGACAACATCGATCAACGACCGATTAACAGAGGCGGCAACCCCGCAGGCCTGCTTGACCAGCGCGTGAGCCTCGGTTCGGGGCATCTCCGCCGTCAGGGCCTGAACCGCGGCTTCCGCCAATACAAGATAATTTGAATGGTCGAGATTTTGCCGCATCCTGGCCGCATTGATTTGGATGTTCCGGGCCAGAAACCAGGCGTTCTTGAGCGCACCGCCGGTCAGCAGGATCATCTGGGAAAACGTCAGCCACTCAACCTGCCAGCCATGGGTGGCCCGCTCGTGTTCCTGGATCATGGCATTGTGAATGGCTGATAGAAGCGATGCATTGGTGCGGGCCGCAGCAATAATAAGTTCGCTGACGATCGGATTGCGCTTTTGGGGCATGGAACTGCTCCCCCCGCGATCTCCGCGGCCTGATTCTGTAACCTCTCCGACTTCATTTTGCGCCAGCAAAATAATGTCCTGACCCATCTTGGCCAAACTGGCTGTCAGCATGCTCATCCAGCCGGCGAACTCACCAATTCCATCCCGCTGATTGTGCCAGGGCATGATCGGCAGATCCAGACTCAGCTCCTGGGCAAGCCCCTGCATGACTGCCAGCCCTTTTTCGCCAAGCGCCGCCAGAGTGCCGGCCGCGCCGCCGAACTGCAGCTGCAGCAGACCGTCACGTTGATCAGCCAGACGCTGGCGGTGTCGCAGCAGTGGCGCCAGCCAGCCGGCAACCTTGAAACCGAAGCTTACCGGAAGCGCCTGCTGCCCGTGGGTTCTTCCCGCCATGACCGTTGTGCGATGCCGGTTTGCCAGATCGGCGAGACGATCAATTATCGCAGCCAGACGCTGCTCCATGATTTGGACGGCCGAGCGGGTCTGAAGCATCGTCGCTGTGTCGACAATATCCTGAGTCGTTGCGCCCCAATGGACGTATGGTGCCGCTTGCTCTCCGACAGCCTCCCGTAAGGCTTTGACCAGCGCAATCACGGGCACACCATCGCGCCGGGTGCCCTGCCCGATATGTTGCGGATCCAACACTGCGGTCCGGCAGATCTCAGAAATCCGCTCTCCCGCCGAGGTCGGGATAATATCCAGACGCGCTTCAACCCTTGCCAGAGCACCCTCAACCTCAAGCATGGCCCCCAGAAAGGCCTGGTCATCAAAAAGCCTGGCAACTTCCTCATCGCTGAAAAGCGGACCGAATATTTCAGAATCGAGAGCTAATGTCATTTCAGATTCATCCATCTCTCCACAAAAACTGAGAGCAAATAGAGTTTCCTGATAAAGCAATCAAATTCATTGGAATGGATTCTATTTGTATTTAAATTAGACAGGATAGACAGGATTGTCCGGATTTTTTATATTTTTATCAATTTCCGGAAGAAATTGATAAAACACAATCCACCTGCGGTGGAAAGAAGAAATGCACAATTTCAAAACTTGGTTCTATAGTCTTTATCACCGGCTACTTCGCCGAAGGCGATTCGGTTTTCTTTGTTTCACCAGTAAACAAAGAATAAATATTTCCAGTAAATCCTGCAGATCCTGTCTACAAATAATAATTTATAATAGAATCCATTCATTAAAAGCTGGAAACCTGTCTTTTTATATTACGCATCAAAAAAAGCGGTTTCATGCTCACCCTGGAATTGTATATCGAATCGGTAGATAATTACGCCTTCCGTTTCTTCCCGCCTGGCAACCAGAGTATTGCGATGTGCCGGGTCCGCGATGCTCGTCAAAACCGGATCATCCTGATTGGCGGCTTCATCTTCAAAGTAGATCCGGGTAAAAGCATGCGACAGCATGCCGCGCGCAAACACGATGACATTGATATGTGGCGCCTGGGTGCTATTGTCGGATCCCGGAACCGATCCCGGCTTGATGGTTTCGAACCGGTAATTCCCCTTGATGTCAGTGGATGCACGTCCATGCCCCATAAATTCCGGATCAAGCGGTTTATCCTGCTCGTCTAACGGGTGATTGTAACGCCCGTGGCAGTTGGCCTGCCAGATTTCGATCATGGCATCTTCAATCGGCCGCCTCTCTGCGTCCAGAACACATCCCTCGATCCGGATTCGCTCACCTTCCGTATTCCCGGAAATTAGGACATTGGTGAATACTTTATCGCCTTCACGCAGCAGCCCCAGAGCAAAATAGGGGCCGACCGTCTGGGACGGACTTTGAACCATCATCGGATTATAATGTTTCATTTTCGCACCTCAAACGGGGTTTCCTCGCGCCCCCTGAGCACAATATCAAACCGGTAACCCAGCGCCCGGCCGGGTTCGGACACATCATGCGCAAATTTGGCAATCAATCTTTGCCGGGCTTTCTCATCCGGAACGCCATTGTAAATGGGATCCAGCGGCAGCAATTGATCACCCGGGAAATACATCTGGGTGACGAGACGGGTCACAAAAGCCTGGCCAAAAAGCGAATAATGAATGTGGGCCGGACGCCAGGCATTATAATGGTTGCCCCACGGATACGGTCCCGGTCTGATGCTGACGAATTGATATTCACCCTTTGCGTTGGTCATGCAACGGCCGGCACCTGAAAAATTGGGATCCAGGGGTGCATCGTGCTGATCACGCTTATGGAAGTAGCGCCCGGCAGCATTGGCCTGCCATACTTCAACCAGCGTATTGGGTACCGGGCGGCCGTCTTCTTCCAGCACGCGACCGGTGACGATGATCCGCTCACCAATGGCTTCGCCCCCCCTGCCCGCATTGGTCGTCAGATCACTGTCACCCGGTTGAACGGCATCCTGGCCGTAAACAGGACCGGTGAGCTCGGAAAGTGTCTGGATGAGCGGGATGAGCGGCTTGCGCGGCGAACGAGGTGGTGTTGATCGATAGTGTTCGTAAAGATACGGCGGATGCACCTTCCAGTCCCGCGGTCCGAAGCGTTTGATCTTTAAATTCATGGTTTACCTCCTCTCTTCTCCCTCCATCTCAACAAACACGCGCTTGGCAATGGCAATCGCCGCATTGGCGGCCGGAATGCCTGCATATACTGCTACCTGAAGCAACACCTCTTTGACCTCTTCCCGGGTGACACCGGTGTTGCGGGTGGCCCGGATGTGCATGGCTAATTCCTCATGGCTGCCAAGGGTTGCCAGCATGGCGATGGTGAGCAAGTGTCTGGTTTTTTTATCCAGACCCGGCCGGGCCCAGACGGATCCCCAGGCGGTTTCCGTGATGAGGCGTTGAAAGTCAGCATCAAAATCCGACTTATTGGCTTCGGCCCGTGCAACGTGATCTTCACCGAGCACGGATTTGCGAATCTGCATGCCTTTTGTGTATTTTTGGTCAGACACTGCCGATCGCCTCCACGAAGTTGATCACCAGACGGGAAAATATCTCGGGCTGCTCGACACAGGATATATGCGCGGCATCTTCTACCAAAGAAAAGCCGGCGCCGGTGACGGCATCAGCAAGCTTTGCGGCTAGCTCCGGCGGCGTTGCCAGATCCTGATCGCCGCATAAAACCAGGGTCGGCCGGTCAATTGAGGCCGCGGTTTTTCGCAGATCAGCATCCCGGGTCGCACAACACGTAGCGATGTACCCTTCAACCGGAGTCCTTTCCAGCATATTGAGATAGCCACGGAACTCGGTGACACGGGTTTCGCGAAATTCCCGGGTGAACCAGCGTTCCATGATGGGCCCGGATAAGGCCCCGATGCCCCCTTTTCGGATAGCGGCAATCCGGTCATCCCACATGCCGGGGGGACCGATCTGCATGGCAGTGTCGCAAAGAATTAATGCGCGAACGCGGTCGGGATGAGATGCCGCCAGACCTTGCGCAATCATGCCGCCGACAGACAATCCGCAAACAACGGCGTTGTCGATCTTGAGCCCCTCGAGCAGACCGCCAAGATCGTCGACAAGACCGCCAATCGAGTATGGTGCCGGGGCAAGATCCGAAAGTCCGTGGCCGCGTTGGTCATAACGAATGATTCGAAATTTATCTTTAATATGGGGGAGTATCGGATCCCAGATGCGGTGGTCGGATCCTAACGAATTGGCAAATACCAGCGCCGGAGCACCATCGGCGCCCTCGATAGTGTAATAGTGAACAACTTTATCGACTCGGATAAATGGCATGTTTGAATATCTATCCCGTTTTAACGGCCATCCGAGTACAATACTCGAAGATGGTTATTCAAAGAGGAGAAAAAACAGCTCTGATTGAAGAAAACGAAGAAATATAATAGCAAATTAAACACTAGCGAAGAATTATCAAGTGGCCAAAATAGAATTTCTCCCAAGCAAGAGCGCATTTTTGAATGCCAGCAAAATCAAGAAGTTGACTTTTATCACGAAAATGTTTAATGAATAGGTTCAGGGTTCAGGGGTTCAAAGGTTGGGGTTTTGGGTCGAAATTTTACCGTTGTTTTTTTGACCGGGGGGGAGAATGTATGCGTATATAAGAAGTTAAGAATTTAGTGGTAGGGAAACCCGATCGATAGTCAGTCCGCACTATCAACGAAACAAATCGGGTGCAGAATGCTTACCAGCTTGCCAGTTAAGGTTTTAACCTCTGAACGCTGAACCCAGAACCTTTGAACCTTTACTGTGAACCTCTGAACCCTGCTTGCCCCGTTAAATATATCGAAGATATGGAGCGTAGCGAATTTAACCGGGGAACCCTTGAACCCTTTCCAGAAACGGAGTTCTTCCGATGAAAAACACGACTCAAGTTGGCATCATCGGTGCCGGTCCGTCCGGCTTGTTACTTTCCCATTTGCTGCATTTGCAGGGCATCGACTCGGTTATATTGGAATCCCGCAGCCGCCAATACGTCGAAGAACGCGTCCGGGCCGGTGTTCTTGAGCAGGGCACGGTCGATTTGCTGTGCGACTCCGACCTTGGTGACCGGCTCCGCCGCGAAGGACTGGTGCACCACGGCATCGAACTACGCTTCGACGGACGTGGTCATCGGATCGCCCTGAGCGATCTGACCGGCGGCCGTGCCATCTGGATCTACGGCCAGCAGGAAGTCGTCAAAGATCTGATCAATGCCCGGCTGGCGGCGGATGCGACGATCCACTTCGAAGTGGATGAAGTCAAACTGTCCGGCATCGACTCAACCCGCCCCGTTCTTGAATACCGCCGGGACGGCCGTGACCACAAACTGACTTGCGATTTCATTGCCGGATGCGATGGTTCCCACGGTGTGTCACGGGATTCAATTCCGGCCGGCGTTCTGCGCACATACCACCACGTCTACCCGTTCGGTTGGCTCGGAATTCTGGCGGCCGTTGCGCCATCGACCGAAGAGTTGATATACGCCAGTCATGATCGCGGTTTTGCCCTGCACAGCCTCAGATCGCCGGAAATCAGCCGACTGTACATTCAGGTGGAACCAGACGAGGATATTAACAACTGGCCTGATGATCGTATCTGGGAGGAACTCAGCATCCGCATGGCCACTGATGACGGCTGGACCCTTCAAAGCGGGCCCGTTCTGGAGAAAGGCATCACTCCCATGCGAAGCTTCGTCGTCGAGCCGATGCAGTTCGGACGTTTGTTCCTGGCGGGAGACGCTGCCCACATTGTGCCCGCCACGGGAGCCAAAGGCTTGAACCTGGCAGTACATGATGTGCACAAACTTGCCGAAGCTTTCAGCGCCTGGTTTCGCGCGGGTACCAACGAACTTCTGGAACAATATTCTGCGAATTGTCTGGGCCGGGTCTGGCGGGTTCAGGACTTCTCTTCTTTCATGAGTTTAATGCTGCACCGCTATTCCGATGACGACGGGTTCCGGGGCCGCCTGCAGCGTGCACAACTGAATTACGTTTGCAGCTCGCAAGCCGCCGCACGAAGCCTGGCGGAAAATTACGTCGGGCTGCCACACGTCTGAAGCCATTTTTCATCAACCAGTTAAGATCCGGGTCCATGGGGCTCGACTTTGCTCCACGCCGGCTTCCGGCTCCGCTTCCAGCCCGTATGGCCTAAAGGCCGGAGGGTAGAGCCTACAGCTCGGAGAGAGGGGTAATAAGGTTTACCAGCAGCATTCAGGTGTTCCGCCGGCGGCGGACCGCTGGCGGTGAAGCGGCCGGTTTGATTTGAAAAAAAACTTATGAACGTCGAGCATTGAACATCGAACGTCCAACATCGAATACTGCATTCTGTCAATTATTAAAAAAATATTGAACCATACGCAACGGATGAGCTGCGCGAACGAAACCACCCTTCGAAACTTGTCCGCCTCGGGTGGATTCTGAGAACTTTAGATCACGTCTTCAGCGTGTTTGACTTGTTTTAAAATAGATAAAGCGCATCGCTATCAATATTGGACGTTCGAAGTTAGATGTTCGATGTTCGACGTTCAATCTTTTCACTTCTCCGAACAGGTGAAGTTTCATACAAACCGGATGTCGGTCACTTGCCGAATATGAGATTAGGCAGAAACAGGCAGACGTCCGGAAAAAAGATGATGAGTATATCCACCAAAATGATGGTGGCGATAAACGGGATGCTGGCCTTGACGTACTTCTCAAGCGGGCACTCCAGTATTGAACAGACCGTGTACATCGATACCCCAACCGGCGGTGTGACCAACCCCAGGGTTACCATGAGCATCATGACCAGTCCGAAATGGACCGGATCGACCCCGACCTGGTCGATCATCGGGAGTAAAACCGAGGTGAACAAAAGAATAATGACCACGCTCTCGATAAACATGCCGATTACGAGCAAAGAGCCGAGAATCAGCAGCAGAACCACCTGGGGGTTGTCGGAAATGCCGAGCATCACCTCAGAAAAGACATCTCCCATCTGCTCGTATGCCAGACCGTAGCCGAAGATTCCGGACATGGAAATGATGAACATGATCGCACCGATATCCAGAACCGTTAAAACCAGGGTGGTTTTAAACTTCTCCCAGGTCAGCTCCCGGTAAAACAACATCCCGATGGCGATGGCATAGACGGCAGCGAAGGCACCGGCTTCGGCCGGGGTAAAAAAACCAAACCGGATACCGCCGATCAGCAGCACCGGGAACAAAAACGCCCAGATGCTGTCGACAAAAGCCCTGACGATCTCTTTAAAGGAAGCCCGCTTCCTTTTGGCAAAATAGCCTTTTTGTTTGGATGAAATCGAAACTGCGACCATCAGGGCCAGCACCATCAGCAATCCAACCGGCAACCCGGCCGCGAACAGTCGCCCGATGGAGACCTCGCCGATCGTTCCATAGAGGATCAGACCGATGCTCGGCGGTATGATCGCCGTGATATTGGACGGTATGGTTAAAACCGAAGCCGTATATCCTTTGGAATAGCCGTCTTTGATCATGTCCGGCCCCAGGATTCGTGCCTCCATAGCCGCGTCGGCGATGGCCGAACCGGACACCCCGCCCATCAGGGCACTGAGAACGACACTGACTTGAGCCAGACCGCCGCGCATGTGTCCCGTCAAGACCGAGGCCAGGTTAATAAGCCGCTGGGTCAGTCCGGTCTCATTCATCAGGTTGGCCGAGAAGATAAACAAAGGGATGGCCAGAAGCGGAAAGTTCTGAGTCTGGGAGATGGCCAGCTGCACCGTCATGGTAAACGGAAGAGAGTCCGTATATTGCAGAAAAAATGCAGCGCCGGAAATCCCGATGGCAAACGCGATGGGCATGCCCATGATGAGAAAAACAATGAACAATATAAAGACCAGCAGCACTTTCACCCCTTTCCCGGCGCAGCCGTCCCGCTGAAGGCGGGCAAGCTCATGCCGCACTCACGGCTCTGATTTTATTTACAATTTCCCTGATGTTCAACCCGGTCGTAATGGACATGAGCAGGCCGCCTATCGGCACGCTGAGGGTGACCCAGGTGTAGCTGAAACCGGGAATGCCCTGAAATGTTCTGAAACGGGTCGTGTAGCTGAGCCAGGAACCGTAACCGATGAGCGCCAATAGAAATGCCAGAATGATGATCAGGTTGAGCAGCTCGATTGTGCTGCGGTAGTGTTCCGGCAACTTGTTGACAAAGAAGTCGACCCGCATCAGTTTATTGTTGCGCATGGCGATATCGGCAGCTAAAAAGGTGCACCAGGCAAACAGGCACTGGGCCATGTCCACCGACCAGTTGATCGGATATCCGATGTAGCGGGTGAAGGCAGCGATGAAAACCAGCAAAACCAGGGAAACGAACGCCACTTTTACGACCAACAATTCGCCAAGGCAGACATAGCCATAAATTTTTTTCATCAAACCTCCCTAGCCGCCGACCCGCTTACTTTTCGCGTCCGCCGGGTCGGCACTGTCGACACCGGACGGCAAATCCACCCGGCCATTGTGCGTCCATGCCGGACCAAGCCGCAACTCGATCCGGCAAGGCAGCGATATATAGGCGTGCGACTACCGTCAGTTATTTGGATCATCGCACACCGGCAGGGTCTATTTTCCCAGTTCCTGGTGAACCTGTTTGAAGGCGTCGGAGATACCCAGAACCTCGTACGCTTTCATACCGGCTTTCTTGAAAGCATCCATATCGACGTCCTCAATGATTTCCATACCGTTTTCTTTCAGCTTCTTTAAGGATTCGGCTGACTTGACGTCCATGACCAATCTGGAGGTCTCAATGGCCGCCTTTTCCATTTCCTCTTCTAAAATCTGCTGGTATTCGGGCGGCAGACTGTTGAACCATTTGGCGCTGACAATCTCAAAGTTGATCAGCAGAATGTGCTTCGTTTCGCTAAAGTACTTGGCGACCTCGTAAAGTTTGCCGGCATAGGTGGCATTAGGAACGTTGTCACAGCCGTCGATCACCTTTTGCTGCATGGCCGGAAAAATTTCGCCAAATGCCATGGCCACGGGAGTCGCACCGATGGAGCGGATCGACTCCTGCCAGATCGGGGCCCCGGGCGTCCGAATGCGAAGACCGTTCAAGTCTTCCGGTTTCCGGATCGGCTTGTTGGTAACCATGCTGCGGAACCCCTGGACCCAGTAAAAGGATAGGATTTTGATGCCGAACTCATTCTCCAGCCTGGCTTTCCAGGCCTTGACGACCGGCAGGTTGCCCAGTTTGAACACGTCATTATAATCGCTGACAAAATAGGGCCCGTTCATGACGGCTATTTCGGGCACGTAGTTGCCCATTCTGGCCGAGTCGGTATTCTGACCGATATTGGCACCGGCTCGAATCTGTTCAATGATGTCCTCCTCCACCCCCAGCTGGGCGCTGTGGAAAACCTGGACCTCCAGCTCGCCTTTGGTTCTCTCCTCAACCGCCTTGGCCCACTTTTTAAAACCGGCGTGAAACGGGTCTTTCGGAGACAACACGTGGTTAAACTTCAAAGTATATTTGGCTTCGGCCATTGCCGGTGACCAAACAAACAGTAAAACCAGGGCCACAACCGTGGCCAGTACAATAATTTTTCGCGTGTTTTTCATGATAAGGCCTCCTTCCATATCCATCGACATGATTGGAAATAGTCTGACAAGGTCATGAATGTTACCGCAGCGCTTCCAAGCGGCACATCCGGTCTGAAAACCAATTTCATCCTCCTTTCCGGCCAATGCTTGACCGTTTTTTTGAAATGTTCACGCAATACCTGAATTTTGCGCGCACAAACGATCGGTAAAGTTTGGAATCGATTTGCCGCAAATAATTATTGCGGCTTGAATCCCAGTCTCGCCGACAGCGCGGCGGCTACGGTCAGTAAATTGTGTTGCACCTTTGGCATGTGTTTAGGCGACAAGTTGTCTTTGGGACCGACCACACACAGGGCCGCCCGGGCCTCGCCTGAATAATCTCTTACGGGCGCCGCAAGGCAGCGCACACCTTTGATATGCTCTTCGTTATCAAAGGCAACGCCTTTCTTTCTAATCCTGGCCATCTCTCTGCGAAAGACGGCCGGCGAGGTAATCGTTTTGGGCGTCTTGCCTACGAAGTTGGTTCGTTCGATGAGTTCCTCAAGCTGCGGTTCAGACAACTCGGCTGCCAAAACTTTGCCCACGGCGGTACAGTAAACCGGCCTGGATTCTCCGATCTGCTGGACCACACGCAACGGGCCGTCCTGCTCCTGTTTGGCGGCGATCGTCACCTGTCCGTTGCGCAAAACAGCCAGGCTGGTGCCTTCCTCCGTCAAATTACCCAATTCTTCGAGAAACGGAGTGGCGATCTCGGCCAGTTGTTCGACGGTCCAGGTCCGCCGGGTCAGCCGAAACAGCTTGGATGACAGCGAGTAGATATGCGTCGCGGGTTCCTGGACCAGATAGCCGAAATCCACCAGCGCCTTGAGGATGTGGTGCGCGGTACTGCGGTTTAATTTGCTTTTGCGGGCAATCGCCGCCAGTGTTGGCGGCTCGGTCATTTCGGCCACCATTTCGACGATTTGCAGCCCGCGCCTGAGTGATTGATGGGTCGAGGTTGATTTCATAGACTGGCTTCTTGTTTCATACAGTTGAATAAAAAAAATCTATATTCAATAGAATTGAACATGTCAAGGAATCTTTTTCATACCATCGGCATGGTTTAATAGGGGCCATTTTAACCACTTATTATTTTATAATTCCTGCAATAATCTATGGGGGGGCAAAACGCGGGCAAATGATAAGCGAGAAGGTAGGTTAACAGGGGCAACGATATAGCAAGGGACATCGGGGTAATTTTTATGAAAAGATCGTAACCCTGATAGGTGGCTCGTCGAGGGCTGATTGGTAAACTTGCATTCGATGGCATATAAAAGTTTCTGGCCACGACTGATGAGAATATCGACTTCTGCTCCGTGACTGGTTCGCCAGAAAGACAGTTTCCAATCCTTTTGCTGATAATCGTTTAAACGAATAATCTCCTGGAGTATCCACTGCTCAAACAGGCGCCCGCGTTCTGAAGCATTGGGGGGATCCTTTAGAGAACCCAGAAGAGAACGGGTTACACCATTATCAAAAAAATAAAATTTGGGCTGATGACTCATGCGTTTTCGCTGACTTTTCAAATAGGGGTAAAGGAAAAATCCGATGAGCGTGTCCTCGAGGATGGAATAATATTCCCTAACTGTTGACAGCGCCACCTGGCAATCGCGGGAGACGGAAGAAAAATTAATTTGTTCCCCATATTGGGCCACCGCAATGTCTAAGAAATTTTGAAACCCTTGAAGGTTCCGAACCAGGGCCTCAGCCTTGATTTCTTCCCGGATGTAGGTGAGGGAATAGGCCCTAAGGAGATCCTGAGCTTCCATTTCTTTTTTATGCATGAGCGTGCTGTAGATTTTTGGAAGCGAACCGTATGCGAGGACCCATTGGAGATTAAATTCGTCAGACAATTCATCAAGTGTCAAAGGGTGCATGGTGCGATAGAGCGCCCTCCCTCCCAAGAGGTTTGATGCACCGTGACGTAATTTTCGCGCTGAAGATCCGCAGAGGATGAATTGGAGTTCTGGCCTTTTTTCCATGAGGGCATGCACAATATCCAGAAGTTTCGGAACGCGCTGGATCTCATCAATGAGTACCTTTTGATTTTCACCGCGAGCAAGATCATCGAGTTGCTGCCGAAGAAGATTTGGGTTTTTATTGTAGGACAGCTGAAGTTCGGGATCAAGAAGATCTATGGTCAAACGCGGCTTTTCGGAATTCAGCAAAGTGCTTTTGCCCACTTGCCTGGGACCGAACAAAAAAAAACTGGCTTCCGGCAAGCTGTTTTGCAGGTATCTTATAAACATAGTCGTTAATATACCGTGCATATTAACAATTAGTCAACAAAAAATCCCGGTTATAAGCATTTTACAATTTTTGCCATATTAAATTTATGCAATTTCCTTTTTAACTTGACAGGCGCTAACCATTCGTTTAATATACAGAACGACTGTTTCATATGCAGAACATTAAGGATTTGATTCAAAAACAACAATTGGAAGTCTTATATTTTTTTTTGCCTTTCGAGAGACTTTGATTTTTAGCACAGAAATTATGCCAAATGAATGTAAAAATGTCCCGGCCATAGAAAAATGTTTTTCGATCCTGCGCCATTTTGCAGCATCGAAGCATGCTCTGGGTATCAGTGAAATTTCCAAACAGCTGGAATTGAACAAAAGCACGGTCTTCAACATCATATACACGCTCAAAAACCTGGAGATTCTCGAACAGTATCCGGACGGTAAATTTCATTTCGGCACGCTCCTCTACCTCCTGGGAAATGCCAGTGGAAAAAAATCCGAACTCATTCAAACGGTTCACCCCTATTTAGACAGGATAAACCGGGAGACAAAATTGTCAGCCTTCCTTGGAATACGTTCCGCAAACCAGGCGGTTATCCTCGACAAAGTCGACACGGCGCATGACGTCAAGATCTCATCAGAGATCGGCATGCGCCTGCCTTTGCTGGCCGGTGCCGGCGGGAAGGCGCTGCTGAGTCAACTTTCAAGCCGGGAGGTCGATCGGATTTTGGGCGCAAACGCTTTAAAAAAGTTCACCCCAAAAACTTGTACCGATAAAAAAAGATTTAAAAAAGAGGTCTTGAATATCAGAAAAGACGGTTTCGCCTTTGATGATGAGGAATATATCGATGGCGTTGTTGCTTTTGCGGTACCGCTGAAAACCAATCGAGCTGACCTTCAGGCCGCCATCTGGACGGTGGGGCTTAAGCAGCAGGTTCGGCCGGATGGTATATCCAATATCAGCAATTTTCTGAAGAAAATTGCTGATGATATTAATCATCGGTTTTACAATACGGAGGTAAATGATGGGTGATGTCAAAAAAGTCAGAACGGCCTGCCGTCAGTGCCATGGAGGATGTGGTGTCATTGCCCATGTGCGGGACGGTAAAGTCATCAAGGTCGAAGGGGATCCGGAGTCTCCGATCAGCCACGGCACGCTGTGCAGTAAAGGATTGTCGGTAACGCAGCTGGCCTATCATCCCGATCGCATTCTTCACCCCATGCGAAAAACTTCCCAGGGCTGGCAGCGGATTACCTGGGATGAAGCCCTGGATACGATCGCCGCCAAGTTTAACGCTGTCATCGCAGAGCACGGACCGGAGTCGATTGTCGTCGGCCAGGGCACCGGCAGGGATTATGAAAGTCATCTGTACCGGTTTGCCAACCAGCTGGGAACCCCCAATGTGCTGACAGCCGGTCATATGTGCTACGTCTCCCGGGTGGCTTCAACGCTCGTCACCCTCGGCAACCTGCCGATTTGCGATTATGAAGGCGGGCCCAAATGTATCGTGGCGTGGGGCTGCAACCCGCAGTGGACCAACCCGGACGAATATAAGGGCGAGGGATTCTGGCGCGCCTATAAAAAGGGTGCCAAGTTGATTTGCATTGACCCGCGCAAAGGATTTGTGGCGAAAAAGGCAGACCTGTGGCTGCAGCTGCGGCCGGGCACCGATGCCGCCCTGGCCATGGGCTTCCACCAGGTCATCATCGAAGAAGATCTTTACGACCGGGAGTTTAGCGAAAACTATATCAACGGCTGGGATGCATTCAAGGAAAGAGTGAAAGACTATCCGCTGGAAAAAGTGCAGGAAATCACCTGGGTGGACAAGGGACTCATCCGCCAAGCCGCCAGGATGTATGCCAAGACCAAGCCGGCCTGCATCCACTGGGGCGTCCCCACCGAACAGACCAACAACTGCGCCGACTGCACCCGCGCGATTGCGGGCTTGATGGCGGCCACCGGCAATCTGGACACCCCGGGGGGCAACGTTCTTTTTGTCAACCCGCCCACGCGCACGGTGGCTGAATTTTCCCGTCACAAGGATCTTTCCAAAGAACAAAGAGCCAAGCGGCTGGGCGGCGATCAGTATAAGCTGGGTGCCAGGGTGGCCTTCATCACTCCGAAAGTTGCCTGGGAAGCTATTCTGACCGGCAAGCCCTACCCGCTCAAAGCCGGGTTGCTGTGCGGCACCAATCCGGTATCGACCCGGGCCAATGCCGCAGAAGTTTACCAGGCTTTGGACAAGCTGGAATTTCTGGCGGTTATTGATTTTTTCATGACGCCCACGGCGGACCTGG
>Ga0210062_1000303_pt1 | contig 15217 bp, 13 predicted proteins | sample Muzzi_CordA_D2_FD_185528 | JGI IMG/M metagenome (GOLD analysis project Ga0210062, IMG submission 185528) | Wetland microbial communities from San Francisco Bay, California, USA, that impact long-term carbon sequestration - Muzzi_CordA_D2 (SPAdes) | ecosystem: Environmental > Aquatic > Marine >...
CGGCCTGTCGAGCTCAAGCGCCTCCGATACGTCGAGGATCATGCGCATGTAGTCGCCGGCGGTGAGCCGGTACTCGCGCTCCTGCCAGCCGACCGGAGGAGAGGTTTTGCCGTGCCAGGGCATGTCGAAGGCAACGACACGGAAATTTTTCGTGACGCGGTCGTCGTTCATCATGCCGCGGTACTGGCGCGTGTCGGCGCCGGCGGTGTGCAGGCAGAGCAGGGGAATGCCCTGGCCTGCTTCCTCCACATAGAGACGGTGCGTTTCGCCGAGAATGGTGCAGGGCAGGTAGCGCCCGGTGACCGCTTCGAAACGGGGACTCATCGCGCGCCCTCCTTGCGCGGGGCCGCGAGCACGTCCTTGAAGTAGAGCAGGTTGCTCATGAACGGATGGATGTTGCCTTCCACACGCAGGCGCCTAAACTTGACCAGCGCGAACAGATCGGTGAAGCCGCGCGGCGGCAACGGCTGCCAGAACGTCTCCCACACCTCGCGCGAGGCGCACAGGCAAAAGCTGTAATTGGGCGTGATGAACGGACCCGGCGTCACTTTTGTGATGCGGCCCTCCTGCACGCGGATAAGAGTGTCGTCGTCGCCGATCGTCACCATGAAGGTGGTGTCGACGAAGCGGCCGCGGCGGACCAGTCCGGCGTCGGCATTCACCAAGCGGGCGATGGTATCGAGCATGGGCGGACGTTCTCCTCGGGCAGGGCAGGGTGAAGTGTCGCTTGCCTGGCCGCAAGCAGGCGGCGGCCGTCGAACTTGCACGCCTGGAGGATCAAGGTTATCTCCGGGCCTCTGGTCCAAGCTCCCTTCGTCTAGCGGTCTAGGACGCGGCCCTCTCAAGGCTGAAACAGGGGTTCGATTCCCCTAGGGAGCGCCAGAATAGTTCATCATAATCAAATGCTTGTCTGCGGCGTGCGGGGGCCCGGGCGAGCCGCCTTGGGCGGCTCGCAGTCTGAGCTTCGGATCCACTCGGCGGACGGATCGGACAGGCGGGCCACGCCGGTCCGCCGCGGCGGCCATCTGCCTTTCAATGATGGCGGTCACAGGCCCGGCGCCAGCAACGCCAACATGATCGTCATGTTGACCTGGCGGATGCCGCAGCCGGTGCCGTCATCTCGGGTGCAGCCAGGTCGGCAGGAACGAATAAGCGTTGACATTCTTCGCCGCCTTGAAGGCAACGCCGTTGTCCTGCAGCAGCTTCTGCAGCTTGCCGGCATTGAACGCGTCAAACGTCTCCGTGCAGCCGCCGATGTGCTCGCCGCCGACGAAGATCTGCGGGATGGTCGGCTGTCCGGTGCGCACTTTCAGCACGTTGCGGATCTGGCCGCCCCAGTTGTCCTTCTGGTAGTCGGCTGAATCGAGGTCGACGGAACGGTAGGGGATGTCGAACGCCTTGAACATCTTGCGTACCGACCAGCAAAACTCGCACCACTCGAGCGCAAACATGACCACCGGCTGGTCGCGATTCTCGACGGCCTGGGCGACGAAGGTTTCGGCTTGCGGCGTCAGCGATGGCGGCGGTTCGGCCGCGCTTGTGGCCGGAGCGGGCGATGCCTTGACGTCGAAGCGGTAGCGCGGCGTCGATTGCGCGACCTCGATCTCGTCCGCCGTCATGTCGGCGGGAATGTCCTCGAACAGCGGCGTGCTCAGATAGCGCTCGCCGGTGTCGGGCAGCATGCAGAGAATCCTGGTTCCCTTTGGCGCCCGCCGTGCGATGTCGAGCGCGCCGGCGAAGGTGGCGCCGCCGGAAATGCCGGTGAAGATTCCTTCCTTTTGCGCCAGCTCGCGCGACAGGCGCAACGCGTCACCGCCCTTGATGGGCAGGATTTCGTCGATCAATCCGGCCGTGACCACGTCTTCGGCCAACTTGGGGATGAAGTCGGGAGTCCAGCCCTGCATCAGGTGCGGGCGGAAATAGGGGTGGCTCTCGGCCGGCGTGCCGTCGGCGCTGCGCGACTGGGCGATGCCGCTGCCGAGGATCGGCGAATTGTCCGGCTCGCAGACGATGACCTTGGTGCGCGGGCTTTCCTTCTTCAACACCCGCGCGACGCCCTTGAGCGTGCCGCCGGTGCCCATGCCGGTGACCCAGTAGTCGAGCCCGACGTCGTCGAAATCCTCGAGGATTTCCACCGCCGTGGTCTTGGAATGGTAGTCCGGATTGGCCTCGTTCTCGAACTGCCGGCACAGGAACCAGCCATGGGTTTCGGCAAGCTCGACTGCCTTGGCCAGCATGCCGCTACCCTTCTCGGAGGCCGGCGTCAGCACGACCTTCGCGCCCAGAAAGCGCATCAATCTGCGCCGCTCGACGCTGAAATTCTCAGCCATCGTGACCACCAGCGGATAGCCCTTCTGCGCGCAGACCATCGCCAGCCCGATGCCGGTATTGCCGCTGGTCGCCTCGACCACGGTCTGCCCGGGCTTGAGTTCGCCGCTGCGTTCGGCAGCCTCGATGACGCCGAGCGCCAGCCGGTCCTTGACCGAGCCAAGTGGATTGAAGGCTTCCACCTTGACGAACAACTCCACGCCCGGCGGCGAGAATTTTGCAACTTTGACGACCGGAGTGTGTCCGATGGTGTCGAGGATCGTGTCGAATCGCTTGGCCATGGCTTTGGCTCCTTCGTCTTCAATGTTGGATCATTGTTACACGAGTAAATTGGTCCAAATTTTGTTACCTGGTGAGCGGCCCGCCGCCGGAAAGCTCCGGGCTCATGGCCATCAGAACGGAATATTCTGTTCGGCGAACCCCGAGCCGCGTGCACACGGCCTGGGACACGGCGTTGTCACGCCGTACGCCGGTGTAGAAGCTCTTTGCACCGTGACGGGTTGCCATGGCCTGGATGGTCATCGCACCGAGGATCTTTGACAGTCCCTTGCCGCGATGGGTCGGATGCGTGCACAGCATCCCCCACCAGGCGGAAGTTGCCAGCGGACTGTCGCGGTGATGGGCAAGCACCGAACCGGCGATGGCAACGATCTTTCCATCAGGGTCGGTGATATACATGGCCGTGGCTGAGCGGGTTCGCCCGCGCATCACATGGGCGGCCGGAACCATGACACCTTGTTCAGCCCCGACAGCGGCGAATTCGGCGATGATCCCGTCCGGTGTAGCGGCGTCGATTTCACCAATTTCATAACCTTCGGAGAGGGTCATTTCACCACACAGCGTTTCGGACGCGTGCAAAGCCTCCTCGGCTCCGAAGTACTGATCCCACCGGTCGGTCGCGTAGCCCATCGACCTGAGTTTCTCCGTCAGTGCAGCTTCATCATCTGATTTCACGTACCACGAGACCGCGGCATGCTGTTCGCCAACGAGAAAGTGCAGACCGTCGATGGTATCCGGGGTCGCGCCGTCGAGAGCGACGAGACGCCCCTCATAGGCATAACGGGGGTCCGATTGAAGCGATCGCCAAAGATCGTAGGCGCGCGCTTGCATGGTTCGCTGCACCGGATTGCCGACATAGTCGCCAAGCTGGCCGGGATCGGAACGGTCACGTTCATTTGGGCGAAGGTCCATCACCAGCATTCCTTGCTTTAGTGGTCAGAACTCATTCCGATCATGGTCAGCTTTGGCGCCGCTCCGTTACCGACGTCGAGGATGGGGCGAATCTCCCGCCAAAAAAACGTTCCGGATTGACGGGCTCACATCAGCAGCTGACCGCCGTTTTGCAGGTAAGCGATAGTGTCCGAAGCGCCGGCCAGCGCGGCGCATTCGATCAGGTCGTCGGCCGTCAGTCCGTAGGCGTCCGCACATGCCTTGCAAACCCAGAAGCGGCCGCCGTTCGCAACGTAGCTATCGCGCAATTCACCGACCGAACGATACCCCTTCAGATGCATCCCGTCCGAGCCGTCCTTCGTCGCGAGGTAAATCCCCTGCCCGGTAAGAAACATCATAGTTTGACCGTCCTTGGAAGACGCCACGTTGGCGATCGTCATTGCAATGGTTGCCTTTTCGATGTCGTCGCGGCCGTGCGAGTTATTGATGAGGATATTCTGTGTCATATGTCTGCTCCGGGTTTCCTATGTGCCGATGCGCCGGTTTTGCCGGACGGCCGTCATCGGGATGTCAGCGGCTGCTGGAAATCCGCGTGAAAAATGCATGAAAATTGCGTCATCCCATCACGCCGGCTGATAAAGAAGACCTTTTTGACGGTCAATTTGTAGGATAAAGTATGGAATAAGCTAAAGAATCCGGGTCAGGCCATGAACGCGCTTTCAATCAAGCTGCTCGGGCGACTTGAGGTGTGTGGCGCCGACGGCGTGAAACTGCGCATCGACGGCAGCAAACAAAAGGGCCTTCTCGCCTATCTGGCGCTGAACCTCGATCGGCCGCCGACCCGCGACCAGGTCGCGAACCTGCTGTGGGGCGACCGGTTCGACGACCAGGCGCGCCAGAGCCTCCGACAGGCCGTATTCAAATTGCGCAAGACGCTAAATGGCAGCGATGACAGTCTCATATGGTCTGACGCCGAGCGTATCGGGCTCAATGCCGAGGCTGTCACCGTCGATGCTCTGGATTTCGAGCGCAACGCTATCAAAAATACGCCCGAGGCCGCGCGGGAAGCGACGCAGCTCTATCGTGACAGCCTGCTGAAAGACCTCAATATCGGCAAGGCCGAGTTCGAGGATTGGCTCCGCGTGCAACGAGCCCGCTTCAATGAGATGGCATGCCAGGTGCTCGATCGCCATGCCGCTCATCTTGTGCAGGCCGGAGATGCAGTTCCGGCGATTGAAATCATGCAGCGCCTCATTGCCCTTGACCCCCTGCGCGAGCCGTCGCACAGAGCGCTGATGCGCATTCTTGCCCAAAGCGGGCAACGCGCCGCTGCATTGAAGCAATACAAGTGCTGCGCCGAAATCCTCCGTAATGAGCTCCACGTCGAACCGGACGCCGAAACAAAGCGGTTGCACGACGAGATCCGTGCCGCCGAACCCGCGGCAAACCTGGCAGCAGATCCTCTGACGCAATTCTTGCCGCCCTCGTCTGCAGCCGTTTCCGTCGGACTCAGCAAGCCCACAATCGCTGTTTCTGCATTTGAATCCATTGGAGACGAGCTGGAACAACAACTTCTTGCCAGCGGCTTTACCGAAGATGTCCGATCGGGCCTCGCAAAAAACCGATGGCTCTCTGTGATCGCCATGCGTGCAAAAGCGTCAAATCCGCAGGATGCTCTCAGGGTGCAGGACGACGCAAAGGGCTTGGGCGCGCAATATGTGGTTGAAGGAACCGTGCGGCAGTTTGCCAAACGACTGCGTGTGTCGGTCAATCTCATTGACCTGCGATCCGGCGTATACATTTGGGTGCAACGCTACGACCGCGATATCGACGACATACTTTCCATACAGGACGACATTACGGCCTCGATCGTGGCGATGATCGAGCCGGAGCTCGCGTCCGCCGAGGGACGGCGGGTGCGCGGCAAGAGCGCCGACGAAATGAGCGCCTGGGATTGCTATCACTTGGGACTGGAGACGCAATATCAGTTTACAAAGGAAAGCAACGCAGAGGCGCAAAGACTATTCCGACGCGCAATCGAGCTAGATCCTGATTTCGGCGCCGCCCATGCACGTCTTTCCTATGCGATGGTCATCAGCGCGATCTATTTCGAGGCGGATCAGAATTCCGGCCTTCTTGACGAAGCGTTGAGGCTTGCCAAACAGGCAACACGGCTGGACGACCGTGACGCAGTCTCGCATTTTGCGCTTGGACGAACTTATCTTGCCATGGGCGAATACGAGCGGTCCGTGGGGGAGCTGGAAGCCGCGATCCGCCTCAATCCCAGCTTGGCGCAGGCTCATTGCGGGCTCGGCGATTCCCTTGCCTATGCGGGCAGATTGAACGAGTCTGTTTCCGCTTTTGAGGAAGCGGTGCGTTTAAGTCCGCAAGATCCGTACCGCTGGGCATTCTTGATGTACGGATCGATCGCTTATCTTTTCATGAAGAAGTACGAGGAAGCGGTAGAATGGGCCTCGGAAGCCGTTCGGGTCCCCAATTCGCACTATTGGGCGAATGCTGCTCTGGTCTCGGCTTTGGGGCATCTCGGAGGCGGTCAGAATGCGGCTGATGCCCTGGCCGAGCTCCTTCGTCTCAAGCCGGATTTCACCTGCCGGTTTGCGCGGGAGCGGCTGTTCTATCTGCGAAACGAGGAGCAGGTGAACCGCTATATCGAAGGCCTGCGCAAGGCGAATGTGCCGGCCTGATCGACGGCGTCACAATGATCATTGAAGCGCGATGTCGGAATGAGGACAATCCGCGCGAAATCAACAACAACTCACGCGAATTGTAGACGCTTGGAGCGGTGCTGACGATACCGGATCAGCAAGCCGATGATCAGCAGGTTCACCACGCCGGCGACGGCGGCATTGCCGAACGACACCGCATAATTGCCATACATGTCGTAGAAATAGCCTGCCTGATAGCCGCCGATTCCCATGCCGAACCAGGCCGTGGTGGACACCAGGGCCATTCCAAGTCCGGTCATCCGCAACGGCGCCGCTTCCCGCGCGCAGATGAGCAGGCACGTCATGACGCCGGCAAAGCCGAAACCGAACAGAACTGAAATCCCATAGAGAAAAATGAGGTCGTTGGTTTGCGTAAACCAGAACACCATCGAGGTTTGCGCAAGCGACGCGCAGAAATACGCGTTCAGGCCCCCGATCCGGTCTGCCAGCCATCCGAAGAACAGGCGGCCCAAAACACCGGTTGCCATCATCGCCAACAGCAAGCCGGCCGCGGTCTGCGGAGCAAGTCCCACGTCGGTTCCGAGCGGCACCAGATGAACAAGAGGAGCGGCCATGCAGATGCAACAGAATATGCCGGCGAAGGCGAGCCACGGGATGGTGATCCTGTGCGGCACATTCCACAGGTTGCCTGCCGGATCGCCGGCTGAACCGGAGGCCTGCGCGATAACGGGTGGTGGCTTCAGCAACATCAAGAGCGGGAGTAAAATAACTAGATAGGCGATGCCGAGATAGAGTGCGGCATTGCGCCAACCGACGGCGGTTATCATGAGGCGCACGATGAAGGGAACGACGCCCTGGCCGATGGCGCCACCTGCGGTGACAATACCGATTGCTAGGCCTTTTCGTTCGCTGAACCACAGCCCGGTGACGGCAACCATCGGCGTGAACAGACAGGCAAAACCGAGGGCGCCGATAAGAAAATGGATCAGATAGAGCAGCCACAGTTCATTCTGCCATTGCAACGCTATCAGGCTGGCTGAAAGGGCAATGGCGCCGAAAACACCGATTTGCTTGGCGCCGATCCTGTCCGAGAGGGTGCCCCAGACGATGCCGCCAATAGCGGCGCCGACCGTCAGCACGGAATAGGCGAGGGATATGTCCGCGCGCGCCCAACCGAATTCGGCCTCGAACGGTTTGATGAATACTGAGAGGACGATGTTCGCGCCAAATCCGAGTGCGAGACAGGTTGTTGCGACCGTGACGATGATCCAACCATAGGGTCGTTCCACTGGACGATCACCGCCGCTCACTGCGGAACCTCATGCGGCGATCCCTCCGATTGGGGCAGGCAAGCTGGTGGCTGCTGTGCCACCCGTTTTGGATCGAACCAGTTTGCTCGTTGGTTTGCACTCTGTCCACGTCCGCCGACACTGGACCACCGCGTCCACCCGGGAGCACCGGCGATGCCTGCTATTCATGAATTTTCGCCCCTGCGGGGACATGTATATTATATATAGCGCAGGCGCACACGCGATTACTACGGTCACGGCCATCCCCGGTCGTGGCCTCAGGGAAGGCAACGTCGGCGATTTTGTGGCCCGCTCCCCGGCACCATGGTTGCCGGGCGCCGGTTGTTTTCCATGGCTCGGGCCTCGGCCTCAGGCGTTCAAATTTTCAGCAGGCCTCGAAGGCGCAGTGGTGGTCCAAGGGAGCATTGGAAAACCGCTAACCTCGCTGACATTGCCGGGCGGCTGCGCATCATCGGTTTTCTGCGGGGCTTGCTCCGACCGGAGACGTCATTTCAGGTCGACCGGCTATCTGCGATTGGCGCGGAGACCGGTGAGGCTCGGCAATGCGAGCCCAGCGCGGCCGCTCAAACAGAAAACGGCCGTAGCCGATGCGCTGAACGATAAAGTAAAGCACAATAGGGATGGAGAGCGAAACCAGGAGGACGGTGAAACTTAAAGCGCCCGTCTCGGTCAGCAACCCGCTCCAGAGCATAGCAGCACGAAATAGCGACATCGGTAATGTGAAGGCAACATAAACGACCAGGGAGTGTTCGCCGAGCCATCTCAGCCAGTCCATGAATGACAGTTTTGAGAGAAGTCCCGCGATCACGCATACAGCGACTGATCCGACGATCGCGAGTGCGAAGTGGAGCGGCGCCGATACAGCCTGTCCCATTCGGATGTTTTGTGGCAGGACGAGGTAGCCTGGCGAGTAGACAAGCAGACCGTTCACGACAGCCCAGCACAAAAGGCCGCCAAGCGCCCCTGCGACGTGTTGTTCCGCCCAGCTCACAATTCTGAAAAGCAATGGGGCGGCGATGAACCCGATGTAGTAGTAGACAAAATATGCAGAAAACTGATTGATGATGTAACTTTGAGAATCGATCTGACTCATCTGTAACGCCGCAGCCACTGAAATGACAACGTACGACGGCACACGGAGTTGCCACAAAAGCTTGGCAGCAAGGCCAAAAACGCCAAGCATGTAGATAAACCAGAGCACTCCGTAGGGTTCGGCAACAGCAAGACCGAGAGCCTCAAACATGTCGACCGGTGCGCGCGCAAACAGGCCCACTTTGAGGACAATCATGATCATTGCCCAAAGTGCGTAGAAATAAAAATAATGGACAATGCGTCTATCGGCGTATGGACGCCAGGATCGAGCGACCACCTGGGAGAGAAACAGCCCGGAGATGAGGAAAAATTCGGGCATTCGGAGCGGCGTTACAAATCCCGTCACGTAATGAAGGAAACCGACACCGCCTGTATATTTGCCGGTGTTGTAGACCGAATACATCATCACGACGAGAATGATGGACAGGCCCTTCGCCGTATCGACCCAATTGATTCGAGAGCTCTTTGTTGTGGCGAAGTTCATTCGTTCCGCCGGCATCGGAATTGGTGGCTGAAATCTTGTTTAGTATATTGAGCAGCGAAGTCTTGTGATTAAAACGTGTTTTATTGGTAAATACCGGCATCAAGCGAAGCCGATTGTCCGGCTCACCGGTTCTTGAATGACGCCAGCCAAATCCGTTCATCACATGTTTCTCGGCTGAAGTTTACCAAAAATGAACCATGCCTGCCGGATCGCGAGCCCGGCCGGCTTCGCGTCATCGGGCATTCAGCCTAGGCGGCGTGGACAAAATTGTTGACGCGTGAATCTCGGTTTGATTCAAGGCTGCACATTCGAGGAGGCAGCCTTGAGCCGCGGCGATCTGACAGAGGTCGAGTGGCGTATTTTGAAGGTTTTGTTGCCGGTCGAGCGAGAGCCTGGCAAGCGCGGTCGCGGTCGACCGCCCGAAGATAATCGCAACGTTATCAATGGCATCCTGTGGCGGCTGCGTACCGGCGCGCCATGGCGTGACGTTCCAGAAAAGTACGGCAACTGGAACTCGATCTATCGGCGCTCCCGACGATGAAGCGCATCTGGTGTCTGGGAGAGCGTTGCCATCGCTCTCGCCGAGGCCATGGCCGAGAGCGGGCATTACAACATCGACAGCACTACGATTCGCGCTCATGTCTCGGCAGCGGGCGGAAAAGGGGGATTCATCGACGAGCTCTTGGCCGCTCGCGGGGCGGGTTCACCAGTAAAGTTCATTGCCTGGGTGATGCCCGAGGTCGCCCCATCGCCTTCCATCTCACGTCCGGCGAAGCCGCGGATTGCCAAGCCTATGAGCCGCTGATTGATCTGCCCGAGCAGGCGCCTGATGCCTTAATTGCCGACAAAGCCTATTGATGCGGATGCCATCCGCGATGATCTGAAGAACCGCGGCATCAGGCCAATCATCCCGCCGAAATCAAATCGCATCAAGGCGATCCGTTACAGCAAGCGCCTCTATCGCGAGCGCAACCGCGTCGAGCGCATGTTCGGTCACCTGAAGATCAACCGCGCCATCGCCACTCGCTACGACCAGCTCGCCGAAAGCTTCCTCGCTATGTTGTTCCTGGCGTCAGCCCGTTACTGGCTCAAATTTGTCCACGCCGCCTAGTTGACTGGCGGACGCCTTCAGAAAGCGGCCGTTGGTGGCCGGACAGCTGCCGCTGGCGATCATCGTTATCAGTGGCGTTCAGAACGCTGCGCGGAAAACCGAGAACAAGTCTGCGCCGAAAGTCCATGAGCGAAGCGGACGCCATGGCGCACCGCATCCGGCAATGGTGCAGCGCTATTTAGAGATTTTTTCGCACTAGGAATACTGAGGAGGGGCAGCGCGACCGAGATCGAGCCGCGCTGCGCGAGGGGATCCGAATGGCTGCGCCCGATCAGATCAGTTGTTCTTGGCTCCCTGACGGATCCACTTCCGGATGCTGTCGCGATCGCAGCTCGAGAGCTGCTTCCTGTTATGCGGCATGCGCAGCGCTGGCGCGGCGCGCCAATCCAGCAACAAAATCAGGTTGCTGACTTCCGGTTCGCCGGGAATGACCATAGGGCCAAATTTCGTGCCCTTCATCACTCCCGCATAGGTCGTCAGGTCCAGTCCGCTTTTCTTATAACCCACGCCGTCGGGTTGGTGGCAGGAGCCGCAGCGCCACTTGAAAAGCGGAAGGATGTCCTCCTTGAAGCTGACCTTGTCTTCGGCCGCGCAGGCCTTGGGAGCGTTCACGATGCCAAGGCTCGTCACCATTCCCATCCCTAGCACGACAACACTCATGAACAGCAGAGGTCGCCTTTTCATGTGACTCTCCTATTTTTTTTGAGCCGGGGCGGAGCAAAGCCTGTCATCTGGGGCCTCGCCGCTCGACGCCTCCTCGGGTAATATAACTGCATAAACCCCAAATATTTAAGATTATGTCGCTGATAACAGGTTTGATTTGCATCAATCAGCCTTGTTCCCATTTTTCGCTCGACAGCCCCGTTTTCCGGGCGGTGATCAGCCGTCGAGACCCAGGGATTTAACGAAGTCATCGAAGCGTTGCCGCTTGCCGGCATCGTCACCGATGGCGCGGCGCGCGTCGGCCGCGGCGCTCAGGGCTTTATTGTGCTCGCCCAAGACCACATACGAGCGCACAAGCCTCATCCAGCCGTCGAAATCCGAGCCATCCTGTTTCAGACGACCGGCAAGGCGCGCCACCATGCCGCGAATCATTTCGCTGGTTTGCGCGGGAGGCTCCGACTCCGCAGGGGGAGGGGATGGTGAAACCGCCGGAGGTGCGCTGGCAATTTCATCGATCTTCATGCGTTCCAGTGCATTGTTAAAGAATTGCAGCTTGGCGGTATCATTGGCGAGCGCGGCGCGGGCATCCTTGATAGCTGAGGCCGCCTTGTCCTTTTCGCCAAGGATAAAATAAGAGCGCGTAAGCATGACCCAGCCATCTGGATCAGAGCCGGATTTTTTCAATCGTTCGGCGAGTCGATCCACCATGCCCTGGATCGTTTTGCCCTCATGTTGAGGCACCCCGGCGGGCGGATTGGCTGCCTGAACAGATGGGTTTGCCGCGGCAACGGCGGCGCCATCTGCAAGTTCCTTGAGCGCCGATTCGAGGCGCTGTTGCTTGTCCGGATTGTCAGCCAGCGCACGCCGTGCGTCGCTGATGGCTGCTTGAGCCTTGTCCTGTTCGCCGAGCACTTTGTAGGAACGCACCAATCTCACCCAGCCATCGAGATCGGAGCCATCCTTCGTCAACCGGGCCGCCAACCCTTCGACCATTCCGCGGATCATGGCGGTACGTTGTTCCGGTGGTTGGCTGGCGGCGGCCGCCATCTGCGCCGGAGTCGGACCGGACGGCCCCGCGCCGGGTTTGGCCTCGACGCGGGCGAGCGCAGTGCGTACCTCGCTCACCCAGTGCGCACCGGCCGGCGCCTCGGCGATGAGGTCTCGCCAGATCCTGGCGGCTTTCTCGCGGTCGTCATCCTGCTCGGCGGCAATGCCGAGATAATAGCGCGCGCTGACGGTGGTCTTGTCGAGCGCAACGGCTCGCACGAAAGCAGCCTTGGCGTCGGCGGTCACGATTCCGTTCGCTGCCGCCATCAAGGCCTCGCCAAGATTGGCTTCACGATCCGCGCTCTCGCCGAGCAGCTGCACGACATTGCGCCACGCCTTTACCGAATCCGCATAGCGGCCGAGCCGCATATACACCGGCGCCAGAACTTCCCAGCCGCGGCCGTCTTCGGGATTACGTTGGAGATGGGCCTCGGCCATGACGACCATGTTTTCGACTGATGCCTGCCGATCCGGCTGTACATCGCGCTGGGCGGTGAGTACCCCCGACGCAAGTCCCGGCGAGCCCAGCCGAAGATAAAGGATGCCGGTTCCGACCGGCAGCAGGAGCAGCGCAACGAGGGCAACCGCGCGCCGGCGCCACATTGCCGCCGCCGGGTTCGAAGCCGCCGGGGCGGCTTGCGCGGCGTCCGCCGCCGCAAGCAAACGTCTGGAGATTTCCACGCGCGCTGCCTCCGCCTCGGTCTTGCCAATGAGGCCCGCCGTCAGGTCGCGCTCGAGCTCGTCAAGTTGATCGCGATAGACCTCAACGTCGGTGCCCGAGCTTGCAGCTTTGCCATGCCGGGCAAGCGGCCAGACGACGGCAATGATAGCCGTCGCCGTCATCAACCCGAAAATCAGCCACAAGATCATTGAACTGTTCTACCCGCACCCGTCGCCTGGCCCGGGTCCTTTTTCCGCGCGCCGTTGGTCGCAACTCCATTGCCCAAGCCTCAGCCGCATCCCCGACGATGCGAACTGCGCAGGACCACCGTCCCCGATTTGGGCTTTCTGCGGGACCGGACCGTCGGCTCTACTACTTTACCTTGTGGCCGTTGGCCTTGTACTTCCGACCGAAGGCCGTGAGCTTGCCGCCCCCCGACGGGCTCGTGTGGCATTGCCCGCACGGCAATTTGGTCTGAACCGCATATTGCGGATGTGCCGACGCCACGGGCGGCGCGAGCATGGCGAAAGTTCCGCCGATCAGAACTGCGGCTGCGACGCCGATTGCCAATCGAAGGGGGGTGATTGCGAGCGGGTGCGACACGCTTTGATGTTCCTTACGAGCCATGAGGGTTCCCCTTGTTAGACTTTAGACGATAAACAGCCGGCCCAAGACCAGAAACAGCCGGCCATGCGAACCTTATCGGCCCCGCCATCGCATACATATAATCATCGCTGCGCTGGTGCCAACCTGCAACTCCAAACCGTCAATTCGGGTCACCCAGACCCCGTCTCACCTGCAAAATTACGCATTGATTTATGTCAAGGAAACAGCAACATCCGGGCTGCGTCCTTTTTGTCTCCCTGACATTTTTTTTTGGTGAGGTCTGCATCTTTAGCCTTGATCAGCGCGACTAATTTGCGGAATATTTACGGCATAGTTCGGGCGGGGGTGAGGATGTACGTTTTAATCGGTGCCGCGTGTGCTGCGCGCACGTTTCGTTTCCAAGCTTCAATCAACCGCAGGAATCGCATCGAATATCGCCGCCGCTGGCCGGCACTTGCCGTGGCTGGTGTCGTGGCGTGCTCGGTGATGGCCTCATTCGCCGGCACGGCGAAAGCCGCTGACGCGAGTGCCGTAAGCGATTCAGTTTCAGCATTGCGCAGCTACGTTCAATCGATTTCCGGCGCCGGCAACGACGCTGTTCTCCGGACTGCCGGGCCAGGCGTTACCGAAGCGGCTCGGGGCGCGCCCGACGATGGCGTTTATGCGGCACTGCGCGACTTCACGCGGCGGATCGGTGCCGATCAGCCGCGATCCACCGAAGGCGCGACGAAAGTGGCCGAGGCCACTACTCTTATGGAATTCCTGCAAGGGCTTGGTCAGAACGGCAATCAGCCCAACGGCACGGCGCCTGCGACAATGCCGGCGGCGAAGCCGAGTGCGCCGGCCGTGAACGCCAAGTATGTCGGCTCGCAGGCTTGCGCGGGCTGCCATGCGCCGCTCATCGCAAAGTTCAAAAAGACTCTGATGGGCAAGATCGGCTCGAGCCCGCAGGGCAAGGGCAAGTTCGAATGCGAGAACTGCCACGGCCCGGGTTCCGAACACGTGCGACTCGGCGGCGGGCGCGGCGTCGGCGGGATCTTGTCGTTCGGCAAGACCGATCCGCGTCCGGTCGCGGAAAGAAACGGCGTCTGCCTCAACTGTCACCAGAAGGGCGAGCGCAATTACTGGGCCGGCAGCGTTCACGAAACGCGCGGATTGGCCTGCACGAACTGCCACACCGTGATGGAGGACGTGTCGCGCAAGCATCAATTGAAGACAAGGGTTGAGGCCGAGACTTGCTATCAGTGCCACAAGATCAAGCGGGCGCAGATGCAGTACTCGTCCCACATGCCAGTGCGCGAAGGCAAAATGACCTGCACGAACTGCCATAACCCGCACGGCAGCACCACCGAAAAACTGATCCGCGAAGCCTCGGTGAACGAGAATTGCTACAAGTGTCATGCCGAGAAGCGCGGTCCGCGGCTGTGGGAGCACGCCCCTGTGCGTGAGAGCTGCCTGAACTGCCACAAGCCGCATGGCTCAAATTACGAGAACCTGTTGAAGGTGGCGCGGCCGCGGTTGTGTCACGAGTGCCACAGCATGGCTCATAGTCCGACTGCCGGCGGCGGCTTTGGTCCTCCGAACCAGCCCTATGTGCTGGGGCGCGCATGCGGCAACTGTCACAGCAACATCCACGGCTCGAATCATCCGAACGGAATGTTCTTCCTTCGCTAAGGGGCGGGTGTTGGAGAACGGATGAGCGATGGTGCGGAGCAAATCGGTAATAACAGTGGCGTGAATGTCTGGTTAGAAGCGGGGCAATGAAATGAGAATCAAAGCGCGGCGACGGTTGGGAACCATTATGGCGGTCGTCTTGCTGTCGGGGGCCGGCGCCATGACGATTCCCGAAGCGATGGCGCAGAGGGCCAGGGTCGCCACCTCCACCAGCGTCGCCACCATCAACGCAGACGAAATTAACGCTCTCCCCGTCGCCAATATCTGGTCGTACGACGGCTTCGCGGAAGTCGGTGGCCGCTTCGACCTGAACAATCCGGACAAGACCACGCTGGGGAAGTTCTACGAATACCGCGATCTCCGGCCTGGCGTGTTCGGCAATTT
>Ga0210062_1000305_pt1 | contig 15182 bp, 12 predicted proteins | sample Muzzi_CordA_D2_FD_185528 | JGI IMG/M metagenome (GOLD analysis project Ga0210062, IMG submission 185528) | Wetland microbial communities from San Francisco Bay, California, USA, that impact long-term carbon sequestration - Muzzi_CordA_D2 (SPAdes) | ecosystem: Environmental > Aquatic > Marine >...
AAATTTCTTGACATTAACTGTTGGAAAAAATAATAAAAATTTTCGAAGCCACCACCACAAATTGGTCCGACTCTGACTCTCATACTAAAGGCTGAATTCAACTTCCTGGCTCGGATCATGGAATTGTTTTGATAACAAGTTCCCTTTGATCCTTTCTGATGGTTTTCTACTCTGCGCTATTCGGAGAGATAGTTATGGATTTATGGACTCAAATTATTCCAGTTCTTTCGGGTGTTACGGGCGTCCTCATTGGTGGGTGGATTACGTCCAAGAATCAACAAAAAGAGCGCAGGCACAAGCGTATGCTTAAGCAGTTAGATCAATTCTACGGCCCACTTCTTGGTATAAGGCTTCAGATTCTTGCTAAAAGTGAGGTTCGATTAAAAGTTAGTGGAGCGACTGATATGAAATAGATCATTAGGGACAGGTAAATTATACTTGACATGCATGAGCGCATAAAATATGAAAATATGAAAAGCAAGCGAATTGAGAAATAGAGCGGGCACAGAAATGAAGTAGAGAAAAGATGAAGGAGGACCCAATATGCCAAGAACCTCACGAATGACCATTACAGATGAAAAAGCGATTTATCATGTTATGTCCCGAACGGCTCTTGACGGCTTTCCTTTAAAGGATGTTGAAAAGGATTTCCTGCTTGATCTGATCAGACGCCTATCAAAACTTTACTTTGTTGAAATTTTAGGTTTTTGCATAATGGGAAACCACTTCCATCTTCTGGCGAAAATGTTTCCCGAATTCAATTTCACTGATGATGATATAAAAAAACGTTATGTAGAATTTTATGGTGACGAAGGAGCATTTGCAGAAGGACGCCTTCCTTACTGGCGCCATAAATTATCCAATCTTTCTGAATTTATTCGCGAAATTAAGGTTGGCTTTGCCAGATATTACAATAGGAGACATAACCGGCGCGGATATTTCTGGGGGGACCGATTTAAGAGTGTCATAGTTGAAAACGGAGAAACCTTGATCAACTGCCTGGCATATATAGACTTAAATCCCTTACGTGCTGGTTTAGTGGATCGTCCCGAAGAATACCGTTGGAATTCTTTGGGCTATCATGCCCAGACCAACAACCGGGATAAATTTCTCTCCACTGACTTTGGCTTAAAAGAATACAACGTCAAAAGCAAAAAAGAGCGCTTCAGAAGGTATCGCCGGTATGTCTATGAAGCTGGATCGGTGAACCAGCCAGAGAAAGGCAACGTCAAGGTCATTGAAGACAAGGTGCTTGAAAAGGAGCGCCGCAGGGGGTTTGAACTCAGTCGAAGCGATCGGTTCAGATACCGCACACGCTATTTTACGGATTCGGGCATTATCGGATCAAAGCAGTTTGTGGCCGCCAATTACCAGCGGTTTAAACATCTATTTTACTCAAAGCATGAAAAGAAGCCCAGACCGATCAAAGGCTTGGATGGGATGTATTCATTGAAACGACTGTCTGAAATCATCTAAGATCACTTCTCGCAGGGATAGATTTTACCATATGGGCAAGCACATCCAGGGTTATTTTGATTCTGTGTCAGGCGGCTTTCGAGTTTTTTACTTCGACGGCGAGTTTAAAGCCCATAGCTTCTAAAAGAACAGAAAGGCTGCCCAGTTGGGGATTGCCTTTCTCAGAGAGTATGCGATACAGGTTTTCCCGATTGAGTCCGGATTTTTTGGCTAAATCTGAAATCCCCTTCGCATCAGCCACGTCGCGCAACGCCAACATGAAAACCTCTTTGGACTCATCTTCCAACGCTGCATTGAGATAAGCAGCGGCTTCTTCATTGTCCTTAAGGTCCTTCAAAAGCCCTTTTCTATAGCTTGTTGAAGTTTTACTCATCTTCTCTCCTTTTATAATCAAACCAATATTCTTTAGCGAGTTTAATATCTTTTTCCTGATTCTTTTTGGATCCGCCACACAGCAGCAGGACCAACTTTTCACCAACCCGACCAAAGTAAACACGATATCCCGGCCCATAGTCGATTCGAAATTCACTGACACCACTGCCCACTGCTTTGCAGTCACCAAAATTGGCGAGCCGAATTCGATTGATTCTGATACGAATTCTGGCTCGTGCGTTAACATCTTTCAGGGATCTTAGCCAATTCCTGAAGGGGCATTCACCATCTGACCTCAGATATTCTCTAATTTCCCATTCTTGGGTTTCCATAATTGAAAGTAGCTTATAAGCTACAATAAATCAACTAAAAAAGAGCAAGCCCTCAGAAAGCGACACGATGAATCCAATCTATAGCGGAAAATAAAAAAGCACTCACGATTAGCTCGTAAGTGCCTGTTATTATTATGGTACGCCCGGCAGGATTCGAACCTGCGGCCTACGGATTCGAAGTCCGGCGCTCTATCCAGCTGAGCTACGGGCGCACAATTAAGCCTCTGTAAAACGCCTCCTCCGCACGATTTCTGAGTCAGGCTTGAAAGAGCACGAATTTGCGTATTAACCAGAGGCTTAATGAATCCAAAAAAATGGGGTGAGTGATGGGATTTGAACCCACGACAACCGAGGCCACAACCCGGTGCTCTACCAACTGAGCTACACCCACCATATGTTGAATTCGGAAGTTGGACCCGCCGTCGTTCCTTAAACCTGAAACTATGGCGCGGCAAGCATGCGGAAATCGGAATTAAGGTATAATTCTGAAATCGCAAACCATGGAAGGGATTTATTAACAAATAGTACACCGTATATCAAGACAAAAAACGTAAGATTCGCGTTTTTTATGTGCATCGCCAATTATTTCAAAATTATTATAAAAAACTTGGTGTTGACGGTTGAGGGCAGTTCATATAATGACTATCCTGTTTGGGAAATCAACGATAAAAAGGATGATAAATTGAATCAATTCCAGATGTTCTTTATCAGAGCCATCATTGGCCTTTTTGTGGCGGTCATCATTACGCGGATGTTTACCGGACGCATCGACATACCCTATATTGTGGGACTGGCTATAATTTTGGTGGGATTGGCATACTTTTCGGAATATCTGCGACAGCGCCGCAACAAGCCCTAAAGAGGCTCGGAAGCTGGGAGGCTGAGAGGCTATGAGGCCTATAAGCGACCAATGATAAGCTACCAAATCATACAAGGAGATCTCCAGGCGTGAAACAAATTATTCTGGGTACGGCGGGACACATTGATCACGGCAAGACCAGCCTGATAAAAGCGCTTACCGGTATTGATACGGACCGGCTCAAAGAAGAAAAGGAGCGCGGCATCACCATCGAGCTGGGGTTTGCATCCCTGGATCTGCCGGGAGGGGAGCATCTTGGCATCGTCGATGTTCCCGGCCATGAAAAATTTGTCAAAAACATGGTGGCCGGCGCCACCGGTATCGACATCGTGGTCATGGTCATCGCGGCCGATGAAGGCGTCATGCCCCAGACCCGGGAACACATGGAGATATGCACGCTGCTGGGGGTGAAGCACGGATTGATCGCCATGACGAAAACGGACATGGTGGATGAAGAATGGATGGAGCTGGCACTGGAGGATATACGTGAATTCAGCCAGGGCACTTTTCTAGAAGATTCGCCGATTCTGCCGGTATCCTCGGTGACCGGCCGGGGCATCCCCGAGTTAATCAGGACGCTGGATGAAATTGCCGGCCAGGTTCCCCAGCGGCGCCCGTCCAATTTGTTCCGCTTGCCGATTGACCGAGTTTTTACCATGAAGGGATTTGGTACCGTAATTACCGGTTCTCTGGTATCGGGTAAAATAGCGGTGGGCGAGACCATCATGGTATACCCTTCGGGGGTCACATCCAAAGTCAGGGGCATCCAGGTTCACAACCAAAGTGCCAATGAAGCTGAAGCCGGGATGCGAACCGCAATCAATTTCCAGGGGCTCGATAAAACGGCCGTCAATCGCGGTGAAGTATTGTCCACTCCCGGTGCGCTGGTGACAAGCTATATGGTGGATGTCTCATTTCATTATCTGGTCAGCAATCAAAAACCCCTCAAAAACCGCACTCTGGTGAGGTTTCACACCGGCACCAGCGAGGTCATGGGCTATCTGGTGCTGCTTGAGCAAGAGGAGCTGCCGGCCGGGCAAACAGCAGTGGCTCAGCTGCGCCTCGACTCACCGGTGGCAATCGTCAAGGACGATCGGTTTGTGATCCGCAGTTATTCACCCGTGCGGACGATCGGCGGAGGCTATGTCTTAAATCCGGCACCGCAAAAGCATAAGCGTTTGAAACCGGAGGTTTTTCAGGGACTGCAGAATCTGACCGGCAACGATCCGGATGTCATTATTTCATATCACATTGAACAGGCGGGATATAGCGGAGTATCTTTTTCTCATCTGAAAATCATGACCAACCTGCCGGACAAGGAACTTGAGGCGCAACTGCAGCATCTTTTGTCTCAAAAAAAGATCATTCAAACAGACAAAGAAAACCGCATTTTCATCCATCAAAGCACCTTTGACACGTTAAATCAAAAATTCATCGAACACCTGACTGACTACCACAGCGCCAACCCCCTCAAAGCAGGGATGCCCAAAGAAGAGCTAAAATCCAAGTTCCCGCTCCTAACGAATTCAAAGATTTTCAATCAGGTTCTCAACCAGATGATCAAAAATCAGCAAATCGTTCAGGAGGAAAACACCGTGCGCCTGGAGAGCCACAAGGTCTCTTTGGGCCAGGATCAGGCAGATATCCGCAATAAAATCATAAAAACTTATCAAGACGGTGGACTGCAGCCGCCCTATTTTCGCGATGTCATCAGGGAATTAAATATTGCCCCCAAGCATGTCCAGGAGGTGCTGATGCTGCTGGTGGAAGAGGGCCAGGTCGTCAAAACCAAAGACGACCTTTATTTTGATGCCCGGGCGGTCGATGATTTAAAAACAAAGCTGGTTGAATTCCTTAAATCCAATGGTGAAATAACCACGCCTCAGTTCAAAGAAATGACCGGTGTTTCCCGCAAATTTGTCATTCCATTGATCGAATACTTTGATGCCAAAAATGTGACCTTGAGGATCGGAGACAGCCGAAGGCTGCGTAAAGGATGAAAAAAGAATTCGGAAGCTGGAATGCTGAAGTCGGAAAATAGAAAGTTCTATTCGTTCTATTGGTTTGATTGGTTTAATTTCATTAACCCCAGACCTAACTTCGCTTTATACAACGACGTGGTATGCACACGCAGACATTAACGTCTTTTTGCCTTGAGCCTTCAGCCTTGAGCCTTCGGCCTGCCCGTCAGGGCAACTCCTGACTGGTAAATTCGGCCGTGATGCCATCGAGAATAACCATCCCTTTTGGGGTCAGCCCACAGTGGGTTCTGGTTACTTTCAATAGCTGATCTTTTTCAAAATCTGCAATTATCTCATGGAAAGTCTCTAAAAAATCTATTCCAAATCGGTATTTGAAATCGCCAAGCTCGATTCCCGGCACGGTTCTGAAACCAAGATAAATGCTCTCCATGATCATCTGCTCGCGGGTGAGTTGCTCTTTTTCCGCTATCGGTAAATTATCCTGCCCGAGCTTTTCAATATATTTTTCGACACTTCTGTGGTTCCAATGCCGCTGTGGTTCCAGGTATGAGTGAGCTGAGGGCCCAAGGCCGATGTAAGGCGCAAAAGACCAGTATTTCAAATTGTGCCTGGATTTCCAGGTACGGCAGTCATCATCGGCCCGGCGGGCGAAGTTGGAAACTTCGTAGTGGAGAAAACCATTATTTGCCAGGTACTCATGAGTGGTCTCAAACAGACTGCGCAGGTTATCATCGGCCGGCAAATGAATATGTCCTGCGATAACCTCCCTGTCCAGCGGTGTGCCGGATTCCCGGGTCAACATGTAACAGGAGAGGTGCTCGGGGTTAAATCGAACCGCCTGGTCTAATTCACAAAGCCAGCTGTCTTTATCCTGCTGCGGCAGTCCGTAGATCAGATCCAGTCCAATATTTTCAAAACCCGCCCGGCGGGCCCGGTCTATGGATGCCAGGGCGTCCGCTCTCGAATGAATCCGGCCGAGAAATTTAAGGCTTTTATCCTGAAACGATTGGATACCGATGTTCAGGCGATTGACACCGGCCCGGCGATACCTGCAAAGGTCTTCAAGGGTTATGGTTCCCGGATTCACCTCAATGGTGACTTCCGCATCGGATCGGATATTAAAATGTTTGAAGGCCCCGACAATGATTTGCTCAATAGCTGCGGGATCCAACACCGACGGAGTTCCGCCGCCGATATAGAGCGTATCAAAGGTAAGCATGCTATGACCGGCCAGCTCCATTTCGCGCTCAAGTGCTGCCAGAAAGGAGCCGGCCTTCGCCAGATCGGTAATGGAGTAAAAATCACAATATAGGCACTTGCTTTTACAGAACGGAATATGGATATAAAGCCCACCAAATATTTTATTATCTTTAATCATGCCACTTTATCAAAAATGCCGGGAAGCGAGAAGGCCAGAAAACTCGGAAGCATGGGCATCACAGATGTCCAGCTCTCCTATGACCTTTCACCTCTTCAACTCAATAAACTCATTAAACTCGCACCCGGCTTTCAAGCCTCATAGCTTCCCAGCCTGCCAGCCTTTATGCTGTCAACTATTTCCATCCTGCAATCAGATGCAAATGCAAATGAAAAATAACCTGCCCCCCTCCCCGCTCCACATTAATAAACAAACGGTAGCCGGATTTGGCAACTCCGAAGTGCGCGGCCATATCTTTGGCCACCATGAACATTTCCGTCAGGATGGGTTGGTCTGCTTCAGTCAGGTCGTTCATACTGCGGATATGTTTTTTGGGGACGATCAACAGATGAACCGGTGCCGCTGGATGGATATCCTTAAACACAACGAGGGCGTCGTTTTCGAATAAAAAATCGGTGGATGTTTCTCCGCTTGAAATCTGACAGAACAGGCAGTCTTTATCCATAATCAATTGTATCAGCTCAAATTGTCCATTTGCCTTGCAATGTGGCCGCTTCTAATGCCCGGGCGAGTTCCTTCAGGTACCGCGGCCTGGATATTTCCCGGGCGCCGAAGCGGGTTAGATGGGCGGTTTTGATTTGGCAGTCAATAAAAGCAAAATCAAGCGGTTTGAGGTGTTCGACCAACGCGACCAGTGCGACCTTGGAGGCATTTGTTATCCGGGTAAACATCGACTCGCCGAAAAAGCATTTTCCCAGCGACAAACCGTAAAGCCCGCCGGCCAGCCGATTGTTTTGCCAGGCCTCAACGGAGTGGGCAACACCTGATTCGTGCAGCCGGCAGTAAGCCTGAACCATGTCAGCTCCGATCCAGGTTCCTTCCCGGTTTTCCAGGCGCACCCGGGCGCATTCGGTGATCACCTTTTCGAAGGCGCGATCCATGGTGACATTAAAAACTTTCTGCCTGATGACTTTTTTTAAAGACCTGGCAACTTTTATTTCATCCGGATAAAGCACCAGACGGGGATCGGGGGACCACCATAAAATCGGTTCACCCGCCGAGTACCAGGGGAAAATTCCGTTACGGTAAGCGAGCAGCAAACGCCCGGCACTCAGATCGCCGCCAATGGCCAGCAAGCCTTCTTTGGCGGCCAGATATGGGGATGGAAAGACAAGATCTTCAGATAGCTGATAGACGGGCATTGTGATTAGTTAATTGGTTGATTAGTTGAATAGTCGCAGGGAATCGCTTTTTTGCGGTTAGATTTATATGATAACGCTATTTAACGAATCAAATATTTATCCAGTTAACTATAATCAAATGATAGCTCATCATCCTTCAGGTCAACATGCACCAGACCGCCTTTTTGCATCTGGCCGAACAAAATCTCATTCGAAAGGTTATCTTTGATTTCGGCTTGAATGACGCGTGCCAGGGGCCTTGCGCCGTATTGCGGATCATAGCCTTTTTTGGCCAGCCAGGTTCGTACCGCCGGTGATATGGTCAGAGCCACTTTTTTGGCAGCCAGCTGGACGTTTAACTCCGCAATGAACTTGTCGACCACCTTTTCCATGATCTCCAAATTAAGGGAATTAAAATTTATTATTTCATCCAGACGATTGCGAAACTCGGGGCTGAACATTTTTTCAACGGCCTTGATGCCCTTGGAGGCCGTGTCTTTGTTCACATCTCCGAAACCAATGGTTTGCTGACTCATCTCACGGGTGCCGGCATTGGAGGTCATCATCAGGATAACATTTCTAAAATCCGCTTTTTTGCCGGTATTATCCGTCAGCGTAGCATGATCCATCACCTGCAGCAGGATGTTAAACAGATCCGGATGGGCTTTTTCGATTTCATCCAGCAATAACACCGAGTGTGGATGTTTGCGAATACCGTCGGTCAACTGTCCTCCCTGGTCAAAGCCGATGTAGCCGGGCGGCGCACCAATCAGACGGGCCACGGCATGCTTTTCCATGTATTCACTCATATCATAGCGCATGAACTCAACCCCCAAAATGTTGGCTACCTGGCGTGATATCTCGGTCTTGCCGACACCTGTTGGGCCGGTAAACAGGAAACACCCGACCGGCCTTTCCGGAGTACCCAAACCGGCCCGCGAGCGTTTGATTGAAGTCACCATGGCTTTGATGGCATCGTCCTGGCCGAAGACGACCTTCTTGAGACCGTCTTCCAGGTTTTCCAATTTGGAGCGGTCCGAGGTGGATACACTTTGAGTCGGTATACGCGCCATTTTGGCCACAATTTTTTCGATATCCGCCGGGTTGATTTTTTTGCGAGTTGAAGCACCGGAAAGCCTTACGTAGGCTCCGGCTTCATCAATCACGTCAATGGCTTTATCCGGCAGATAACGATCATTGATGAATTTTGCCGACAACTCGGCCGCCGCTTTCAGAGCGGTATCGGTATAGACAATTCCATGGTGCTCTTCGTAGCGGGAGCGCAGTCCTTTGAGTATCTTGACAGTTTCGTTAACCGGCGGTTCAAAAATCTCGATTTTTTCAAACCGTCGCGACAGGGCACGGTCCTTTTCAAAATGATTTTTGTACTCCTCAAATGTGGATGAACCGATACAGCGTATTTCGCCGCTGGTCAGAACCGGTTTGAGGATATTGGAAGCATCCATTGATCCGCTGCTGGTAGCACCGGCGCCCACGATGGTATGGATTTCATCGATAAACAAAATAGCTTTGGGCTTTTTCTTCAGTTCGGCGATCACCCCTTTGAGCCGCTGCTCAAAATCTCCGCGAAACTTGGTTCCGGCCAGCATACCGCCCAGATCAAGGGCAAAAATTTCAACATCCTTGAGCAGATCGGGAACCTCGCCCTTTTGGATCTGCTGGGCCAGTCCTTCGGCCATGGCCGTTTTTCCCACGCCGGGATCGCCGACATAAACCGGATTATTTTTGCGGCGGCGGCAAAGGACCTGCATGGTTCTTTCCATTTCAGTTTTGCGGCCGATAAGCGGATCCAATTTACCCTCGCCGGCAACTTTAACCAGGTCGGTCGTAAAAAGTTCCAGCGGATTGGTTTTTTTCCTGGTTTTGTCTTTGGCAGGTCGGGTCAAATCGCCGGCCGCATCTTCATAACCGGCTTTGGTAACATTATGGGAAATGAAATTTAACACATCCAGCCGCGTGACCCCTTCGGCACTGAGAAAATATTCGGCATGCGAATCCTTTTCCAGAAATATAGAGGCCAGAATATCGCTGACCGTCACCTCCGGCTTTTCAGCCGAACGGGCGTGGTTGACCGCCCGTTGGATGACGCGTTGAAACCCAATGGTCTGCTGCAGTACATATTCATTGCCATCGGGGATCCGCTCTATTTTTTCCTCGAAAAAATCCTCGAGTGAGGTGATCAGGTTTTCAACGTTGCCACCACAATTTTCAATGATGTCAATGCCGGTCGGGTCATACAGAATTGCAAAAAGAATATGTTCGATACTGACATATTCATGGCGTCTTTTTTTTGCCTCTCTAACAGCAAAGCCGAGAGTTGCGCTAAGCTCTTTGCTGATCATAATCTACTCTCTTTCCATGATGCATTTTAAGGGAAATCCGTTCTCGCGCGCCAGGGTCTCCACCGTGTTGATTTTGGTTTCAGCAATTTCATAGGGATAAATACCGCAAATGCCGACTCCCTTGTGATGTACATTGAGCATAATCCGGGTGGCATCCTGCGGCGATTTTTGAAAAACATGAACCAAGACTTCGATGACAAACTCCATGGTGGTATAGTCATCGTTGAGGAGCATCACCTTGTAGCGGTGTGGTTCTTCGACCTCCTGGTCGGATTCCGAATCGACTTCCTCCTCAATTTCCGGATTATATTTGCTCATTAGTATTACACCCGATGTAAAAGCCAGAGCTTTTATTTACAACCTCATCGGTTGTATAAGTAAATTTATTATAAGCACTTGTTTTGACGCTTGTAAAGGGCAGGCTCGTATTTTTGTCCTCATAACGTCGGGGCCGGGATTATTTTCCGCAACATTTTTTATATTTTTTCCCACTGCCACAGGGACAGGGAGCATTGCGGCCGATTTTTTTGGCAGCCCGTTTGGACGGCTTTTTCGGTTCGGATTCACCGCCGCCCGAAAAGGACAATTGCTGTTGCTTGGGTCGCCGGTAATCGTCTATTTTCTGCGGTTCAGCGATCTGGATGCGGTATAAGATGCCCAGGGTTTCTTCTTTGATCCGATCGATCATATCTTGAAACATCTCGTAGCCTTCTTTTTTATAAACGATCAGCGGATTTTGCTGGGCATATCCCCTTAGACCAATTCCTTCCTTAAGGTGGTCCATGGAAAGCAAATGATCCTTCCATAAATTGTCAACCGTTTGCAGCATAACCAACCGTTCCAGGTGTCGGAACTCCTCAGAGCCGATTGCAGCTTCGCGGTTCTGGTAAATTTTATCGGCTTCTTCATAAATCATTTCAGCCAGGCCGTCACGATTTAGGCCGTCCAGGGTGTTTTTATCAAATCCGTTCAAACGAAAATTAAATTGCTTGTATACCGCATCTCTGATTTCCTTTAAGTCCCACTCTTCAGCATGGGGGTTGTCAGCGGCAAAGGTGCCGGCAATCTGCTCGGCTTTGTCACGGATCATCTCCTGAATCTCCGCTTTCAGATCTTTACCGGACAGGGCTTCGCGGCGCTGACGGTAAATAACTTCCCGCTGCTGGTTCATCACGTCATCATATTCCAGCAATTGTTTTCGTATATCGAAATTGTGGCCTTCCACTTTGGATTGGGCATTTTCAATGGCCCGGCTGATCAGGTTGTGTTCAATGGGCTCACCCTCTTCCATGCCCAATTTTTCCATGATACCGGTGATGCGCTCCCCGCCGAAAATCCGCAACAGATCATCTTCCAGGGCCAGATAAAATCGGGAGGAGCCGGGATCTCCCTGCCGGCCCGAGCGACCGCGCAACTGATTGTCGATGCGGCGGCTTTCGTGGCGCTCGGTGCCGAGGATATGCAGCCCGCCTAAATCCGTTACCCCCTCGCCCAACACAATATCCGTACCGCGTCCGGCCATATTGGTGGAGATGGTGACCGAGCCCAACTGTCCGGCCTGGGCGATGATCTCAGCCTCTTTTTCGTGATTTTTGGCGTTGAGCACCTCATGCTTGATGCCCCGTTTTTTCAATTTCTTGCTAAGGTCCTCGGAAACATCGATAGAAATTGTGCCGACCAGAACCGGCTGTCCTTTTTTATGCAGGTTCCCGATTTCATCCAGGACTGCCTCAAACTTCTCCCGGCGGCTTTTATAAATCGCATCCGGAAAATCTTTGCGCACCATGGGCATATTGGTGGGGATTACGACCACATCCAGATCATAAATCTTCTTGAATTCGGTGGCTTCGGTATCTGCGGTACCCGTCATGCCGGAAAGTTTGTTATACATCCTGAAATAGTTCTGGAAGGTAACGGTGGCCAGGGTCTGATTTTCGTTCTCGATCTTGACGCCTTCTTTGGCCTCCAGGGCCTGATGCAGTCCTTCACTGTAGCGACGTCCGGGCATCAGGCGGCCGGTAAATTCATCAACGATGATGACTTCCCCATTTTTAACGATGTAGTCAACGTCCAGTTTAAACAGGGCGTGAGCTTTCAGGGCTTGATTGATATGGTGCAACAGTTCGATATATTCGGGGTCGAAAAGATTGTCGACCTGCAGCAGTTTTTCGGCTCTGGCAACACCTTCCTCGGTCAAAATCGCCGAACGGGCTTTTTCATCGATGGTATAATCGGTCTCCTTGCTCAAGCGCGGAATTAAATTGTTGATCTGGTAATACAGGTCAGTGGATTTTTCAGCCGGTCCCGAGATTATCAGCGGGGTTCTGGCTTCGTCGATCAGGATACTGTCGACTTCATCCACGATGGCGAAGTTGAGTTCGCCCTGAACCAGCGACTCCTGATCGAACTTCATGTTGTCCCTCAGGTAATCAAAACCGAATTCATTGTTGGTCCCGTATGTAATGTCTGAACCATAAGCGGCCAACCGCTCACTGTCGTCCAGTCCGTGCAGAATCGTTCCCACCGACAGATCAAGGAATCGGTAAATATTACCCATCCATTCGGTATCACGCCTGGCCAGGTAATCATTGACGGTAATAACGTGCACGCCTTTGCCGGTCAGGGCGTTGAGATAACCCGGCAGGGTTGCCGCCAGGGTTTTGCCTTCCCCGGTTTTCATTTCGGCAATCTTGCCCTGGTGCAAAACGATCCCACCGATGAGCTGGGCGTCAAAATGTCGCATCTTCAATGTGCGCACCGAGGCTTCTCTTACGGTTGCGAATGCTTCGGGCAAAAGGCTGTCCAGCGCTTCCCCCTGATCCAGCCGCTGTTTAAAGGCTGTCGTCTGGGCTTTGAGCTGCGCATCGTTCATGGCCTGAATTTCGGACTCCAATGCATTGATGCGCTCAACGAACGGTTGCAGCTGTTTTAATTCCCGTTCATTTTTGCTGCCAAAAACTTTAGTTAGAAAATTCAATACCATATTGAGGATACTCCTGCAGGAGTAGTTAATCCGCCCTGAAAAATAGCATGTTCAAGGTCGAAATTGTTTTAAAACTGGAGATACCTGCAAACTTAGGTTTTATTATATCAAATTTCAAACCGGTCTCAACAGTTAATTTATCAACTGCAGGGATTATTAGATCCTAAGATCCGAAAGCAGGGGATAATGGTCTGATTGCAGAAATGAATTGGCCTGATAATCTCAGTTGAGGATATATTTTACAGGGTTGACTGGAATCCCGTTCAGATGCACCTCGTAGTGGACATGCGGACCGGTACTGCGTCCGGTATTGCCCATCAAGGCAATGGTTTCCCAACGTTTGACCTTGTCGCCGCGTTTTTTTAATATTTTGTGACAGTGCCCGTAACGGGTTACCAAACCGTGGCCGTGATCGATCACAATGAAGTTACCATACAGCCCTTTTTTGCCCGCAAAAGTAACCACGCCGTCAGCCGTGGCCAGAATGGGTGTATCCTGCCTGGAGGCAATATCATAACCTTTATGAAATTCGCGTCGCCCGGTAAACGGTGATTTGCGGTATCCGAACCTGGAAGTGATCCATGAATTTATGTTGCGGGATATTGGCCGGATGGCCGGGGTCGAGGCCAGCAGATTCTGTTGATCTTCAAGGGACTTCAGAAGGGATTCGAGGTCTTCCTGCTGATTGGCGGATGCCATGCTGAGTTGCTCGATCTGTTCGTGCATATCGCGCATCAGGCTGTTGTGTTTTTCCTTGAGAGGAATCTGGGCATCCAGATCTTCGGGTATTGAACCACCGACGCCGAAAATATTGTCGGAATCATTGGTTTTCTCGATATTGGCAATGATGCGGATCTTTTTCTCGAAACTGTTTATGGCCACCAATTTGGATTTTAACGAGTTAATTTCATTAGCGAATTCTTGAATTTGCTGACGTTGAATTTGAATTTCCTCAAGCTGACTGGAAAGGTAAATTTCCCGATTTTGCAGGTGTGACGTAGTATCTCTCAAATTATAGTAATCATATACAATATAGCCCACACCGGCAAAAAGGGCGACCAGAACAATCCCGAAAAGATAGATAGATGTCTTGGAGGTGCAGACCTGTCGTGCAGGTGCGCCGCTGCTGCCCAGTATGACAAGAGAAATTTTCTTTCGCATGATCAATATACCTTATGGGGGACGAAAATTTTACCCCTGCAATTCAAAATTGGATACGTCGGGCCTGAGAAAAAACAAAACGCCTTTGGGCACATTCACCCAAAGGCGTCACAATTACTGAGAGTCGGTAACCTGGCTATCTTGGCCTTAAGCGGCTTTAGATCCATGGTTTTGCGTCGCCATCTTTCGGTGACTTTGCCCTTTCGCAAGACGAGTCAGCCCTAAATGTATACTATATTGGGAACCACCAAGTTTGTCAAGCGGTAAATCCATAGTTCCCGCAACTTCGGCGGTACCGGGTTCAGGCCACGTCTGCTACTCAGAGTCGATAGTTGAAACTTTAAACCATCAATTATATCGGCAACTTCAGCATTAACATTAGCTGTTTTTTTTGATTTTTTTAAAATAATTGCAAACCCGGATCACGAAATTACAACAGACCGAGTTTGAATTTTAATGATTTTAAAGTATTTACCATCAACATGGTGACAGTCATGGGGCCGACGCCACCGGGAACCGGTGTAATCGAGCCTGCAATTTCCTTGGCTTCATCAAAATCAACATCGCCCTTTAAAATGGCGATCTTTTTACCGGTTTTCTCACTGATTTTCTCACCCACCCGGTTGACACCGACGTCAATCACACAGGCTCCCGGTTTGATCCATTGCGGTTTGACAAGCCCGGGTACGCCGGCAGCAACGATCAGGATATCTGCCCGTTTGCAGTGGCTTTCCAGATCTTTTGTACGGGTATGGACTACCGTCACCGTCGCATTAGCGCCGTCACCTTTTTGCAGCATCATATTGGCGATGGGTTTGCCGACGATGTTCGAGCGACCGACAACCACACACTCGGCGCCGCTGGTTTCCGTTCCGGACCGAACAATCATTTCCTGAATGCCGGCCGGCGTGCAGGGCGGAAATTTCACCTCTTTGCCCCCAATCATTAAACGCCCCACATTCACCGGATGAAAACCATCCACATCTTTGTCCGGATCAATGGCATTGAGCACCTTTTTATCATCGATGTGTTTGGGCAGGGGCAGCTGGACTAAAATTCCATTAATGCTGTCGTCTTTGTTATACTTATCAACCA
>Ga0210062_1000306_pt1 | contig 15168 bp, 13 predicted proteins | sample Muzzi_CordA_D2_FD_185528 | JGI IMG/M metagenome (GOLD analysis project Ga0210062, IMG submission 185528) | Wetland microbial communities from San Francisco Bay, California, USA, that impact long-term carbon sequestration - Muzzi_CordA_D2 (SPAdes) | ecosystem: Environmental > Aquatic > Marine >...
ACCGCCGCCACGGCCAACGTCACCGCCTGTCGGACCAGGATCACGAGCCGGGCCGAGAGCGTCGATGACACCGTCCGGCCCGCTGGGCCTCGCCGGTCATCGGCCATCGGCACCTTCCCCGGCAAGCAGGCGCGCCTGGGCGAGCAGGCCGCGCAGGTCGTCGCGGTCCGGCGCCAGCGTCACCGCTCGCCGGAGCGCCTCGACGGCGCCCGGGTAGTCGCCCCGGGCGGCGCGGATGCGCCCCAGCGCCTCGAGCGTGAGCGGGGTCTCCGGCAGCTCCTCGACGATCGCCTGGGCCGCCGCCGGATCGCCCCCTTCGAACAGCTCGCGGGCGCGGGCGAGGCGGGCGTCGAACAGGATTTCGTCGCGGGTCCGCTTCTGGTCGGCCTCGTAGAGCTCCTGGTAGGCGGCGAGCTGGCGCGCCGCCTCCTCGCGCTCGCCGACGCGCAGCAGGGCCTGGCCGAAACCCCAGCGTGCGTGGGGGCTTTGGGGCGCCACCTCCACCACCCGGCGGTAGGCCTCGACGGCGCGCTCGGTGGCGCCCGAGCGATCGAGGGCGCGGGCCAGGTCGAGCTCGGCGTCGAACGCTTCGGGACGGAGCTCCACCGAGCGCTCCAGGGCACCGAGGGCCTCGCCGGGGCGCCCGAGCCAGAGCAGCAGCCGCCCGAGCTGGTGGTTGGCCAGGAACTCCGACGGCGTGCCGGCCGAGCGCTCGGCCGCCCGGCTCAGAGTCTGGACGGCGCTCTCGTAGCGCTGGCTCTCCCACTGGGCCGAGCCGAGGAAAAGGAGCGTGCCCAGGTCGGAGCGGCCTCCCTCGACGGCGAGCGCCAGGTGGTCGGCGGCCTCGGAGTACTGATCGGTCAGGGTCAGGGCGCGGCCGAGCAGGGCATGGATCTCGGCCCGGCGGGCGCGGGAGGGCTCGTCGTCCCCCTGCTCGGCGGCAAGCGCCTGGCGGAGCGGCTCGACCGCCTCCTCGGGGCGCTTGGCCTCGAGTGCCCGACGCCCCGCGGCCACCAGCGCCGCTAACCTTGCATCGGTCGGGCCCGGATCGGCCGAGCTCGACTGGGCGGCCACCGCCGGCCCGGCGATCCCGATCAGGGCGAGCGCCGTGGTGGCAATGGCTGCGACGAGAACGGTCGTGGCTCGGTCCATCATGCTCTGATCCGGGGTGAGGCCTCGCCGGCCATCCATACGGCGAGCCGAGCAAGGTGGGGCCCAGCCTATCGCAGGCGCTGGACCTCCGATCGCAGTGGGTCGCTATGGTAGACTGCGCCCGCTCGTGAGCGAAGAACCTCCTCTAGTCCCCTCTCCACAGTCCCCGGAACCGGTCCGGAACCGGTCGCGAACAGCGCGACCCCGGAGAGCCGTTCCATGATCACGGTCCTCGCCTTCTCCGCCGGCCCTCCGATGGCCGTTCCCCAGATCGACCCCTGGCTCGGCCTCGCCCTGGCCCTGTTTCTGGTCTTCTTGAACGGCTTCTTCGTGGCCGCCGAGTTCGCGCTGGTCAAGGTGCGCCCGACCCAGCTCGACCCCCACGTCACCGCCGGCGCGGCGCGCGGGCGGATCGCCCGGTACATGGTGCGCCATCTGGATGCGTATCTCTCGGCGACCCAGCTCGGCATCACGCTGGCAAGCCTCGCCCTCGGGTGGATCGGCGAGCCCGCGTTCGTCTGGATCGTCGAGCCGGTGATCTCGAAGATCCCGGGCGCCGGACCGGCGGTCGTCCACTCGGCGGCGCTGACCCTCGCGTTCGCCACCATCACGATCCTCCACATCGTGCTCGGGGAGCTGGCACCGAAATCGCTCGCCATCCGCAAGCCGGAGCGCACCTCGCTCTGGATCGCCTACCCGCTCTGGCTCTTCTACAAGCTCACCTACCCGGTGATCTGGCTCCTCAACCACGCGGCCAACGCGATCCTCAAGCTGTTCGGCATCGCGCCGGTGAGCGAAGCCGAGCTCGCCCAGGACGAGGAGGAGCTCCGGCTTCTGCTCTCGTCGACCCAGGCGACCAGCCTGCCGGAGCACAAGCGCGAGCTGCTGGACAACATCTTCGAGCTCTCCCACCGCATGGCGCGCCAGATCATGGTGCCCCGAGGCGACGTGGTCTACCTCTCCACCACCGAGCCGCTAGCGAAGAACCTCCAGATCGCGAGGAAGAGCGGCCACACGCGCTTCCCGCTCTGCGAGGGGTCCCTCGACCGGGTGGTCGGGATGATCCACATCAAGGACCTCTTCCGCCGGCCCAAGCCGCTCGAGTCGCTGGAGGAGGCGAGCCGGGAGATCGCGTTCGTCCCCGAGACCCTCCAGCTCGACCGTCTGCTCAACCGCATGCTCACCGAGAAGGTGCACCTGGCGGCGGTGCTCGACGAGTACGGCGGCGTGAGCGGGATCGTGACGCTCGAGAACGTGATCGAGGAGATCGTGGGGCAGATCCAGGACGAGTTCGACGCCGAGAAGCCGGAGCTCTTCCCGCTGGGCGACGGGGTCTTCTCGGTCTCGGGATCGATGCTCGTCGAGGAGGTGGAGGACGCCCTGGACGTGGAGTTCTCCGACCGGGACGAGGACACGATCGGCGGCGTGGTGCTTTCAGAGCTCGGCCGGCGGCCCATGCGCGGGGACCGGATCGAGCTGGCGCCGTTGCTGCTCGAGGTCGACGAGGTCCAGCGCAACCGGATCAAGACGCTCCGGGTGACGGTCGAGGAGACCCAGCCGCCGGGCGAGAGCGTGGATTGAGGCGAAGGAAGGCCGCCCCTCCGGGGCCCCCGGCCGGCTGAAGCCGGCCGCTTCAACGCCGGACAGTGCCTCCGAGACACGATCTCTAATGAAGCGGCCGACTTCAGTCGGCCGAGTGCGAGCGAAGCGAGCGGCCATACCAGACGTCACAGTCGGCCGAGGCGCGAGCCAAACGAGCGGCCTCCCCCCGGTCTCCCCGCCGGCCGAGGATCCCTTCACCCCGCGAGCATCTCCGCCGCCTTGGCCACGGCGTCGGCCTTCTCCACCATGACCTTCTCCCGGTCGCGGCGGAGCGACAGCTCGACCTTCCCTTCCTTGAGCCCCCGGGCGCCCACCACCAGGCGCACCGGCACGCCGATCAGGTCCGCGTCGTTGAACTTCACACCCGGGCGCTCGGCCCGGTCGTCCCAGAGCACGTCGACGCCCTTCTCCCGGAGCGCGGCGTAGATGCGCTCGCACTCGGCCGTGACCTCGGCCTCCCCCTTCGGGTTGAGCTCCAGGAGCAGCACCTCGAACGGCGCCAGCGGCACCGGCCAGACGATGCCCGCGTCGTCGTGGTTTTGCTCGATGGCCGAGGCCACGGTGCGGCCGATGCCGAGGCCGTAGCAGCCCATGATCATCGGGTGCTCCTCGCCCTGGTCGTCGGCGTAGGTGCAGCTCATCGCCGCCGAGTACTTGGTGCCGAGCTTGAAGATGTGCCCCACCTCGATGCCGCGGAAGAGCTCGAGCTCGGCGTCGCCCCGGGGGCTCGGGTCGCCGCCGGTCACCAACAGCAGGTCGTGGAGCTCCGGACGCTCCAGGTCCCGTCCCATCTTCGCCCCCACCAGATGGGCGTCGGCCGCGTTGGCGCCACAGACGAAGGTGTCGATCCCCTCGATCGAGCGGTCGCCGAGGATGCGCACACTCTCGGGCAGGCCGATCGGGCCGGCGAAGCCGACCGGGGCGCCGGTCAGCTCCCGCACTCGCTCCTCGCCGGCGAGCTCGAGCCACTCGGTGCCCAGCGCGCTCTTGAGCTTGAACTCGTTGACCTCCCGGTCGCCCCGGATGAGCACGGCGACCGGTCCGGCATCGGTCTCGTAGAGAAGCGTCTTGACGATCTGCGTCGGCTCGACGCCGAGGAACGCGGCGACCTCGGCCACCGTGTGCTGACCGGGGGTGTCGACCGTCTCCATGGTCTCGGCCTCGAGCGGCGGGCCGGCCGGCAGGGGGCCGCAGATCGCCTTCTCCACGTTGGCCGCGTAGCCGGTCACCGGGTCGCGCACCACCTGGTCCTCCCCGGTGTCCGCCAGGACCATGAATTCGTTCGAGTCGGAGCCACCGATCTCGCCGCTTTCCGCCTCGACCACCGAGTACTCGAGCTTGCAGGCCTCGAAGATCCTCCGGTAGGCCGCCTCCATGGCGTCGTAGGTCTCGTCCAGGCTCTCCTGAGTGGCGTGGAAGGTGTAGGCGTCCTTCATGATGAACTCACGCCCGCGCATGAGGCCGAAGCGCGGACGGATCTCGTCCCGGAACTTGTCGCCGATCTGGTAGAGGTTGATCGGGAGCTGCCGGTAGGAGGAGATGTCCCGGCGTACCAGGTCGGTGATCACCTCTTCGGCGGTCGGCGCGAAGCAGAACTCCCGCTCCCCCCGGTCCTTGATCCGGAGCAGCAGGTGGCCGTACTCGTCCCAGCGGCCTGTCTCCTGCCAGAGCTCGGCCGGCTGGACCACCGGCATGGTGAGCTCGACCGATCCGGCGACCTCGAGCTCCCGGCGCACGATCTCCTCGAGCTTGCGGACGCTTCGCCAGCCGAACGGCAGGTAGGTGTAGATGCCGGCGGCGACCTTCTTGATCATGCCGGCGCGCACCATGAGCTGGTGGCTGACGACCTCTGCGTCGCTGGGGACCTCGCGGGTGGTGAACAGGTAGTACTGGCTCCAGCGCATGGTGGGTGTCTCCTTGCGATGACCGAACAGGTGTCCTGAGGGCTGGTCGCGCGCAATGTCTGCGACCCGGGACAAACGGGGCGAGCCGGGCGACCGCCGGCCGCGTTCTTATCAGATCGAGGGGCCCCGCGTCAGCCCTGGCGCACCCGCTCGAGGATGCGGGCGGAGTCTTTCATGAACTGCATCATCTTGGAGCCCAGGGCCGCTCCCCGGTCGCTCAGGTTGTGGGCGCGGTCGAGCACGGCGCGGGCCTGATCCTCTTCGCCGGAGGCGAGAAGCGCCATGCCCAGGTGGGTCAGTGTGGTCGACGACGGCCCGAGCTCGCTCGACCGGGTCAGGAAGTCGATCGCCTGCGCGTACTCGCCCCGCTTGTAGTGGATCCAGCCGAGGACGGCGAGCGGGAACTGCCGGAGCTCGTCCGGCGCCTGGTCCAGGGACCGGCGGGCGTAGTCGAGGGCCTGATCGGAGCCGCCCTCGGACTCGGTGACGTTGCAGGCCAGCTCGTAGTAGGCGATGGTGCGCGAGAAGGCCGACTTCGCGTGCTCGAGGAGCGTGCGGCCGATGCGGTCCGCCTCGGCGAGGCGCCCCTGACTGCGGAGGGCCTCGATCAGCGCGGCGCAGGCGGTGGCCTCCAGCATCTCCCCCGGGTCGAGCTCGAGCACCCGGCGCGCCACCGTCTCGATGTCCTGGTTGCGGTCGAGCTCGAGGCAGAGGAGGGCGTACGACATGAGCAGCGTCGGGTTGTCCGGCTCGAGCGCGAGCGCCCGGCGGTAGCAGGTGAGCGCGCCCCGGAGGTCGTCTCCGCGCAGCTTCTCCTCGCCCCGGGCGAACCACGTGCCCGCCTCGTCCGGTACCGGCGGCAGCGGGGCGCCGCCCTTGCCGGTGAGATAGCGCACCACGTCCTGGTAGCGCATCTTCCGGGGGTTGAGCTGCTGCGCCCGGCGGAAGGCCTCCAGGGCTTTGCGGCTCCAGCCCCGGCTCAGGTAGGCGAGACCGAGCAGATGGTGGGCGTCCTCGAAGGCCGGGTCCCGGCGCACCGCCTCGCGCAGGCGCTGGATGGCGAGGCCGGAGTGGCCGAGCTCGTAGTGTGCACCACCCAGCAGGTAGAGGGCCTGGGGCACGGGGTCGATCTCGACCGCCCACTCGAGGCTCGCCACCGCGTCTTCCAGCGCCCCCTGGTCCGCGTAGACCCCGCCGAGGGCGAAGTGGGGCAAGAAGGCGTGCGGGTAGAGGCCGACGGCGCGCTCGAGCAGGTCCCGGGCCTGCAGCCGGTCCCCCCGCTCGTGGTGGATCACGCCGCTGTAGACCAGCCCTTCGTAGTGCTGGGGATCGCTCTCCAGGACCCGCTCGAAGAAGGGGAACGCCCGCTCGGAGTCCCCCTCGTTGAAGTAGGTCTCCCCCAGGAACCAGACCAGCTCGGTGTTGCCCGGGTCGAGGGCGTGAGCCGCCTGGAGAGCCTCCAGCGCCCGGGCGATGTCCAGGGCGTAGAAGGCGTACTCCGCGTCCTCGAGGTGCTGCAAGAAGACCTCGCGGCCCTCCCCCTGGAAGAGGGCCGCGATCCGCTCGCGCAACCCGACGAACCGGTCGCGCCGCTCGAGGGCGAGGAGCTCCTCGTCCATGCGCTCCTTCCACAGGTCGCTCCACTCCTCGCGCGTCAGCAGGTGCTTCTTCTCCAGGAGGTCCTGGAGGCTCGACAGGCCGGTCTGGTTGATGAGGATGCTCTTCTCTTGGCGGCGCAAGGTCTCGAGCACCTGGCGCATCATCTCGGCGGTCCGTTTGACCGCCTCTTCGAGGATCGAGATCCGTTCCAGCAGGTGCTCGTCGAACGAGAACTGCTCCTCCACGTCCTCCTCGCCCGCCTCGTCCCCGAGCGTGGGCCCGCCCGAGAGCACGAGCAGCTTCTGGTGACACAGGCGGCAGTACTCCTGCTCGTCCGGATTGGGGGCGCCGCACGCCTGACAGAACACCGTACCTCCCAGGGTCTCGATGGCTCGGTTCCTCCTCGTCGTCATCGGGAGCGCGCTCCCGGTGGGCGCTATCCTAATACCCGTAGAACCCCTGGCCGCTCTTGCGGCCCAGACGGCCGGCGTCGACCATCTTCACCAGCAGCGGGCAGGGGCGGTACTTGGGGTCCTTGAACCCTTCGTACAGCACCTCCAGGATGTCCAGGCAGACGTCGAGGCCGATCAGGTCGGCGAGCGCCAGCGGACCCATGGGGTGGTTCATGCCGAGCTTCATCACCTGGTCGATGGCCTCGGCCTCGCCGACGCCCTCGTAGAGGCAGAAGATCGCCTCGTTGATCATCGGCATGAGCACCCGGTTCGAAACGAACCCCGGGGCGTCGTGGACCTCGACCGGGATCTTGCCCATGGCCTGGGCCGCCGTCTCCACCACGTCGTAGGTTTCCTGGCTCGTCGCCAGGCCTCGGATCACCTCCACCAGCTTCATCAGCGGCACGGGGTTCATGAAGTGCATGCCGATCACCTGCTCGGGGCGCGAGGTGACGGCGGCGAGCTTGGTGATCGAGATCGAGCTGGTGTTGGTGGCGAGGATCGTCCCCTGCGGCAGGATGCCGTCGAGCTCGGTGAGCACCTTCTGCTTGATGTCCAGGCGCTCGACCACGGCCTCGACCGCCAGGTCGACGCCCGCGAGGTCGGCGAGCTCGCCCGACGGTCTGAGCCGCGCCAGGGCCGCGTCCCGCTCCTCGGCGCTCATGCGCTCCTTCGCCACGAGCTTGCCGAAGCCCTTCTCGATCTTGGCGAGGCCCTTGTCCAGAGCTTCCTTCGAAACGTCGACCAGGGTGACGTCGAACCCGCTGCCGGCGGCGACCTGGGCGATACCGTGGCCCATGGTGCCGGCGCCGACGACTCCGATCTTCTGAATCTCAGACATGGCGATGAAGTCTCCTCGGTGATCTGCTCGATTGCTGGGGGCCGCCGGGGAAGCCGCGCTCCGAGCAGGGCCTCGCACCGGCGAGAACGTTGGCGCGCGCCCGCGGCGCAAGGGGAGGAACACAGCCGATCGAGACCGGCCGACGGGCTCGCGGATTCAGGTTACGGCAACCGTCGCGGCGAGCGCAAGGCGACTCGCCTAGCCCGCCGAGGGCCGTTCCGTCGAACGGGGCTCGGCGCGGCTCAGCGCAGCAGGGGCTCGGGGCGCTCGAGCTCGGCCATCTGGAACCAGGCCTCCTGGCGGCCGAACTTCGACGCCAGGCTGGCGCCGACACCGATCAGGGTGGCGACCGTCCAGAGCCAGGCGCCGAGGTGGGGCACGAACTTCGCCACGCCCAGGAGCAGGAGCCCCGCGGTGGCGGCGTTCAAGGCGAGCGGGCGGCGGTGACGAAGACCGGTGATCGCCCACGTGCCGAGGGCGTGGAAGACAGCGACCATGCCCCAGAGCTTGAGCATCAGGGCGAACAGAATGATCAGCACCAGCAACGGGGCGCTGGCCAGCGGCGGCGCCACCACGCCGAGGGCGACGGCGGTGAGCACCAGGGCGAGCACCCCGGTCAAGCCGATGCCGAAGCAGCGGATCGGCTCCCGGAGAACCGTCGAGGAGGTGGCGAGGACCTGCCGGCCGAAGGAGGCGAAGAGGAGCAGGGTGAGCGCCATCCACGCGGCCATCAGCGCCAGCTTGGTGCCGAGCACCAGGGGCGAGCCGGCGCCGAGGCCGAGGCTCGGCCCCTCGAGCAGCGTCAGCCAGGCGGACGACGCCGTGGGGTGGGCGACCGTACGCCCTTCGATGACCGCTCCGGGGGCCGCGTCCACGGAGCCACCGAGTACGAAGACGTCCCCGCCGATCTTCGCTTCGGGGCCGAGCTGGGCGTCGCCGCCGAGAATGATCAGATCGCCCTCGACCCGGCCGGTGACCCGGACCGAGCCGTCGAAGGCCGCCACGTCCGAGAGCGCCTCGCCGGCGACCACGACGTCGCGCCCGACGGCGACGACCTGGCGCCGGGCGGTGCTGCCGGCGCGGATGACCATCGCGGAGCCCTTCGCGGGCTCGTCCGGCCCCGCCAGAACGAGGGACCCGTCTGTCGATCCGGGATCGTCCTGGGCGAGAGCCGGTGCGGCCGGTACCGCCGTCGCCAGCAAGCAGAGGGTCAGGAGCAGCCGGCCCACGGTCGCCTCAGCGGTCTCGGGGCGAGCGCTCGCTCAGGGAATCGCCCGTGGCCGCGGGCGCGTGCTTGCCGCTCCTGGCGACGAGCGCCAGCACCAGGACGTCGAGGCAGAACACGAGGACAACCAGGGCGATGGTGGCCGAGGAGTTGAACAGGGTGTCGAGGGCCAGGCCGACCCCTCTCCAGGAGGCCCAGAGCATGCCGCTTCCGGCGAGCAGGCCCGTGGTCACCGCTTCCGCGATCGCAGTCAACGCCCCGGCGAGCGGCATGCCGGGAACGGTCTCGGCCGAGTAGAGGCCGAACAGCAGGGCCGACGCCGCGCCCAGGAGCAGCATGACGGCGACCGGTAGCCGCCACGACCGGGGGCTGCGCCCTTCCCAGCCCGCCGCGGGCAGCGATCTCATGACGTCCTGCCGGAACCCCTGGCGAACATCGAGTCGGGCCTCCTCGAGCAGACTGTCCATTCGCGCGAGCTGCCGGCGCTCAGTCCGGCACTCCGAGCACGCGGACAGGTGCTGCTCGAGCCGGCGCCGCTCGTCGAGCGTCGCCGCCGCACGGCTCGCGGGCTCCAGGGTGAGCCACTCACGGTAGCGATCGTGCTCGATCCGTTCTGTCTCGTCCGTCATGGGCTTCGTTCCTCCTGCGCCCCTCCGCCTAGCCGGGAGGGGCTCGCCAGAGTCGGGAACCGGTCCTCAGTCCTCGAGATAATCCACCAGCTCTTCCTTCAGCATCTGCCGCGCCCTGAAGAGCTTGTTCTTCACAGTGCCCAGGGGCATCTCCTTCAGCTTCGCGATCTCGTCGTAGGAGAGGTCCGCGAAATGGCGCAACACGATCAGCTCACGGTACTCCCACGGGAGGTTGTCGATCGACTCCTGGATGGCCCCGCCGCGCTCCACGTTCCGCAGGTCACCGTAGGGACCGCGGTCGGAGCTGGCGGGCTCCCACTCCCGCGTTTCGCCGTCGGCATCCTCCCGGCCCTCGAACGACACCATCTTGATCCGCCGCTTCCTGATCTGGTCGATCGCCGCGTTCTGAGCCACCCGGAAGATCCAGGTGGAGAAGCGGTAGCGGGGATCGTAGCGATCGAGAGCCTGATACACCTTGAGAAAGACCTCTTGCGCCAGCTCATGGGCGTCCTCGACGCTCCGCAGGAGCCGGTACAGGTAGTTCACCAGGCGCCCCTGGTAACGATCTACCAGGTCGCCGAAGCGCTCCCGCTGCCCCGCGAGGACGGCCTCGACCAGTTCCTCGTCGGTGGGCTCCACCACCTCGCGGGTCATCGCGTCACTGGAGAGTACGAAGGTGAACGGGGAAGGTTGCAGGCACGGTCGGTCGGCCCGGAGGTGTCACCCGGCTACAGATCCTCACGGGTGCTCAGCACGCCGGAAGCCCGGCCCGTGAGCAGCGCCAGCAGATCGGTCTCGATGCCGTTCGGGGAGGTTTCGACCACGCGGCCGACTTCCTGACCCTCGCGGCGGACGATGAAGGTCGGCACGTAGAGCAGGTGCACCGTCTCGGCGAGCTCGGGGGGTCGCTTGTCCGCCCGGTCGACCGCGATGTACTCGATGTCGAACGGCACCAGGCCTCCGACCTGATCGAGGGCCCGCCAGAAGCGCGACACCTCGCGGGCGCTGTCCGAGCACCAGGTGCCGAAGTAGATGGTGAGGCTGGCACCGGGCTCCACGGTCGCCAGGGCGCCCGCGTCGCCCTCGTCGATCTGGGCCTCGACCACCTTGGCGACCCAGGCGGGCACCGCATCTTCGACCTGCTCCCGGGAGACGGTTCCGGTCAGAACGGGCGGACCCTCGCTGCCGTCCGCGGCGAACACCGCGGTCGGGGCCGCGAGCGGCACGGCTGCACACAGGACGAGAAACGGGACGAGCGTTCGACGAAGACTGGTTCGCATGACGCAGCAGTTTACCAGTCGCCTGAATCGACCGGGGATCGGCCCGGGACCGGGGCCCGGGAACCGGCCACCTCGCGGATGGCTTCGATGCGGTCCCCGGGCACGAGCTGATCGAGCACCTCCAGGCCGTCCACCACCTCGCCGAACGCGGTGTAGCCACCGTCCAGGTGGGGTTGGGGGGCGAGGGTGACGAAGAACTGGCTGCCGCCGGTGTCCGGTCCGGCGAGCGCCATGCCGACCACACCCCGGCGGTCGAACCGGAGCCGGTTGATCTCGTCCCGGATCACGTACCCGGGCCCACCCAGGCCGTCGCCCCGGGGGTCGCCCCCCTGGACCACGAAGCCGGGCACCACCCGGTGGAGCTCCAGCCCGTCGTAGAAGCCCTGGGCGGCCAGGCGGAGGAAGTTGAGGCAGGTGAGCGGCGCCCGCGGGCACTCCAGGCGAATCCGGACCGGCCCCTTCACCGTCCGCATCTCGACCGTGCGGGGCTCACCGGTCTCGAGCAGGATCCGCCGGTAGACGGCGACGCCCTGGCCGGTATCGACCGCACCCGCCGGCGGCCGGGTCAGGACGAGCTCCGCCAGACCGTCCGCCGCCCGGACGCGGACCGCGTGCTCGGCCTCGGTGCCGATGTCGAGCAGGAGCGCCGTCGCCTCCTGCCGCTCCTGGCTGCCCTCGGGCACGGAGGTGCCCCGTGCAACGAGGGCGGCGACCACCGCCAACCGCTCTTCGATCTCGGCGCCCCCCGCGGAGGCGCCCGGAGCGGCGCCACGGGCACGCTCCCACGCCCGGCCGAGCTCCCCGACCGGCAGCAGGGGTTGCCCCGAGAGGCGATCGAGCGCCGCCGTCCTGAGCGCGGTGTCCGGGTCCGAGAGCGCGGCGCGAAGCAAAGCCACCACCCGCGCCTCCGAGCCGGCGGCGTGGGCCAGGCGGGCGGCGAGCACGGCCTGGCGCACCGCGGGGCTCCGGTCGTCGGCGAGCCGCTCGAGAATTTCCGCCGCGCCCAGCACGCCGGCCGCCTCCGCGGCACGTGCCCTCATTCGCGCCTCGGCGGAGCCGGCGGCGGCGGCGGCCAGCCCCTCTGCCCGCGGGTCGGCGCCGGTGGCGAGGGCGATCAGCGCTTCACCGCGCTCGGCGGCCGGCGCCGTCCCGGTGACCCGCTTCGCCAGGAGGGGCGACAAGCGGCGATCGAGCAGCCAGGCCGATGCCGCGTCGATCGCCGCCATCCGCACGCCGGGGCGCGGGTCCTCCAGAAGCTCGGCCAGACGCTCTCGCCAGGTGTCCCGGGCGGCGGCCCGGCCGTTCGCGACCAGGGCCCGGGCGGCGCCGAGGGCGGCGATGACCGGTTCGGGCTCGGCCCGGTCGGCGAGCGGCCGGAGGAGCTCCAGGTCCAGGGCACCGGTGCCGATCCTGCCCAGCGCCCGGGCGGCCCAGGCGGCCTCGAGAGGATCGAGCCGGGGCTCCGCGGTCGGCTCGGCCGGCTCACCCAATCCGCCCGGCTCGCCCGGCGCGGCCCCACCGCCGAGGAGCGCGCGGATGGCCCCGAGGGCCGTCGGCTGGGGCCTCCGCGTCAAGGCATAGACGGCGCGGCGACGGAGCTCCTCGGCCCCGTCGGGGTGCTCGCGGTCGATCCACGCCAGAGCGTCCGTCGCGAGGCCGGGGGTCTCCGGGTCCGGGAAGCGGAAAAGGGCGGGCAGCAGCCGGGGCCACCTCTCCTCGGGGCCGAGCTCCTCCGCCCGCGCGGCCACCGGTCCGATGGTGACCCCCAGCTTGCCCAGGGACTCGACGGCGAGGGCACCCACCCGCCGGTCCGGGTCGGAGACCGCCTCGAGGAGCTTGGCGGCGGCCCGGCGCCGCTCTTCGGCGGAGCCTGCCGGCAACCGCTCCCCGAGCTCGCCCAGGGCGAACGCTGCCGCCCGGCGGACCACCGCGTCCTCGTCCAGGAGGAGCCCCAGGAGGGGATCGAGGCCCCGCGAGTCCCCCGAGCGACCGAGGGCGACCGCCAGGTCCTCGCGGAGCGCCGGAGGCCCGAGGAGGCTCCGTCGCACGACCAGCGGCTCGTACGTCTGCCGGTCGGCAAGAAGGAGCAGCAGAGCCCGCTCCTCGAAGTAGTCGCCGGCGCCGGCCGCCTCCGGACCGGGGGCGACGGTCGCCGGGGCACCGGCGAGAGGCCGCGGACCGCTGGCGGCACAGCCGGCGACGAGCGACCCCAGGATGAGCAGGATCGGCAGGATCACCAGGGGAGCGAGCGGACCACGAACGGAGCGTCTGGACACGCCGCCATTCTCCACCGTCCCTTGCGGATTCTCAAATGCCCGGACGCTGCGTTCTTGGCTCTCGGGCCGCCAAGCGGTAACCTTCGCCGCGCATGAGCACCGAAACCTATCTCCGTTTCCACCAGATCAAGCGCCGCTTCGGGCGGTTGCGGGTCCTGACCGGAGTCTCCGGAGAGGTCTCCGTGGGCCAGGTCCTGTTCGTCAACGGTGCCAACGGCTCGGGCAAGTCGACCCTGATGCGTATCCTGGCCGGGCTGCTGGCCGCGGAGGCCGGCACCGTCGACTACGTGGAGGAGGGACGGAGCTTCGACATCTCCGAGCGGCGCCGGGCGGTGGGCTACGTGGCGCCCGACCTCGCCCTCTACGAAGAGCTGAGCACGCTCGAGAACCTGGAGTTCTTCTGCGAGCTGCGCGGAGCCCCCCGGAGCCGTGCCGCCGAGCTGCTGGACGAGCTCGGGCTGCCCCACGGTCGCCTCGCCGGAGCCCTCTCGTCCGGCATGCGCCAGCGCCTGCGCTGGGGCTGGGCGCTCCTCGACCGGCCGAAGCTCCTGCTGCTCGACGAGCCGTTTCAAAACCTCGACCGTCCGGGCATCGAGCAGGGTACGGAGCTCCTCTCCCGGCACCTGGAGGGCGGCGGTCTCGCCGTGGTCGCCAACCCCGGTCCCCTGGAGGTTCCCCATGTCGCAGGCCGAATCGACCTGGGCCGCTGAAGCGGCGGCGGTCTTCGTCAAAGACTGGCGGTGCGAGTACCGCACGCGCTACGCCCTGAACACCCTCGGGCTGTTCGCGTTCACCACGCTGGTCGTCGTCAGCATGGTGCTCGGCCCCGTGGGCAACACTCAGGTGATGGCGAACGCCGTGCTGCCGGTCATCCTCTGGCTGATCATCCTGTTCGCGGTCACCGCCGGCCTGCCCCGGATCTTCGTCGCCGAGGAGGAGACCCACACGGCGACGGCCCTGCGCCTGGCCGCCACGCCGTCGGCGCTCTTCGTCGGCAAGCTCGCCTACGGCTTCACGGTGGTCGTGCTGCTCGAGGTGCTGATCACGCCGCTGTTTCTGGCCATGGTCCAGCTCAACGTCGCGAAGCTCGACCTGCTGGTGGCGGCCCTGGCGGCGGGCGGCTTCGGCATGGCCGCGGGGAGCACCCTGATCGCGGCGATCGTCGCCCAGGCGCGGACGCGGAGTGCCCTCTTCGCGGTGCTCCTGTTGCCGGCCCTGGTGCCGGGCCTGCTGTTCGCGGTCACGCTCACCCGCGCGGCCATCGCCGGCAGCGACCCCGGCGTGGAGCTTCGAATGCTCCTCCTGTATGATGGAACCCTGACAGTGGCCGGGTTGATGCTCTTCCCGACCATTTGGAACCCCTGACTTGGAGACCCGACCCGAAGATCTGCCCCAAGATCTGCCCCAAGATCTGATCGGCGCCGGGTGAGACATCCTGATGCGAACCCTTCTGCTCTGGCTTCTCTGGCTCCTGATCGCCGCCATAATGGTGGGCTCGTACCTGTTCGCGCCACCGATGAAGAGCTTCGTCGGCGGTGGCGAATCGAGCCGGATCCTGTTCTTCCACGTCCCCATGGCCTGGACCTCGTTCGTTGCGTTCATCGCCGCGGGAGTGTGGAGCGCGATCTTCCTGAAGACCCGGAAGCGCCGGCACGACCACGCGGCGAGCACGGCGGTCGAGATCGGCCTGGTCTTCTGCGTGCTCGCCACGGTGTCGGGCGCGATCTGGGCCAAGGTGGAATGGGGCGCCTACTGGAACTGGGACCCACGGCAGCTCTCGATCCTGGCGGCCCTGGTCTACTACGCCGCCTACCTCGCGCTCCGCAGCCAGGTGGCCGACGACGAGGTGCGCGCCCGGGTGGCGGGCGCTTACGCCGTGCTCGGCCTGGTCATCGCGCCGTTCCTGTTCTTCGTGGCGCCACGTATCGCCGGCTTCTCCCTCCACCCGCAGCCGGTGGTCAACCAGGGGATGAAGCTCCAGATGGACCTCTCCGTCCTGGGGATCCTCATCGGCGGATCGCTCGGCTTCATGGCCCTGTTCTTCTGGGTCCACAACCTCGCCACGCGGCTCGCCCTGATCGAGGACGAGCTCGATCAGGCCTAGCCTGCACTATTCATGAGTCACCTACTGCGAGCCGCAATTGCATGCAATCTCAGGGCGTACTCGCTCTTTGCTCCTCAACGTACTGTCCAGTACGCCTGCGTCGC
>Ga0210062_1000310_pt1 | contig 15086 bp, 13 predicted proteins | sample Muzzi_CordA_D2_FD_185528 | JGI IMG/M metagenome (GOLD analysis project Ga0210062, IMG submission 185528) | Wetland microbial communities from San Francisco Bay, California, USA, that impact long-term carbon sequestration - Muzzi_CordA_D2 (SPAdes) | ecosystem: Environmental > Aquatic > Marine >...
CGAGTCCCATTCCATGGAACAGGCAAGGGCCCTATCGAAATTTCCCATCGGCACCAACCATCCGAAACTGGGACCCCGGATATTCCATACCCGCGCGGCATTCGTCGCGTTCCGTGAGTCGGTCAGATGGGAGGTGGTCGGCAAAATTCATCCCGATATGCCGGATGAGGATTACACCGAGATTCTGGATCTGGTGACCGAATACGCCAAGCAGGCGACTGACAGCATGTTGCGTGTCGAGAAGGCATTGGAAAAGTTCGAAGCCTAAACATATTCCCTGGCCAGTATTCTCGATCTCTTTATTATCGCTGTGTGATCGGGATATATCCCGGTTGCGCGGCGACCCGGTCCAGCCATGCGCGCACGGCCGGGTAATCGCCCAGATCGAACCCGCCCTCATGGGCGACGTGGGTATAGGCGTATAGCGCGATGTCGGCGATGGTGATGTCCTCGCCCACGAACCACTCGCCGCGGCTCAACCGGCCTTCCATCACGTCCAGCGCGGCATAGCCGGCCGCCCTTTTGGCTGGCAGCATGGCCTCGCGCTCCGGCGTCATGCCCGCATGTTGCATCCAGAACCGCACCACCGCGATATTGGGTTCATGGCTGTATTGTTCGAAAAACATCCATTGCAAAACGCGGGCGCGGTCAAGCCGGTCGCCGGGCAAAAACGGCGTGCCCTCGGCCAGATAGAACAGAATCGCATTGGATTCGGGCAGGAAGTTTCCATCCTCCAGTTCCAGCAGCGGAATCCGTCCGTTCGGGTTTTTTGCGAGATATTCCGGCGTCCGGGTCTCGCCTTTCACGATGTCCTTTTCCACCAACTCGAACGGCTGCCCCAACAGGCGCAGCAACAGCCGGACCTTGTAGCCGTTCCCCGACGGCAGGTAGTCGTATAGCCGCAGCATCTCAATCTCCTCCCCGCAAAATATGCCAGAACTTCCAGCCGCACTCTACGGTTTCCCTCTGGCACGCCCTCACAGAGTCGACCGGTCGAGGCTTGCCCGCTACTGCATCAACCTTTTCCACGCCATCAGGCTTATGCTGGTCATTTTCCGCAGGAGAATGTCCAAATTGGACGTGTCATGTCAAGAAATCCGTCAATTCCACGGGTATGAAAACCATGCCGGGCGTTCGATTGCCCGAGCACAGCAATCCCCTTTGCGAGACCAGTTGTAACCTCGACCCGGCCATGCCGGTCAAGCAACTGTCCCGGCTCCGCCACCCGTCAGCGTGACTTCAAAGGCGGCGACCGACCCAGATTATACGGCCGATGAGATTTATGCGGGAACGAGCTACCGCCTCGTGGCTCGGATATACGGGACTGTCGGAGATGACGCAGACAACGTCACCATCGGGAGAAAACACGACTCGCTTGATGGCCAGTCCCCCGCCCATCCCGATCACATAAATTCCATCGCCCCTCATCTGGTCGGCAGAAGGCTCCACGACGACGTGATCGCCAGACCGCAACGTTGGCTCCATGCTATCATCGTCAACAACATAAACCATTAATTTTTCGGGCTTACTACTGGAGATAGTCGTAAGCCAGTCGGCGCGGAAAACGGCATAATCAAGAAAATGCCCTACCCCTTTGGCGGGGCCATCATCATCGATCTCCGATAAGCTGCACTCGGGCAGGAATATATGCTCCTGCGCCTTTCCCTCAAGCCGGGGCCGGATTGCAGGAGAACCGTCAATCAGGTCTCCGGGATCGCATTGCAAGGCTTGCGACAATTTGACCAGCCAATCGTCAGTCAGGCGGCGTTGTCTTTTTTCAAGCTTGTTAATCTGCGATGCCGATGTGCTTGCAAGCTGCGCCAGCGCCTCCATGGAGAGACCTCGGCGACGGCGCATTTCCCTGAGGGCTGACATGTTTACCTACCCCTCTTGCGGATCAAACGACTTACCCCCTGCGACCACTGAATTATCCGGGTTCCGATCGCGCCGAGGAATGACCAAAACGCACATACATTTCAGAAAAATGGCCAAATTGTTCATATATTTACCAATTATTAGTAGTTTTATTCGCTTAATGCCGCTGACACAGGTAAGGCGATATCGATTTTTCGTGGTCAAAATTGGAAAAAGCATCATTTAAACCGGTACATAGAAATGAACATAAAATAATACCCTGAAAGACTCTCATGTCCGGAACATGGACGTATTTTGAGGTAGATTTGCGTAAGGATTCGAAAATGTTGCCAATCAATTCCAAAACATTTCATCCCGCCCCACTTTTGAAGCAAGATTCAGGCCATATTGGTCAAAATATGTCCGGCCGTGCCAATCGGACCATGTCTCGCCTGGAGCGGAATGTACGGAATATTGCGGGATTGCCGGGCATTCCTGACGTCTGAATCGCGAGCTAAGGCCTCCACAAACAACCCACCTCAAATACCGCGCGCAACTTGAAAGCCGGGACCATGCACAATCCAACCATATTGCAATTCATGGCGACCGATCCGGAAACTGCACTGCAAGAACCCCAAGCAAGCCAGTCTGATTCCAAAAACTGGCGCCGACTGGATACCGGTGGAGACGTCCTGACTCTCCCGCCAGACAGGGATAAGCTCGCCGCGGACCTGAGGATGATCAATCGCCAGTTCTTCCTGATGATGTGCGAGATGCAGCGGGGGATGTTGGTCCATCTTTCGTCAATTCCCCGCAAGCTGCTTATGACAGCGGAGAGATTGGTAAAGCCCGAGGACATGGAGAGTTGCTCCGAGTCGTGGTCCAAGACGCTGGCCCTGTATCTGGAAGCGCTCACCGACGGCCGTCAACAGGTTCTGGCCGCGAGCAGGCTGCATGGCGCTGGCGCAAATGGCCTGGAGACCGCGGCCGCCATTAATGCGGTCGAGAAGGCGGTACCAACTTTCCTACAGGCGATGACGGAATTTCCGACTGACCGGGGAGCCCTGACCAGCGCCGCCAAAACTCTGTGCGACGCTGCCAGAGAGCTCGACAAAATACTTACCGGGTTGCTTGAGGCCGTCGAGCTCTCGATAGAGCGGGCCAAAGCGAATGGAGGCCCGAACCGGGCCAGCGTCACCCCTCGAAGTCCATAACGAAGTCCATAACACGGCACATTACCATATGCCGCAATATTTTATCCAACCAACCCAACAAGCAAATATCTGGAGAACACAAATGACAAAATCGATCTTGACAAGGATTACCCTGGCCGCCGCGGGCCTGGCGGCCGCACTCACCCTTCAGTCGACAGCATTCGGCGCGGAGGATTACGCCGCGTCTATCCGTCGCGATGTCGTGCCGCAGGTTCGGACCTGGTTGAACGACCCGACCGTGATTTCGGCGGTAAAGGACCAGAACGCCCGGCATACGGGCCTTGGCCAGGGCGACATTGATCGTCTCGATGGCCAATGGCGCTCCGAAACCTCGTCCAGCAAACGCAGCCTTGTCGATGCGGTGCTGTCGAATCAGCTGTCGGATTATCTGGGTGGTGTGAAGAGTGAGGCCGGAGGCCTGTATTCGGAAATCTTTGTCATGGACAACAAGGGCCTGAATGTAGGCCAGAGTGACGTGACCTCGGACTACTGGCAGGGCGATGAAGACAAGTGGCAGAAAACATACCTTGCCGGTCCCGGTGCGGTCTTCATCGACGAAGTCGAATTCGATGAATCCACCCAGACCTTCCAGTCACAGCTGAGCCTGTCTGTTGTCGACCCGGATAGCGGCATGGCGATTGGCGCCGTCACTGTCGGCGTGAATGTCGAAATGCTCCAGTAACTTATCCACCGAAGGAAATCCTTAAGGGGAGACTGCAGATGCGAATTGATAGGCGCGGAAATCCCGGTTACCGAAAGATTCCTATATCCGGGGAAATGGAAGGCGATGTCGACCTGAACAGAAACAGGAAGTCGGAGCCGGGTCGCCTGGAGAGTGAAGCCGGCCGGGGCGAAAACAGGGTCAGTTGTTCTCCCTCTTCCCCGTCTGACGCCTTCAGCGATCTGGACCGTACGGATGGCGGGCTGGTGAAGAATTTCATCAGCATGTTAGCCGCTGTCGGCCGCGCCCTGAAGGAAATCAGGCAGGGTAATTCCAAATCATTCGATTGACCCGGGAGGGCGGGTTTGCCCGCCCGTCCGAGTCGGAGTTTTCCGAAGTCCTGATCGGATAGCTGCCACCCGGCGGATCGAGCGGACACTTCGGGCGGCCGAAACACAGGTCATGGCCGGGATGACGGCATGGCGCAGACATCAAGAGGATAAACATGTTCAATAAACAGACGGACAAAAATCCCTCTACCCGAGGGTTGCGGTCTACAGTCGGCAGGAAAGTGGCCCTCGGGCTCACCCTGACTATTCTGGTCGGTATCGCGGCGTTGGTGTATTTTGAATCAAACGAACAGCGCAAGAACCTTACCAAGGTGTCCGCCGAATTTCGGCAGGTAATCACTGCCCAACTGGGCCTGCGCATGGCCGGTGGCCTGCGCTGGAAGAAGACCAGCGCGATAGAATCCGCCTACCAGGATCTGGTTGCCGACGGCTCATATGAGGTTGCGGCAATCTCCGTATTCGATAGCGCGGGTGCACTCATGGCCTCTCATCAGAGTGAGAAGTCCAGCTCTATAGATCTCTCGAATAGCGCGTTCATGGATCGTGGCGCGGCCAGCAACCAGCAGACCATCGTCGAATTCTCGGGCGACCACATGCTGATAGCCAGTCCGGTCTATATGGCCGATAAGCGACTCGGTATGGTTGTCGTCGCCTTCGGGATGGGGCAACTCAACGACCTTATATTAGACAGTTTCATTGTCGACGCGGGAATCGGGATTGCGGTGCTGATCGCCTCGGTCATCGTCCTGCTCCTGATGGTCCGCGCGCTTGTTGGCCAGCCGCTGGACGAGATGACGCGTGCCATGAGTACGCTGGCCGGGGGCAGTCTCGATGTAGATGTGCCAGGCACGAGGCGAAACGACGAAATAGGCGAGATGGCCAGCGCGGTTCAGGTCTTCAAAGACAATGCCGTAGAAAAGATAAGGCTGGAGGAAGAGCAGGCGGCCGCAGCACAACGCGTAGAGGAAGAGAAACGCCAGGCAATGATAGAACTCGCCGACCGCTTCGAGGATTCGGTGAAGGAAGTCGTGGATGGCGTGTCGTCTTCGGCGACAGAGATGCAGGCGACCGCCCAGCAAATGTCGACTACCGCTGAGGAAACCAGCAGGCAATCGGCCAATGTGGCGACGGCTTCCGATCAGGCCACAGCCAACGTACAGACCGTCGCCGCGACCGCCGAACAGCTTTCCGCCTCCATTGCGGAAATTGGACGCCAGGTCGGACAATCGGCAAAGATCGCGCAGAACGCGGTTGATGAATCCGAAAGCGCCAACGCCACCGTTCAGGGGTTGGCTGAGGCGGCCAACCGGATCGGCGAGGTCGTGGAACTCATCAATGACATCGCCGGCCAGACCAACCTTCTGGCACTGAACGCGACCATCGAGGCCGCGCGCGCCGGTGAGGCCGGAAAGGGTTTCGCCGTCGTTGCCCAGGAGGTCAAGAACCTGGCCAACCAAACGGCCAAGGCGACCGAGGAAATCTCCCAGCAAATCGGTTCCGTACAGGAAGAGACTAACGGCGCCGTTGAAGCTATCCAGAAAATTCGTGTCATCATCAACGAGATCAGCGATATCTCGACGACTATTTCCTCCGCGGTTGAGGAGCAGGGCGTTTCCACGCAGGAAATCGCGCGGAACGTTCAACAGGCCGCAAGGGGAACCCAGGACGTCAACTCGAACATCGAGAGTGTCAACAAGGCGGCTGGCGAAACCGGCGCCGCCGCTAACCAGGTGCTTACGGCCAGCCAGGACATGTCACAGCAGGCGGAAGGCCTGCGAGCCCAGGTCCAGAGATTCCTGGCCGAGATCCGGGCGGCATAATCGTCTCCAATAGTCCCTCTTCCTAAACGCCCTGAACTTCAGTCCGGTGGGATCACGGCGATCCCACCGGATTTTTTTGTACAGCGATCAACACCCGGGAGACCGCGTCGGAGCCTTTCCAGGCTCGATCAATTGACAAGTCCCTTTTACCCTTTACAGTCCATGACATTCATCTGGTTTTCAGGCTAGGGCAATATTGAACCTGACTGAATCGCGGGAAGAAAATCCATATGCGCGGATAAAGTGGCTCTGGCCAGTACAAGCGCAAATAAGGTAGGGACTGGGTCATTTTCACCCTGATAACCCGGATTGCGGTGCTCGGTTGGCTGCTGGCGGGCGCAGGCGGCTGCGTTACGGTGGCGGTAATTGGCGAGGCGAGCGAATCCGTTACTGAAGGATATGTCGTCCATGATGCGCAGGGTGCATGGCTAGCCGAGAATGGCGATCTGGCGGTATGCCTGCTCGGCTTGGCGCCGGATCGTTCGGACGCCCAGTTTTCCATCATGGTTCCGGCCCGCGATATGGTGGGGCCGGGCGATGGCGACTCCATCAGCGGCCATCTGGTCCCACCGACCAACATAGTGTCTCCGTGCAGCCCGCCCCCGCAAGGAGCGCGAGCAATTCCGAGCGAATTCGTTGGCGCGGCCGTTGGGCCGGACCCGCAGCAGGAACGGTATTGGCAACCGGCCCCGGATCTGGATCAGGCTTTGGATGCGGACCTGGGACAGGCCCCAGCAGGAGATCAGGAACCGGCCCCTGAAGCATACCAGGAATTGGATCCGGACGGAAACCAGGGGCTTGTCACCGCGGCCCAGTACATGCAGGGGATGCCGCCGACCCAAAAATATACCTATTCGAGGAGCCCGGGTCCGATTTCGGCGCTACCGTTATTTACCGGCACGAGGCGTCGTTGCGGGGCGGCGTGCGATATACCCGTCTTGATTTTCCGACGACGGAATCACGGCCGAAGGAAGCCCTGTTCCTGCTCCTGCCCGTGACCATCGCGGTCGATATCGTGCTGATTGTGGGATATGTCTATCTGTGCGCCCAGGCGCCGGGCGCCTGTTAGAGCATCGTCCGCTCATTAACCTCCCCTTGGGCCGCGCCCCCCCGCCGTCAGCCACAGGGCGCCGCCCGGCAGGCCGGCGGCGATCTGGGCCAGTCCGAAAAGGATCGAGACCGACAGCGCGGCGTCGGCGGGAACCCCGGCCAGCCCCAGCGCCACCACCATCAATCCCTCGCGCAGGCCCCAGCCGCCAATCGAGACCGGGACCGTGGAGAGCAGGATCACAGCAGGCACCAGAACCAGCGATTCAAACAGACCGACATCAAGGCCGAGGCCGATAGCGATGACATAGACGGACGCCACGATCAGCCCATGCACCACGACGGACAAACCCAGCACCGGCAACGAAACAGCGGGATGCAGGTAGGCCGCGTGAGTCGCCTCCGACAGCTTGTGGACGGCCTCGCGCAGGCGCGCGGGCAGCAGCCGTTCGGGAATGCGCCGGGCCAGGATCATGGCCGCAACACCGGCGATGCCGGCCAACAGGATCGCCGCGAAGGCGAGGCGCGTGGAAGTATCCTCGACATGGGCGTAAAGCAATGGCTGGCCTGCCGCCACAAGGATCACCAGGCCGGTCAGGCCGGTCACGCGGTCCAGCAACACGCCGTTCACGCTGGCGGCCAGCGGCAGGCCCATCCGGTTTGCCCGATAGATCCGCACCCCGTCGCCGCCAATCGTCGACGGCAGCGCATTGTTGAAAAAATAGCCCTCGAAGAACAGGCGGATCGAGTCGCGCAGCGGCAGCGCCGGGCCGAACAGCCGCATGATCATCCGCCAGCGCCAGGCCGCCACGAAACAATGCAGCATCAGCAGGCCGACTGCCGCGATAGCCGCCGGCGCCGACAACCCCGCCATGCGCTCCAGCGCCGCGCCGAAATCGACGCCGCGCAAGATCAACCAGATCAGCCCGGCGGTCACCGCGGCCTTGACGGCGAATGCTATCCATTTTCTTGCCTTGTCGGTCAAATCCGCTGCCCTTCGCTGACTTGTTGCACATTGCCCGCGCACAGGTCTCTTCGCAACCGGTTCCGTGCCCCGGAAGCATTGACAATCCTGGCCCGGGGTATATTTTCCGGCGAGACGACAGGACCGGGGTGCCCCCTCATCGGGGCTGAGATCAAACCCGCAGAACCTGATCTGGATCATGCCAGCGAAGGGAGTTTTACCATGCTGAAGGCTACTACCCGCCGATTCCTCGTCATTATTGGCCTGGCGGCCATACCCGCCACGGCCCTGGCCGAGGTTCCGCGCATTCCCGTACTCGTACCGTTGACAGGCTTCCTGTCGCTGGAAGGAACGGCCCAGCGAAACGGCGCCGTGATGGCCCTGGAGGCCGATAAATCGGTAACTTTTGAAGTCTCGGATACCGGCACGTCGCCGGAAGTCGCGGTCAACGCCATGGAGCGGGCGCTGCGCGACATACATGTCGGGGCCGTCATCGGGCCGATCCTGGGGACACAGATGCTTGCCCTGCTGCCGCTGGCCGAGGAATACCGGGTGCCACTGGTCACCATCTCGGGCACCGCGAAGCTGACGGAGATGGGCAATCCGTGGATTTTCCGTTTTTTCCCCGGCGACGCGGTCACCAAGGTGGCCCATGCGCGTTATGTGGCGGAGGAGCTTGGCGCGAAGCGCCCGGCGATCCTGTTCCAGACCACAGCCTACGGGCAAAGCGGCCGGGCGCATCTCGCTGAAACCTTCGCGTCGCTGGGCGTGGCGCCGGTTTATGAAGAAGGGCTGGATGTCTCGGTGAAGGACATGGCGCCGGCGCTGTCCAAAGCGATGGCCACCAACCCGGACGTGCTGGTGTTGCATTTGCATTCCGGCCCGACCGCGCTGTTGGTCCGCCAGGCACGGGCGCAGGGGATCGATATCCCCATCGTCGCTGGCTCGGCCATGCATCAGCCGACCACGGCAGCCCTGCTGGAGGCCGCGGAACTGAAGGGCGTTTGCGCGGAAAGCGGCAGCTCGCCGATCTCCGGCGGTTCTTCGGAAATGGAGCGGTTCGCCGCGGACTACCGGCGGAAATTCGGTAGCGAGCCTGATGCCTTCGCGCTGGCCCAGTACGACGCCACGCGGATGTTGCTGGCCGCCCGGCATGCCGGTGCTGTTGGCGGCGCGCCGCTGCGCGACTGGCTGGCGGCGAATTCCTTCGAGGGGCTGGCGATGACCTACAAGTCGGACGGCAAGGGCAACATGGCGCATGACGCGGTTATAGTGTGCTATGACGGCGACAGCCGGATCCCGCGGATCGCGAAGCGCTATAAAGGCGTCGATCAGGCACTTTAATCCCCGGCGGACAAAGAGGCCGTCTTGGAACTGCTGCAACTTGTCATAAACGGCGTCGCGCTGGGCGCGGCCTATGCGCTGGTCGCGTTGGGGTTCGTGCTGGTGCTTAACGCCACCGGCGCGGTCAATTTCGCGCAGGGCGACCTGGTGGTGGCGGGCGGATTCATGGGCGTGGCCCTGGTGGGATTGATACCGCTTCCCGCCATCCTGCTGCTGCCGCTGGTCATGCTGACGATGGCCGCAATCGGGCTGGCGGTTTCGGCGCTGGCCTACTGGCCGCTGCGCGACCGGCCGCCGGTGTCGGTGTTCATCAGCACCATTGCGCTGGGCATCATTATCCAGAACGGATTGAACGGGGCCTTCGGTGCCGAACCGCGGACCGCCCCGGCAATGTTCGGCGCGGGCCGGTTCGAATTCGCCGGCCTGGCAGTCGGGCACCAGTCGCTCGCCATCATGGTCGTAGCCGCACTGCTGATCGGCGGCATCCATTTGCTGTTGGGCCGCAGCCAGCTGGGCCGCATGCTGCGCGCCACCGCCCAGGACCGAGAGGTCGCCGCCGCACTGGGCATTCCGGTGGGCGGCATGGTGGCGCTGACCTTCGCACTGGCCGCCGCGCTGGCCGGTGCGGCGGGCCTGTTGCTGGCCAACCAGTTCTTCGTCTCGCCCGCCGACGGCGGCAATTTCATCGTCAAGGCCTACATCGCCGTGGTGATCGGCGGCTGGGGCCGGGTCGGCGGCGCGCTCGCCGGCGCCATGCTGGTCGCCCTGTTCGAGACCGTGGTCGCCGCCTGGTTCGACTATGCAGTGGCGAGCGGCTTGCTGTACGCGGCGCTGCTGGCAATCCTGTTCGTCCGGCCGCAAGGCCTGTTCGGCGAAACCGTCGGGCGCCGGGCATGAGGACGATGGCGCGGCTCCGCGCCTGGCTGACCCGCGACGTCAATACGCTGCTGCTGGCCGGCGCGCTGGGGCTGGCCGCATGGCCCTTTATTCAGGGCGATCCCTATTCGCTGCGGCTGCTGACGCTTTCGGGAATCTATGCGCTGGCCACCATTGGTTACCAGTTCGTTTTTGGCCACGCCGGCGCGCTGTCGCTGGCGCAGGGGACTTTTTTCGGGCTGGGCGCCTATGTGGCGGGGATATTGTCGGTGAAGGCCGGGCTGGGCTTCGAGTTGGCGTTCCCGGCGGCAATCATGGCGGCGGGGCTGCTTGCCATCGCCGTTTCCATGCCGGTATTGCGGCTGGGGTCGCATTATTTCGCACTGGCGACACTTGGCATTGGCCAGGTCGTGCTGCTGGTGGCGGTGAACTGGGAGAGCGTTACCGGCGGAGCGAACGGCATTGCCGGAGTCTCGAAAATCAGCCTGTTCGGGCTGACCGTCGAGCGTGGCTGGCCGCTGATGCTGCTGGTCTGGGGGCTGGTGGCGCTCGGCGCGCTGGCCGCGCGGCACTTTAGCAGTGGGCTGGCGGGAGCCAAATTCTCCCTGATGCGCGAACAGCCGATGGCCGCCGAGGCCGCGGGTATCGATATACGCCGCCTTCGCTTCTCGGCTTTCCTGCTCAGCGCGCTTTATGGCGGTGCAGCCGGGGCGCTACAGGTCCATACGGTGCGCGTGGTCTCGCCGGAAGTGCTGGAGTTCCCGGTTATGGTTATGCTGCTGGCCATCGTGGTGATCGGCGGACGCACGAACATCGCGGGCGCCATTCTGGGCGCGGTCCTGCTGGTGCATCTGCCGGAATGGTTCCGGCCGCTGGAAAAATATTACCTCATGGCCTATGGGGCGGCCCTGCTGGCGATGATCGTGGCCGCGCCCTGGGGTATCGTGGGGGCCATCGCCATGGCGCGGCGGAAGTGGTTGCCGGAACAGAATCCGCCATTGCCCGTGGCGGTTTCCCGGCCCCCCGGATCAGCCCGGGAAAGGCTGGATATCGAGGGTCTGGTGCGCCATTTCGGCGGTGTGCGCGCCGTTGACGGGATCGATCTGTCCATTGCGCCCGGCGAAGCGGTTGGCATTATCGGCGCCAACGGGTCCGGCAAGAGTACGCTGGTCAATCTGATCGCCGGGGCCGAGAAGCCCGACGCCGGATATATCCGCTGGGCGGGCGCCCGCATCGATGCCCTGCCTGCCGTACGTGTCGCGCAATCGGGAATTTCCCGCACTTTCCAATCCCTCAAGCTGGTGGACGGGATGAGCGTACTGGATAATGTCGCTGTCGGCGACTGGCGGAGCGAAATTGCCGAGCGTACGCGCGGCGAAGCCGTTCATCTGCTTGACCGGCTTGGTCTGACCGAATTTGCCTGGAGACTATGCGGAAACTTGCCGCCCGGCCTGCGCCGGCGTGTCGAGATCGCCCGTGCGCTGATGGCCCGGCCGGCCATGTTGCTTCTCGACGAGCCGGCCGCGGGACTGACCGAAGAGGAACGAAAGGATCTGGCGCGGATGCTGTCCGAACTGAACCGGGATGGCGCTACCCTGGCGGTCGTCGAACATGACCTGGAATTCCTGTCCCGGTTCGCATCGCGGCTGGTTTGCCTTGATGGCGGCCGGGTCATTGCGGACGGTACGCCCGAAAGCGTACGGCATGAACCCGCTGTTATCGCCGCGTGGCTGGGCCGGCCGCCGGGGCAGGCTCGCGATGTCTGATCCGCTGCTGTACGTACGGGGCCTGGCCGTTTTCCATGGAACGGTACAGGCCGTCGAGGATGCCGGGTTTGCGATAGGTACGGGTGAGGTCGTTGCACTGATCGGCGCCAATGGCGCGGGCAAGTCCAGCCTGCTCAACGCCCTGATGGGGCTGTCGCGCCGGTCGCAGGGCGAAATCAGACTGGCCGGCGAGTCGCTCGCCGGATTGGCGCCGCACCGCCGGGCGAGACTTGGCATGGGTTATGTGCCCGAGGGCCGGCGGGTTTTCGCCGGCATGACGGCCGAGGAGAACCTGCTCGTCGCCAACCGCGAGGGGGCGGCGGCCCGCGCCGGCCGCCTGGCCGAAATGTATCGCCTGTTCCCGCGCCTTGGCGAGCGCCGGCAGGCACTGGCCTGGCAGCTTTCCGGCGGCGAACAGCAGATGCTGGCGATCGCCCGGGCGCTGATGTCCCGGCCCCGCCTGCTTCTGGTGGACGAACCGATGCTGGGCCTCGCCCCCGCATTGGCGGAAACCGTGGCGGCCGCCTTGCGCGATATCGCCGCCGCCGGCGCGGCGGTGCTGCTGGCCGAACAGAACGCCCGCGCGGCGCTGGCCACCTGCGACCGGGCCTTGCTGATGCGGCTGGGTTCGATCATCGGCGAGGGCACGCGGCACGAGATCGAGGGCGACGAGCGGCTGGCGCGGGTCATGATGGGCGGCTGACGCAGATCAATGTGCCGTGGGCTGCGGGACTGTATACTGATCATCCCCATGCAGCGGGGGAAGGCATGCTGACCCTGGCCTCCAATCTCAACCGGACGCTGCGACTCTTTGGGGAGCGCATTGCAGTCCGCCAAACGCAAGGCTGCTTTACCTGGGCCGAGTTCGCTGGCCGGGTGCGGCGTTGCGCAGGGTTGCTTGGCGAAGAAGGCCTGCGCCCGGGTGACCGCTTCGCCATCATCGGGCATAATTCCGTCGGCATCGCGGAACTGATGTATGCCGGCTATTGGGCGGGCCTGATCCCGGTGCCGGTCAACTACCGGCTGGCGCCGCCGGAGATCGCCTATATCCTGGGCAATTCCGAATCCCGGCTTGTCATCGTCGAAGAGCCGTTTGCAGCTCTACTGGAATCGGCGGAGCTTGAGCCATGGGCGGCTCGGGTGCTGGTTCAGGGGTTGGCGCAGTTCGAAGAACGTCTCGCCAAGGCCGGGGCGGCGCCGATGCATGAGGCGTCCGAAACGGACGATGCTCTGCTGGTCTATACCGGTGGCACGACGGGACGCGCCAAGGGCGTCCGCCTCACCCACAGCAACATCATGGTAAACGCATTGCAGATCGCCGTCGTCGCGAAACCCCGCGCCGATGATCTGTTTCTCCATGTCGCGCCCATGTTCCATTCGGCCGACCTGCTGGCCACGGCCTGGGTGATGGCCGGCGCGGCGCATCTTTTCATGGCGGAATTTTCCGGCCAGGCTGCCTTGCAGGCCATTCAGGAATATCGTGTGACCTGCAGCATGCTGACGCCGACCATGATCATCATGATGCTGAAGGAACCGGATTTCGCCCGCTACGATCTTTCGAGCCTCCGTCAGGTGATATACGGCTCTTCCCCGATGGCCGCCGAATGGATCCAGCGGGCGCTGGAAAGCTTTCCCGGCGTCGAATTCATCCAGGCCTATGGGCTGACCGAAACCGCGCCGCTGCTGACCATGCTGGAGATGGCCGACCATGAGCGGGCCTTGCGCAGCGGCGACCCCGCAATTCTGAAAAGCGTGGGCCGGCCGCTGCCCGGCGTGGATATGCGAATTGTCGACCAAAACGACCGGACGCTACCTTCCGGCGAACCAGGCGAGGTCATCGTGCGGGCACCGAATGTCGCCGCCGGCTACCTGAACCGGCCGGAGGCGACCGCGGAGGCGTTCCGGCATGGCTGGTTCTACACAGGCGACATCGGCCGGATGGACGAGCATGGCTACCTTTACCTGCTCGACCGCAAGAAGGACCTGATCATCACCGGTGGAGAACTGGTCTATTCGCTGGAGGTCGAGTCTGCGCTCTACGAGAATCCCAAGGTTCATGAATGCGCCGTCGTCGGCGTGCCGGACGAGAAATACGGCGAGGCGCTGCTCGCCGCCATCGTGCCGGCCCCGGGCGAAAGGCCGACGCCGGACGAGCTCATCCGGCATTGCCGAGGCCGCATTGGCGGCTACAAGATTCCGCGCCGCTTCGTATTCCTTGAGGCGCTGCCGAAAAGCGCGATGAACAAGGTCCTGAAGCACGAGTTGCGGCGGATCTATGCCCAAGCGGCGACAGAGGAAAAGACGGCATGAATATCGAAGGTCGAAACATCCTGGTACTCGGCGGCGGCGGCATGGTAGGTGGCGCGGTCTGCCGCCGCCTCATGGAACACCACCCGGCCAGGATCGTGGTCGCCGCCAGGCGGGAGGCGAAAGCGCGCAGCGCCGCCGGCCAATTAAGGGTCGAATTCCCGGACAGCGACACTCAATTTGTCCCGGTGTCGGGCGACGCGTTCCTGCGCGCGGAATGGCAGGAAGCCGAGGGCAACGCGCGCGCCGCAGCGCTGGCCGATCCCGATCGGCGCCGGCGCCTGATCTGCGACATGCTGGATCCGCTGGATGAGGATATCATTGGTTCCTCCTTTCTGGTCCAGCTGGTATCCGGCGCCGCGCCGGGCCTGGACGGTTTGGCGGCGGACGCCGTGGTCGACTGCATGAACACGGCGACGGCGGTCAGTTACCAGAATGTCTATGAGGCGGCCTCCCGCCTTGCCGCCATGGCGGCTTCGCCCGAGGACAAAGACTGGCGCGCGGAGGCGGAAGGCCTGATTGCCTCTCTGTACGTTCCCCAGCTCGTCCGACACATGCAATTGCTCTATGAGGCGATGCGCCGGGCCGGTACCGAGGGTTACGTGAAGGTGGGCACGTCGGGTACCGGCGGCATGGGATTCAACATCCCCTTTACCCATGGCGAGGAAAAACCGTCGCGGCTTCTGCTGGCCAAGTCCGCCATGGCCGGCGCGCAGAGCCTGCTGACCTTTTTGATGGCGCGCACCCCGGACGGCCCGGCCATCGTAAAAGAGATCAAGCCGACGGCGCTGATCGGCTGGCGGTCGATCGGTTACGGCCCGATCCGGCGACGCGGCAGGGATATCGACCTCTATGACTGTCCACCGGAAGCGGCGGTTTCCGC
>Ga0210062_1000311_pt1 | contig 15062 bp, 11 predicted proteins | sample Muzzi_CordA_D2_FD_185528 | JGI IMG/M metagenome (GOLD analysis project Ga0210062, IMG submission 185528) | Wetland microbial communities from San Francisco Bay, California, USA, that impact long-term carbon sequestration - Muzzi_CordA_D2 (SPAdes) | ecosystem: Environmental > Aquatic > Marine >...
ACTTATAAAGACAACCTTACGAAAACATGCAATCAATGCCATCCTAAAATAAATAACTGGTTTGTGCAGATTGCAGTCCATCCCGGCACCAAACCTGAGGCGAGCCGGGCTGTTAAGCTGGCGAGTCATATCCTCAAATTTGCCATTTTTGGCCCTATTTTCGGTCTGGTGGGCCTAGTGCTGCTCGAGACCGTCGGCCGGCGGAGAGAAGGTATTCGGCTGTTGTTTAGAAACGGTGCGTCCTGGCGTGAAAATCCAGCGCGGAGATCCAGCAGAGATAAGCGAAAATCAACATTTTCGGCGGAACGCCATCGAGTGAATCATCCTATGATATCATATCTTATCGGGTTTATTTTTATGCTGCTTACGATGGTGGTATTTTTGGGCATCATTCACCATCTAACGATTTCTCAGCATGGCCCCGGACTTCTCCGGCCACAGTGGGAAAAATATCAGGCGAGTCGCAGATCGGAAATAATTGACGAGGCTCGCCGTAGCGAGGAATTGGAGAGACACCGACATTTTCACAATGTCGCCCCTGAATACCCCCAGTTGCCCGAGAATAAGCGACCCGTGTGTTTCATATGTCACTCTGAATATCCCCATCGTAAGAATAAAAGAATCAGGGGGCTGATGAATCTTCACACTCAATTTTTCGTATGTGAAACATGTCATATCAAGGCGCAACCGGGAACCCGCGTTGTTTACAAATGGTATAATCCCCTCGAAAACAACCCCCAGGGCCCCTTTTACGGCACCAGCTATGACCCGGCAACAGGAACTCTTTCAAAAGGCAAGGATTTACTTGCCAGAATAGCGCCATTCTTCAAATCGCCAACAACGGATCAGCTCGTGCCGGCGATTCTGGCTCAGGATGCACCTTTAGCCCGGGACTATATGAAAGTCAGAGATTCACTCAGCCCTGAACAAAGGGAGGGAATCAAGAACAAATTCCATGAAAAAATCAAACCCCAAGGCCATGTCTGTAAAACATGCCATATTGAGAAAAGCCTTCTTGACCTTAAAGGTCTGGGGTTTGCAGCCAACAGGATTGAAAATTTGAAGACATTGGATGTCGTCGGCATGCTGTCGAAATACGATAAATTTTACATGCCGGAACTTTTTAGTGAACCGGGATATCAAGACGACAAAAAGCAAGAATCTAATATTTCGAAGTAGTTTTAATCTATTAATACCTCGCTCCCGTTCGCTCTAGGTGTTATACCGTCAGTGCCTTTGCGCGTGCAATACTCAAGCCTAATGAAGGACCGGGCGAATCCCGCCAAGGCGGGACTAAAATATTCAATCTTCAATTCCGGCTTAGCCGGATTAGGCCTCCTCCAGCACGGAATCAACCCATTGCAGGGCGGCGATCATGTTGGGAAAACCTGTGGTTGTTAAGGACAACAGGGCCGCATGGTAAATTTCATCTTGCGTCGCACCGGACTTTAAAGCCTTGCGGGTGCTGGACATCACCGCGCCCCTGGATTTCGCACCGATTGCAATACCGAGCTTGATCAGATCCTGGCATTTTTGATCCAGCGGACCTGCTGCCCGACAGGTTAGGCCCAGCTGCTTATAATCATTAAGAACTCCAGGGTATTTACTTGAAAATTTTTCGTAAACTTTCGGAAGATACATAGCGCCTCCTTTTTTACCATTCGGGTGGATTAAAATTTCGTTCGATTGACTTTAACTGGAATTTATTCAAAATATCAACAACAGTTTTCAAGCCTTAATTCCTGAATTTCGCCTGTATTCTTACCAGCCATGTAACGGCGTGTAATTCTTAAGATTATAGCAGGCCAAGTTTGTCGAGAAAAATCCGGGTTTTATACCGGCAACCGGAAATGTAATCTGCCGTAAATACATATTCGAGCACTTATTTTAAGCAGGGAACATGAACGGTCTGATGTTTTATTGTTGTCGAGGATTTTTCAGGGGGGAAGCGGGTCCGGGAGGTTTAAGTTAGAGCATGGAACGCAGCACCTTGCACGATCGGCAGATCTTCATCTTTTCTTCCCAATTTATATGGACCTGACCTTCACAAACCGTTCCATTAATAAACCAGCAGAGTTTTCCGGCTTTAAACTCCCAGGCCGGACAGTTTTTCTTCTGCTCAGCGGGACATTTTTTGATCAGCCAGCACGGTTTTCGATTTTTTCGGTTCTGCTCTAATCTGGAAATAAGAAAAAACACCTGCCGCTCCACATGGGGGGGAACGGATCGCCATCCCTGCTCGTAGCTGTGGATCGCCTTTAAAGAAACGCCCAGAAGCTCGGCGATCTGCTTCTGCGTCCGGTTGAGTCGTTTACGGAAATATTTAAATTCTTCGCTATCCATTAGTAATTCCAGCAAGTTGCGAACCGCATTACGAAGCGATTGGTTTTCGCCACAATGCGTCGTGCCGGTCAATACGAAAAGGACGCATCTGCCGGGAAACGTCAACTTCTTAAATATAGCGGTTTTTGCTTGGTTTAATTCAGAATTATATGACGCAAGGGCGCTAAGTTTTGTAATTTATTCGTTGCGATTTTAGCGGCTGGGCAAGAGATCCAGATAGTAGCACATTTCAAGGTGAGCTCAGGTTGTTATCAATGAAAATGCCGCCGCCCGGGGCGCATTTATTATAGTCGCGTTCAGTGGCTTCCAAATAAAAGTGGTTCCTCTCTCAACTGCCAAGTGTTCGAGAGAGAAACCACTCTTGGTAAGGAGGTACAACTATAGGTATGGATTTTTTAACGGCAAAATGACCTTAACATCCGTTATAAAACAAAGTCAAGAAAAAAATGCTACAATGTGGTAAAAAAAATGTTTGAGAGGATGTTATCCTTTCATACTTTTCATCTTCCATAGAACCATAATACGAAAGGATCATTAAGCTCTAATAGCGAATAACAAATAACTGTTCACTAATAATTTTATCCGGTTGTTGGCTGTTGCGCAGCAGCTCCCATTTCTGCTGCTTTAAACCAATGGGTGGTTTTTAAGCAGATCTTGACCAGCATCAGCATCACCGGTACCTCGATCAACACTCCCACCACAGTTGCCAGGGCAGCCCCCGAGGATAAGCCGAAAAGCATTGTGGAGGTGGCGATGGCTACCTCGAAGTGGTTGGAGGCACCGATCATGGCTGCCGGAGCGGCGTCGATGTAGCGCAGTTTCAGCAACCGCGCCAGACCATAGCCCAGGCAGAAGATGAGGATGGTCTGAATAAAGAGCGGAATGGCAATCCATAGAATGGTCAACGGGTTGCCCAGAATTACTTCACCTTTAAATGAGAACAACAGAACGAGGGTGATGAGCAGGGCAATAATCGTGATGGGCGTGAGCACATGTAAAAACTTTTCTTTAAACCAGGTTTCTCCTCTGGCGGCAATCAGCCACCGGCGGGAAAGATAGCCGGCCACCAGCGGAAAGGCAACATAAATGCCGATGGACAGCAGCAACGCCTGCCAGGGCACCGGCAGGCGCCCCACCCCCAGCAGAAATCCCCCCAGAACACCATAGAGCAGCAGCATGGTCAGCGAGTTGATGGCCACCATCACCAGGGTCAATCCGTCATTACCGCGCGACAGGTAGCCCCAGACCAGCACCATGGCCGTACAGGGTGCGATGCCCAAAAGGATGCAGCCGGCCAGGTAACTGCGCCACAGCGGAACCTGCAGCATTTTAACGCTGTCAACCAGAACCACCGTACCGGCCCCGTGGGATGCACCGACCGGCAGGTCGAGGCCAAATGGCATCTTGACCAGATCAGTCGCGTCAGGACCGATGAAATTATAAAACAGCGTGCCGAGGAAAAAGATGGCAATGCCGTACATGGTAAATGGCTTGACAGCCCAATTGATAAACAGGGTCAGGAAAACCGGCTTGCCGCTTTTGCCGGCCTTGATGACCTCGCTGAAATCGATTTTGACCATAATTGGGTACATCATAAAAAACAGGCAGACTGCGATGGGGATGGACACCACCGGCGCTCCGTTGACATAGATGGCCAACCCGTCGAGGTATTGCGCCACGTTCGGGGCGATCTTACCGAGCAGGATACCCGCGATAATGCACAGCACTACCCATAATGAAAGAAAACGTTCGAAAACACTCGTCATTTTGCGGTCATTGTTGTAAGCTTCATCAATGCTCATTGTTCGGTTACTCCTTCAAACATATTTACCCATCTTATATCGTTATGTGGCGAAATATAGAATCAGTTCAATTTTTTGCCAAAAAGTTTTTTGGGGTTTCGTTCGGCCGTTCAAGCTAAATACCCAGCAGCCATTTGGCGGTACTGAAAAAAATCAGCAGCCCGGTGATGTCCACCAGGGTTGTAAGCGCCGGGCTGGCAACTACCGCCGGGTCAAATTTCAGCCTGGCGGCTGCCAGGGGAAGCAGGGCACCGATCAGAGTGGCGGTTGCCACCTGTAACCCTAAGGCGATCGAGACTGCCAGGCCGATCAACCACAAGGGATACTGCATGGTAATGGTTGAGTTTCCGGCAAAAAAATACACCCGCGCGTAAGCCAGGCCCGCCAGAAAAACGGCCATGGGCAGGGCGACTTTGAATTCCTTCAACAAAACCTTAAATATATCCCGAAATGCAATTTCACCGATCGCGAGGGCCCGCACCACCAGTGTTGCGGACTGGCTGCCGGCGTTGCCGCCGGTGTCGGCCAGCATGGGCATAAAGGTGGCCAGGACGGCAAATTCTAGCAGCAGGCCTTCATACCGATGGACGATGTAGCCCGACACCAGTCCGAGCATGGCCAGGGCCACCAGCCATCCGATGCGGTTTTTAAAGTGTTCCCAGGCCGATGTTTGCAAATAGGTACCGGTTTCATGGCTTCCGCCGATCGCCATAAATTTTTCCATATCCTCGGTATGCTCCTGGTTGATTACATCAATGGCATCATCGTGAGTAATTATGCCCAGCAGGACGTTTTGGCCGTTGACCACCGGCAGGGCCAGAAGGTCATACTTTGCAATCAGCCCGGCGGCAAATTCCTGATCATCAGAAGCCCGGCAGCAGATAACCTCGCGATGCATAAGGTCTTCGATCCTTTCACTCGGCGGAGCCAGAATAAGGTCTTTGAGAGAGACAAATCCAATAAGCGTCCTATTCTTATCCACCACATAAGCGCAGTAAATGGTTTCTTTATCGGGCGCCTCTGTCCGGAGTTTGTCGATGGCTGCCGCGACTGTCAGGTCGGGCTGCAACAGGGCATATTCGGAAGTCATAACCGCCCCGGCGGTACCTTCCGGATAGGCAGCCAGTCTACGAATATCCTCCCTCTCCGCCTGAGCCAGACCCGGCAGAATCCTTTCGCGGCGTTCATCGGGAATGTGTTTTATCAGATCCACGCGGTCGTCCGGCGACATGTCGGCGATTAGGCGGACCATCTCCCGGCGATTCAGGGTTTCGGAGATATCAAGCTGCAGGGCGTCGTTAAAGTGGCTGAATATTTCGGCGCGCAATTGGGGCTCGATATGCATAAGGATGCCCCGGATTTCATTGGGTTCCAGAGCGGAGATAAAATCGGCGACATCCCCGGGGTGATTGTTCACACAGAAATCCTGGATGCGGGCAACATCGTTTTCGGCCAGAAATTGACGCAGTTCGGGAACGAGAAGCGGGTTTTTCATGGGTCACCTCGTTTGTCGGCTGTCGGGGTTGCAGCCCCTGAGGCGAACCCGGTAGGCTAAATCCTTACGAAAGCAGCAGATTCACTTCGCAAGCCCCAACAGCCATTGAGTCTATTCGAAATTTCAGCGACGATATTCGATGTGGGCAACTACTGCCGTCATCCGAATCTGACATAATTAAATTTCCTCATGCGGCTATGGTTTTGATATATGGGTTGACGAGATTCTTATCTTTTAGCCGCGAAAATATAGGTTATTCAGCAGGAATATGTCAATATTTTTCTTCCTGCAAGGAAACTGCCGTGATGTTATTCGCCAAGCCAGGATCTAACATCCTCTTTTTTAGGGATTTTGCCGACGCTCTTGACCTCGCCGTCGACCACCACAGCCGGGGTGCCGAACACGCCGTAGCCGGCAATTTCCATGGTGTCGGTCACATGTCCGACGGTAGCATCCACGCCTGCTTCCGCCACCGCATCTTTGACGATTTTTTCAGTTTGCTGGCACTTCGCGCAGCCGGGTCCGAGTACTTTGATGTCCATAATTTTTCTCCTTACTTGTCTGAATTATAGGTTTTTATTTTTGCATGCCGGCTTCATTGAGCCAGATTTTAAGTTTTGCCTTGGATGGTATCGATCCAACCGACTTGACTGCACCGTTGATCAACAGGGCCGGCGTGCCCATCACCCCGTAGCTGCCGATCTCAATCACATCGGTCACGTGTTCGATATCAGCGGGCAGGTTCATTTCCGCCATGACAGCCATCAGATCCTGCTCCAGCTGGTTGCAGCGCGCACATCCGGGGCCCAGCACCTTGATTTCCAGTCCGTCCGGACCGCTGTTCTCAATCGGCCGGCCGGTAAATTTTTTGAACTCTCTTAAAAATGCCCGGCCGTATTCCGCTTTTGACGACGCGGGAATATAGTTGCGCTTGGCGAGCCGTTTTAAGAGTTCGATACGAATATCTTCATCGGATTGGGCGGCTGACGCTTCGGCCACCTCCGCCAGAACGACTTTCAGCCCGACAATGCCAATGCGGTTATTTCCGATTTTGATCTGAATAATTTCATCTGGACTCATGATCTCATTTCCTTTTTTTCCCCTCGGTCAGGAAAAAAAATGACCGAAGATCATGCCGCTGATGGTGGACATCACGACCACCAGGCTGACAAACGCAACGGTCTTTTTGGTACCCATCACGCTGCGAATCACCAGCATGTTGGGCAGGCTCAACGCCGGGCCGGCCAGCAGCAGCGCCAATGCCGGGCCCTGGCCCATGCCGGCGCCGAGAAGACCTTGCAGAATCGGAACCTCAGTCAGCGTGGCAAAGTACATAAAAGCGCCGACCACTGATGAGAACAGGTTGGCCCCCAGGGAGTTGCCCCCCACCAGGCCGGCGACCCACTTGGATGGAATCAGGCCTTCCGAGCCCGGCCGGCCGAGCAGCAAACCCGCAATCAGCACCCCGCCGAACAGCAGCGGTGTGATCAGCTTGGCAAAATCCCAGGTGGACAGAAACCAGGATTCGGTTTCCCCGCGGGTGGTGGTCAGCAGCAGCACCAATGCAATGAGGCCGGCCGAAAAGGCAATCAGAGGCTGGTGCGGGAAAACATATGCCAGGACCAGAACAACAGCCGCTGCCAGTACGACTTTAAATGCCTTCACGCGGAACCATTTTATCAGCAGCACGCCAAGCGCAATCGCAAAAAAACCCGTCAACCACCATTTGACGCCGTAGATAGCATTCCAAATACCCACCGGCTGTTCGGGTTTTCCCCAGGTGGCAAAGATCAGCACTCCAACCATACAGGCAAAATAGACTACATTCTGCCACAACGGTCGTTCTACTTCCGGCTCCGGCATATGAAGCGCTGCCTGAGCCTTGGCCTGCTCTTCCTTGCGGAACATGAGATGCATGATCAGACCGATGACCACACTGAACAGAACCGCTCCCACGGCCCGGGCCACACCGAGGGGCAGTCCGAGCACCCTGGCGGTCAGGACGATAGCCAGCACATTTATCGCCGGACCGGAATAAAGAAACGCAATGGCCGGGCCAAGGCCGGCGCCGCGCTTCCAGATGCCGGCGAACAGCGGCAGCACCGTGCAGGAGCAGACGGCCAGGATGGAGCCCGACACGGAGGCTACTCCGTACGACATGACCTTTTTAGCGCCTGCCCCCAGGTATTTCATGACAGCGGCCTGGGACACGAACACGGAAATGGCGCCGGCGATGAAAAAGGCCGGCACCAGGCACAGCAGCACGTGCTCCTGCGCGTACCATTTGGCCAGGGCCAGGGATTCGATCACCGCACCGGCGAATCGACTATTGTTTATCGGCAGCCAGAAAAATACCAGAAAAACGCCGATAATGAGACTTAAAGGCTTCCATATAGCTTTCCAATCGATTGAGCTGGGTTGGCTGGCAATCTTTTCAACTTTAGAGGATGGTTCGATGCCGGCCCGTTGTTCAGTAACTGCGGCGAGTTCACTCATCTTTGAATTTCCCTTCTCACTTATGATCCTTGCTGAATATATAAAATTTAACTGAAAAACGTCTGTTGCGAAGTGCGCCTACCAAAACGCTATATGCATATTTAACGATATATTAGGTTAAAAAAATAGGTTAAAAAAAATTAACCCCGGCAGATATCGACCCGGTTTATAAAAGGTGCTTTTTTCATCAATTCCGCGATTTCAGAGTCTTCGTTTAACCAGTGTTGAAGGTTTCCGAGCATACTGGCTGCATAAGGGCTGCTCCTGCCGTTTGCAAGGAAATAATTTACCCACAGGCCGTCTTTCCGATAGTCGACCAGCCCGGCCTCTTCGAGTATCTTCAAATGCTTGGAAACCGTAGGTTGGGCGATCCCCAAAGCTCCTTGAAGTTCACAGACGCACATCTTTTTTTGTTGCAAAAGTTTTATAATCTTCACCCGATTCGGATCGGAAAGCGCTTTCATGACTTTAAGAAAAGGTTTCATGGCAGTCTCCTATATTCATATATGGCAATATAATAAGATAATGTTGATGTGTCAAGCAAAAAATTAAAGCCGATTTTAAATAGTAGGTGGAGACTGAATTATGGATGCTTGATACTGGATGGTGGATGCTGGATGCTGGATACTCGATACTGGATTGCTGGATGGCTTTTGAATTCTGGCCTTCTGTCCGGCCTTTAAGACTCTGTCCGGACGCTGTTTGATATTGATGCCAGGTTGCTGCTGAAAGTTGGTTCGGTCACGACTCGACTGATCTCGCCGAAGTTCGTGCCAGCCGTATCGCGACGGCGGAAGGAAATTAAGATCAAGTCGACAATTATAATCGTGGCTAAAAGCCACTCCCACAAGCTATCAATTTAGTACTAAGGCGATTCCACAGACGGTTCATACTCCAACCTACCGGCCAATATAGTGCTGTTTTTGTATTTGAATATTTGATTTATAGAAGCCGGGCAGATTAGTCGGAATTTAATCAGGGAAATCTAGGAACACTTTGCGGCTGTATTTGTGAAGGACCGGGGTTCCCATGCCGTGACGGATGGCTTTCAGCGTATTTTCTTTATCGACCGGCACGGTGCCGGCCAGCATATGAACCGGCAGATGTTCGAAAGCATCGGCCGCCAGGGGTGTGCTGGGGCCCAGCATCACAGTCTGTATATTTTGGCCGGCATTGGCCAGGATTTCTTCCGTGCTGTTGTTTAATACCGAGGTGGAAGTCAACAGCAACACCTGGGCCCAGTTTTTCAGCTTGTTGAAAAAGTCTTTCTTTTGGCCGAGTCCCCTGGAAATATCAAGAATTTCCAGCGAAACCCCTCTTTGTTCAAAGTTCCTGACCAGCGGAGGGAAGTATCCCACCATGGCAACCCGGCGACCTTTGCCGATTTTAAATTTTCTGAACATGATCTTATTGTCGTCATCATCGGGCAAATTCATGGCATTGCGATAATTCAGCGCGTTGATCAAGGCCAGGGCCATGCTTCTTTCAACGGTATTATCGCTTTTAATTTTTGCCAGCAGCCGGTCTGCGGGCCGGCCTTCATAATCGATGTGCTTATTTAATATCATGCAGGATTTTTTGTCGGCAAAATAGGTGTATGCCAGACCGATTCCGCCGTCTGAGGTGGTGACGGCGGTGTAGCCCAGACCGAGACTCAAAATTTCGATGGTGACTTTTTGGGCCCGGGCTAAAAACAGATCATATAGCCTGCGGTTTAAGGTCATCATGAATAACGCCTATAAATGAACTAAAATTTAAAATGACTAAAATGATCTAAAGTTATGGAATTCTATCATTTTAAGTTGATCATGAACCATTTGCTGGAACATCAGGGCAGGCAGGACACTTGAAGGTACAAAAAAGAAATCCAGCACTCCAACACTCCACTACTCCACTACTCCGACCTATGGTGTTTCCTGGCCCGGATTCAACTGCGCCAGGCAGTGTTCTAAAACATGTTCAAATTGACGGTAACAGGTATTTTCGTAGATCTTCTCCCCGAAATAGCGTTGGACGTCTCGTTTTTGGCTGAAGTCGCAGCCGGTCAGCGTGTGACAGTCAGTGGTGCCGAAACGGTCAACAAAGCCCTGAAACAGACCCTTTACTGCGGCGATCGCCTGAATTCTGCCGGGGTCCTCGAGTGCCGGCACATCGGAGGCCTTCTCTCCGGCCAGATAGCCGAGAAAAACCGCACCGCCAAACAGAAAACCGCATATGGTCCGGCCCGTATCAATGGCGCCCATGTAACCTGAGACGGCCCATTGATAGGGGGTTGAATTCCAGCCGACAGCATCCCGCAGCACCTGCAAGGTCGCTTCGGCTCAGGTATATCCCTGGGCCATCATCGCGATCCCTTTGTTTCGCAGTGCCTTTGAAGTTTCGTCGTTCATCTGCTTCTCCTTTGGGGTGAGATCTCGGCGCTGTTGCGTCGAAATAAAACTATCATAGTTGCCGTTTTTCTACAATAAATTAGTATTTGTTTGAAATAATCGAATATTTAAGCTATTTTCTGCATATTCACCCAAGGCCATACAACAACCAAACGGCAATACCCCGGATCAAGAGTCAAGGTGGCGGCGTAAATTCAAAGGAATTTTCAAGAAGCTGTCTGTCGCCATGCACAAAAATTTGAAGTGATGTAACAAATGCGACATCATCGGAGATAGAGATGGCAAATTTATTCAATAACAGTACCTGGAAGGCAGGGAAAATTCAACCTATGATAATCCTGCTTTTGTCTTGGGTCCTTTCGTTGCTTTGGAGTATACCTGTCGGCGCGTTTCCAAAACCGGTTGCCAAGGTCAATGACACGGTTCTGACACAGGTCGATCTTGAAAAAGCCCTGAATGAGATCATGCCGGCCGGTATATTCCACGGCGGGTTTTCCTCCAAAAGAAGGGAGAAATACAGACCCCAGGCCTTCGAACAAATGATCGAAAAAGAGCTCTTTTATCAGGAGGCCGTGAAAATAGGGCTCAAGGTCGATGAAGAAATCGTTAAAGCGGAAAGACAAAAAACCATAGAACGGCTTGGCGGTGAAAAAAAGTTCCAGGCCGCTCTGGAAAAAGCGGGCCTTACTGATGAGCAGTACCAGCAAAGTCTGAGGAAAAAAGAGCTCGTAGAACGTTTTATCACCATTGAAATTAGCGACAAAGCCCGGCCGACAGATGAAGAAATCAAAGATTATTACCGGCGCAACAAGGATAAATTCGTGCGGCCCGAAGCCCGGAAGATCACGCACATTCTGATCTCCGTTCAACCGGATACATCCGCCGAGGAACGGAAATTGAAAAAAGCCCAGGCGCAGGAGGTGATAGACAGGATAAACGCCGGCGAGAACATGTCGGATGTTGCCTGGAAGTATTCGACGGGCCCCTACCGGGTCAAGGGCGGTGATATGGGTCTTGTCCACCGGGGGAGGCTTTACCCTTCTCTTGAAGAAGAAGTCTTTAAACTCGAGCCCGGCAAGCTCAGCGGGATCATCGAAACGATTTACGGCTATCACATCGTCCGGGTGGAGGAGGTGAAGGCGGCCGAACAACTGGATCTTGAGGATGTGTACGACAAAATCAAATTGGATTTGACGAAAAAAAATGAGGAGCAGATCCGGCAAGACCTGGTGACAAGCCTCAGGGCACAGGCCCGCATAGAGAAGTTAGCGAATTAAAACGCCGAAAATCGTGACAATCTTGCACAAGTATAAAAGCCGATGATGGCGGAAGCATCCGCGTCTTGGTGAAATCACCTATCCGAATTGGTGATTTCACCGGTTATTCTCAATTTAGCAAATGAAATAAAGTGGCCCAATTATACATAAAGCGGCTTAACCATCAGTAATAACATGCTTTTAAAAGATCGCTCCCGCCTCAGCTGCTCTGGCACACACCTTGCAAAATATTCCTCAAGATGAATAATTGTATCCCAATTTCGTTTCTTAATGTAGTTCCGGATCTTTTTTTAATCCGGCTGGTGAAAGCCCGAAAATGAAGTAAAGGGTCAGACAGGATGTCGAAATTCCAAAGGAAAAGGAGGTAAAACATGTTTCGAAAAGATTCATCAAACAGATGGTTGCCGGCCAGCCGGTCGAAAAAAAAGAAAGGGCGGAGTCCCGGCCTACGATTGGGACTTGTGATTCTTCTGACCGCGGCTCTGGCATGGTTCGTTCCGGTCGTTCAGGCGCAGGTCAACGTAACTGTGCAGATCAACCCGGCGGCCGTCTCACCGGGCGATAGCTTGACGGCAACAGCCATCATCGACATTCAGGACGGCTCCACGCTCCAGACCGTTAGCTGGATGCAGACCGGCGGTGCGGAAGTTGTATCGATCGTCCCGACCGGCGTAAACACCGCAACGGTGACGCTGGGAGCCGAGAGCGCCTACAAGGATGAGCTCTTCATTGTGCTCGCCGAGCCCCCGATCGGCCCGGACCAGCTTCCTCCCAACGTTCCCCCGCCGTCGGAAGAATTTTACGGTGGATTACAGGACCGGTTCCAGGTGGCAGGTGTCAACCCCTTCGCCCTCGAGGAAGCGGGTAAGGTCACCCTCAAGGCTTTGGTCACCACCACTTCCGGTGATTACGAAGGGGTCGGCGAAGTTCACGCCATGCTGCCCTGGAAGGTCAAGGCCGACATTGAAAATCAAGCCATCGGCATTCCAGTCCTGCTGCACGGAAAGGACCAGGCCGCCTACAATTGGGTCTTGAGGGGACCCTGGGATTCCTCAGCGGCCCTGATGGACGCCACGGCACAGAACCCGGAGTTCACACCCGACAAAAGGGGCAGGTATACCTTAACCGTAACGGATATAGCCGAAAACAAGACCGTCACCCTCAATATCTATGCCGGTACCTGGGTGGGAGTCATCACGGGCCAGGACATCGACGGTCGCCCGCTGGCGGGTAACTGCACTCCCTGTCACCGCGAAGCCGGCCGGGCCCCTGATGTTTTCACCCCCTGGGCTCAAACCGGTCACGCGGAGATCTTCACCGACAATCTGAACACGAGCACCCACTACAGTGAGGCATGCTTCGCCTGCCACACAGTTGGTCTGGATTTTGATGCCGACAACTATGGCATGGACGATGTCGGCGACTACATGGGCTTTCTCAACTCAGGCCTTATCAACACCCCCGGTGACAACTGGACCACGATGCTGAGCGATTTCCCAAAAAACGCCAGGATGGCCAATATCCAGTGTGAGAATTGCCATGGTCCGCAAAGCAGTCTCGCTCACAACCAAAGAAGACCCAAAGCGGCTGTGACAGGGCTCCGTCCGAGGGCGAATATCTCCGCGAACGTTTGCGGTGTTTGCCACGGCGAGCCGCTGCGCCACGCGCGCTTCCAGCAGTGGCAGTTGAGCCGCCATGCCAACTATGAGCTGGCCATCGACGAGGGGGAGAGCGGCAACTGCGCACGCTGCCATACGGGCAACGGCTTTCTGACCTGGCTGCCGGTTTTGCTGGGTGACACTCCCGGGGATCCCACGGCCAACATCACTGTTAACTGGACCGAGGACAAAATCCATCCCCAGACCTGTGCTACCTGCCACGATCCGCACCAAATTGGAACCACGACCGGCAACAACACCAACGCGACCGTGCGGATCAGCGACGAAACGCCGCTCCTAACCGCCGGATTTGTGGCTCCGGCAACCCCGGGAGCCAGAAGTGTGGGCCGGGGCGCGATGTGCATGACCTGTCACAACACCCGGCGGGGGCTGCGCAACGACAACGCACCATTCGACGATCCCACCCGGGCACCGCACGGCGGGGTTCAGACCGACCTGCTGATGGGTCAAAACGCCTACTTCGTGAACCTTGGCTCGAATGATCCGTTGGGTTATCCACCCGGTCTTCCGGGCCGCCACGCAAATACGGCAGAGGCTTTCCCGGCAGAGAGGAATTTGACCGACACGTGTGCAACCTGCCACATGGTGAAGACCCCGCCGCCCGATGATTTGGCCTACCAGCAGGGCGGGACGAACCACACCTTCTTCGCCAGCACCACCATCTGTAGCGATTGCCACGAAGCAGGCCGCCTTGAGGCCGTTCAGGGGCCGATCTCTGAAAAACTGGCCGCCCTCAATGACGCTCTTGGAGCGGCGATACTGGCGATCTTCGAACAGCAGATTGCGGCCGGAAACACGATTGATTTGAATGGTACGCCCATCACGGATGCCGCCGACATCGCACAGATCGCGTTCAGCGAAACCCGCGGGCGTCAGGCCATAACGGTCACTTTTACGGACACAACCACCGTCGGCCCGGTCGGGGTGAATAGTGTGGACGTGGTCAACAGCAGCGACGCTGTCGTGGGCGAGCTGTATGACTTCGCAGACGACGCCATCCCCAAGGCCGGCTGGAACTATAACCTCATTGCCACCGACAAGAGCCTCGGGGTTCACAACTTCAATTTCGCGCGCGACGTTCTCGATGCCAGCATCGCAGCGGTTGAAGCCCTCGTAGGAACGTAATTCGCGGTGATACGGACCAGCTGCATCGAATCCCGCACCCGGCGGGATTCGATGCCACATTACCGAATGGGATGTCTTGCGATAGTTTTTCATCATACCATACCATACCGCAAGCAGACTAAAGTCTTCGCTTAAAGGCGGGGGATTTTCCCCGATTGCCCGACGGGGACATTAAACATTGGCATTCGACATTGACAAATAGGCCCTTAATGAGATAGAGAGAAATGCGGCTGGCGGAATTTCCAAATCAGCATTGGGATCAGATAAATAAGACATAAAACATAAAAAGAAAGGAGGAACTCGTGAAAAAATTATTTATTCTTTTCGCAGTATTGGCACTAATAGCAGGCTTTTCCGGGGTCTCGATTGCCGGAATTCAAGGGAGCGTGCATGATTTCAGTGGGTTCTCATTTGCCGGGGGACAGATCTGTTTGCCCTGTCATACACCTCACAAC
>Ga0210062_1000312_pt1 | contig 14936 bp, 8 predicted proteins | sample Muzzi_CordA_D2_FD_185528 | JGI IMG/M metagenome (GOLD analysis project Ga0210062, IMG submission 185528) | Wetland microbial communities from San Francisco Bay, California, USA, that impact long-term carbon sequestration - Muzzi_CordA_D2 (SPAdes) | ecosystem: Environmental > Aquatic > Marine >...
GTGCCGAGGTGGGCGTCCGCCAGGTAGAGCGGGTCGACGAGCCGCTCCCCGAGCTCGGCTCCCTGACCGGCGACGCTCCGGCCCGGGGTCGGCAAGGCAGCGAGGAGAGCGCCGAGGTCGTAGCGCGGGGCGTAGGCCCGGCCGCCGCCGAAGAGGAGCTCGGCCGACGCCTCCGACGGCTCGGTCCCCAGGTCGCCCGGGAGGCTGAAGAGGAGCGCCGGCCGGCGGACCGCCGCCTCGAAGGTGAGCTTTTCGAGGGGCGGGCTGTCGCCGTTCAGGATTACCACCCGCAGCCGGTCGCCGCGGCCGGGTGCGAGGGGGATCTCCAGCTCCTCGACGGCGAGCTCTCCGGTCTTGCCTCCCCGGGTGTTCGTTCCAGGGGTCGGCAGCCGAAAGACCGTGCCGCCGCCGAGCGCTCCGTCAACGGCTCCCGGGCCGTCGTCCCAGACCTCCAGGGTGCGACTGAGGGCCGGCGTCGTGGTGCCGAGCACGAGGAGGTCGGGCACCAGGCCACGGGGGCGAGAGAGCTCGACCACCGTGCGCCCGTCCGCGCTCCGCTGTGTGAGCGTGGCGAGCGGCACGCGGGTGCGCTCGAGGCCGGGCAGGCGCCGGGAGCGCTCGTAGCGGAACGAGGGCTCCAGAAACGGGCTGCCCTCGCCTTCCAGGGTCACGACGAACCGCTCCGTCCGTCCGTCCTCGCCACCGGGCTCCGCGGTCGCCGCGGCGAGCGGCGAGGGCAGCGCGAGCCGCAGCCGCTCGCGCCGGGTGCGGCGCTCCGCGGACTGCGCGCCGTCGGGCGCCGAGAGGCGGTAGACCGAGCCTTCGGCGAGGACCCGCCCACCGCCGCTCCCGTCGCTTCCGCCATCGTTTTCGGCCGCCGCCACGGTGATCCGGCGCACGAAGCGCTCCCGGTCCGTGACCACCACCAGGTCCCATCCCTCGCCGGAGCTCGATGCGGGCGGCGCCGCCAGCTCGTAGGCCTCGCGCAGGAGGGGAGGCGCGTGCTCGCGGCCGATCGTTTGCCGGTCGGCACCCAGGAGCTCGGCCCACCGGGTCTCGAGCACCTCGATCGCCTCGCCCGGAGCCCGGCCGCCGTCGACCACGTAGGGCACCTCGCGGCCCTGGACGTCGACGATCCTCAGGTCGGCGAGGTCGTCGCGGCACGCGGAGAGCACCTCGGGCGGCAGGAGGAGCCGGGCCAGCCGGCCGCCGGGGGCAGTGAGCGCCGCCCGGTGGGGAAAGAGGGCGCCGAGGGCGGGTGCGGCGGACTCGGCGGGCTCCTGGGCGGACAGGGCGCCCGCTCCCGCCAGAGCGGCGAGCAGGGCCCCGGCCACGACGGAGCCTCGAAGGAGGGAGGCGAGCCGCCGAATGACGGAGAACGGGGCGGACGGGAGATGGCTCATCAATCCTCTCCGTCGGAGGGCGGTGCCTCGCCGCCGTCCGGCTCTGAGCGGCGGAAGACGAAGCGCTGATAGGCGAGCGAGACGAGGAGCAGCGACAGCGCCAGGCCCACCAGGGACCCGACCCGGTAGAGATCCTCGAGGCCAGAAAGATCGAGCAGGAAGACCTTGACCACGGTGAGCGTCATCAGCCCCAGGCCGATCCCCCGCAGCGCCCGGTTCGACCGTGCGAACCCCAGGCCGAGGAGCACCAGAGCGTAGAGCGCCCAGGCGAGCGACAGGGTGAGGTCGTGGGCCATGGTGGAGGTGGTGAGACCCGTGCCGTCGCGAAACACCTCGGAGACCGTGCGGTTGATCCAGACGAAGACCACCAGGATGGCGGCGAGGCTGGACACGATGGCGCCCAGGGGCCGGCCTCCCGGGTAGAGCGGCGCTTCTCTCTCGCGCAGCCGCCCGACCTCGAGGGGGAAGAGCAGGAGCGAGGCCCCGACGAGCGCCGCCGCCGGAATCAGGTGGGTGTAGGCGAGCCATCCCACGGCGGCCGGCCCGGTGGGCGGCAGCAGCAGCCGGGCCGCTGCCGTGACCAGGAGTGCCAGGCCGAAGAGCTTGAGCCCAGGGTGGTCGAGCCGGCGCCAGAGCGCGATCATCGCAACCCCTTCGAGGGCCCAGCCCAGGGTCACCCACTCCCGGTCGAGCTGCAGCGGCACCGCCAGGGCCGCGAAGCCGAGCGCCACGGCGGCGAACCAGACGAGGCCCCGGAGCCGCCGGGGGTCGCCGGTGCTCCACAGGCCGCGGACCCGGAAGGTGGCGAGCAACGCGACCGCTCCCAGCGCGACCGCCAGGAGGCCGATGGCGTCCGCGCCGAAGCGCTCGAGCCAGAGGTTCCTGAGCGCCGGGAACCAGAGCGGTCCGGCGAGGGCCGCGGCGTACCAGGCAAAGCGCTCGCCGTCGAGGCGCGGGTGGGCCAGGAAGGGCCAGGCGGCGAAGAAGAGGACCGCCACGGCCCCGGCGCCGAGGCCCCACTCCAGGGTCGAGCCGAAGCCCTGTCCGAGAGCGGGGGCCACCGGCTTGCGGGTGAGCACGACGTCGAAGCTCCAGAGGAGCTGGTCGAGACCGGTGAGGAGTAGGGCGGCGAACAGCCAGGTGCCGCCGCTCGACCCACCGGTCTCCCGCGCCTCCTCGGCCGGTCGGGACAGGCGGGTGGCGGCGAGGGTGGCGAGGACGGCCAGGGCGAAGGTCGTCGCCAGGTAGAGCCAGGGCGCGAGCTCGTCGAGCTCCGCCTGGGCCATGAGCGCGGCGAGGGCGGCGAGGGGCAGGGCGCCGGCGGCGCGCTCGGGCCATGGGCCGGTGGCGTCGTGCCCCGCGCCCGGCGAGCGTCCAGTCTCGGACGACGCCTCGAACCAGGCCGACGCCAGGAACAGGACCCCCGCCGCCACCAGCAACGCGAAGAACAGGGCCGGCTCCGGGAACGCGGCGTGCCGCCAGTGGGCGAGATGGAAGAGGGGGAACGCGACGCCCAGCGGGATGGCCGCGAGCAGCCGCACCCACCCCTGGTCCGGGTGCACGGACTGGCGCGTGAGGAGCGCGGCGAGCAGGACCCAGCCGGTGAGGCGCGCCACGACGTACGGCCCGGGGTCGGCCAGGCCGTCCAGGATCAGCAGGCCGAGGAGGCCGGCGGTCGCGATAAGTGCGCCGCCGAAGAGCTCGCCCGGGGGCTGCCACGACCTGCTTCGATCCGCGGCGGGACCGTATGCCGGCCCGGAGTCTTCTGCGTCCTCGGGTTCCTCGCCTCGACGCGCTCGGCGGCCCCGTTCGGCCCGCAGGTCGAGCTCGAAGAAGACGTGGAACGCGACGGCCAGGGCAGCGGCGATACCGGTCAGCTCCCATGCCGCCGCGTCGCCCTCCGCGCGACCGAGCGCCCAGACGGCGACCACCGCCACCGCTGCCGCCGCCGCCGCGGACCCGAGCCAGCGGAGCTCGCCCTCGCCCATCCACCCTCTGCCGAGAGCCTCCGCCGCCACCGAGAGCACCAGCAGCATCGCCGCGACCGGCCACAGGTGCTCGCCCAGATCCGCGCGGCTGGCGAAGTAGACGCCGAAGGCGAAGGGCAGGAGCAGCGCGGCGGCCCGAGTGCCCCCCCAGAGGCCGAAGGGGAGCTCGGTTCGTTCTTCGTCTGGCGCACCGGCCGGGGGCCGGAGCCCGGAGGCGACGAACAGCGCCGCGAACACCACCAGAATCCCGAGGGCCAGAAGGAGCTCTCCGGGCGCCATACCGGAAGCGATCCAGAGCCCCTCGTAAAACAGGGTCGCCAGCAGGCTGAGCGGTGGCAGCACCGGCCAGCGGCGCTGGCGGGCGAGGACCAGCAGGCCCAGGTTGAGCACCAGCAGATAGCCGAACAGACCGAGAGGGCTGTCGGTCTCCGCGCCCACCAGGAGCGGCGTGGCGAAGCCACCCACCAGCCCGAGGGCCGCCACCACCAGCGATGCGCGGCGCCAGGCCAGGAGGCCGCAGACCGCGGTGACCAGGACCATGAGGGCGAAAGCGAGGGCGGTCGGAATGAGCGCGTAGAGGATGCGGGCGGCCCAGACCGCCGCGTAGAGCACCACCACGCCGCCGCCCGCGAGACCGTTGCTGGCGTCCGGGTAGCCCCGCCGGCGGAGCACCTCCGAGACGGCGAGGGCGGCGATGCCGGCGACCAGGCCGAGGGCGACCCGGACCGGCGGCGCCAGCCAGCCGGCCTCGATCGAGTAGCGCACGAAGTAGAGACCCGCGAGAGCGAGGAGAATGCCGGCGACCGCCGCGGCGCCACGCACGCCGATCCAGCGCTCCCAGTCGATCGCCGGTCCGGACGGCCGCGACGGAGGCTTCCAGGGAGGCCGGTCGGGGGGCTCCGGCAGCTCCACCGGAGGGGGTCCCGGCCGGGGCGCGGGCTCTTCGGCGCTCGGTTCGGACGGAGGACGGACGGGCTCGCCCCGCTCCGGGGCCGGCTCGTCGTCGGTCGTCGTCACCTCGAGGGCGGGTTGTGCCGGCCGTTCGCGCACGATCGGTGGCGGCTTCGGCGGCATCGGCGAAAGAGCGCTCTCGGGGGCGATCGCCGGCTCGGAGGGCAACGCGGCCGACGGCTCACCCGATGCGCCGCCCGGTGCTCCGGACCCTTGCCGAAGCTGGGCCACCTCGAGATCGAGCTGCGCCGCCCGGGCTTCCAGGCGCCGGATGCGCGACAGCGCCATCACGCCCAGGACCACGCCGGCGATCGGCAGGCCCACGGCGACCAGCGCAAGGACTGCGAACAGGCATTCCATCGGATCGATCGGACTCTCCCGGCGCGGCGAAGCGACTCGCGCCGCGCGATCCCATGTTTCGAGGTAATCGGAGCATAGCAGGGCGGTGGGGGAGGCTTTCGTGCCTCTTCGGGCATAGAATCAGGGGATCGAGCAACGACCCGGAGGTCGCCAGACCATGCGCCGTTTCCCGTTCGCACGTCCGATCGCCCTTGGGCTGATCCTGGTGTTCACCCAGTCGTTGACCTGGGGCTGCGCCACCACGCGGCTTCCCCCGGTCTCCGCCTCCGGCGCGGACTTCCAGCCCCTGCCGGACGAGCAACGCCTGTGGGAGCGGTCGCGGGAGGAGGAGAAGACCCTGCGCGAGAAGGTGACGGTCTACGACGATCCGCTCCTGGTCGACTACCTGGAGGGCGTGGTGGGCCGGCTGAACCCGCCGGCCATGGCGGCCAACGGCGAGCTGCGCTACCGGGTGACGGTGATCGAGGATCCGACGCTCAACGCGTTCGCCTATCCCCACGGCTCGCTCTTCGTCCATACGGGCCTGCTGGCGCGCATGGAGACCGAGGACGAGCTCGCGACGGTCTTCGGCCACGAGATGAGCCACGTGGAGAACCGGCACATGCTGCGGTTCCAGCGGGCGGCGCGCAACCGGCAGATCGGCTGGACCGTCGCCGCCGTGACCGCGGCGGTGATCCTGGCGGGCGAGCAGGGCGAGGCGTACGGCGAGGGCGACTGGGCCCGCGGGGCGCGGATCGGCGTGCTGGCCGATCTGTTCATCGGCCTGGGGCTCCAGCTCGCGGTGCTGGCGTCGATCAACGGCTACGGCCGGGAGCTGGAGGTGGAGGCCGACGAGGGCGGGTTCGCCAAGCTGGACGCGGCCGGCTACGCCCCGGCAGCGGCTCCGGAGGTCTACCAGGCGCTGCTCGACGACCACGGCCAGGAGGCATCCCCCGCCGAGGCATTCTTCTTCGGTAGTCACCCCAAGCTCAGCGGCCGGCTGGAGAACGCCAAGGCCTGGGCGGCCTCCCGGCCGGAGGGCGAGCCCGCCGGCACGGCCGGTGAGCCCGACGCCTTTGCCCGGCGCATCCGGCCCGTGGTGCGGGACGACGCCCGCCTGAACCTCGAGCTGGAGCGCTACGACCTCGCGGAGTGGGAGCTGGACCGCGTGCTCGGCTGGATGCCCGGCGATCCGGAGGTGCATCTGCTGCTGGCCGAGCTCCGATTCGCCCAGGCCGAGGCCGCGTCCGACGACGAGAGCGCGGCGATCCTGGAGGCCGAGGGCGAGACCGCCCTCCGGGAGGCGGTACGACTCGACCCCCAGCGCCCCGTCCCCCACCGGGAGCTCGGCCTGCTCGCGTACCGCCGCGCGGACTACCGGGCCGCCTGCGTGGAGTTCCGGCACTATCTCGATGCGGATCCCGACGCCGACGACGCCGGCACGATCCGCGACTATCTGCTGGAGCTCGAGCAGGACGGGCACTGCCCGGCAGACCCCGAGTGAGCGTCTCCGGCGGACAGGGTGGTCCGGGGGGATTCCGCCTCCGTCGGCGCGGGACGCCCGGTGCGCCGTGCGGGGCGTCGCGGCGTTATAGTCGGTGCTACACATGCAGGTGACCTGCCCTAGTTGTGGCGCGGTGCTCTCCGAGGAGCCGTCGGAGCTCGACGGGACCGTGGACGCGGTCTGTCCCGGCTGCTCGGAGCGGTTCACCATCAAGCACGGCCCGGCCGCCATCGACCCGGGCACGGGGACCGGCACGGGCTCGCGCACGGCGGGGCTCGGGGAGCTCGGCGACATCACCATCTTCCAGCCCGGGGCCCTCCTTGCCTCGCTCGACCTCGACGACAGCGCTCCGGAGGGTGGGTTCGCCGACCGGCGCCTGGCGCGCAGGGCCGGCTCTACGGTCACGACCGCCAACTTCGTGCCGCCGCCCTTGAGCCTCGACGTCGAGGCCTACTTCATGATTCTGGGGGCTCCGCCGGGCGAGGAGAGGATCGACCTCGAGCAGGCCCGGACGATCTTCGGCCGGACCGGGAGCGACGTGGAGCTGGCCGATCCCTCGGTGTCCAAGCGCCACTTTCAGATCGACGTCATGGGGCGGGAGTTCTTCATCCGCGACCTGGGGAGCCGCCACGGCACCTACTTGAACGGGCTGCCCGTCCGGTTCACCGAGCTGCTGCCCGGCGACGAGGTGCGGGCCGGCAGGACCGTCCTGGTCTTTCGCACGGCCGAAGACGGCCTGGCTCGTCAGGCCTAGATACTTACAAAGCCCGACTTCGTGACGACTGAGGCTAGTTTCCCCGAACCATCGGTGACGCAAGCTCCGGGCTTCCAGCCGGGACGCCGCGCGGTAGGCTCTGACGATGATCGGTGACCTTCCAGAGACCATCGGTCGCTATCGGGTTCTGGACGAGCTCGGTCGCGGTTCGATGGCGCGCGTGCTGCTCGCGCGGGACCCCAACACCGACCGCGACGTGGCCTTGAAGGTCGTGGCGGAAGGGGGCGAAGGGGCTCCGGTCGGGCAGGACGAGGCGCGGCGGCGGTTCCTGCTCGAAGCCCGGGCCGCGGGCCGGCTCCACCACCCCTCGATCGTCATGATCTACGACGCCGACGTCGACTCCCAGACGGGGTGCGCCTACATGGCGATGGAGTGGGTCCGCGGACGCTCGCTCGCGGAGCTGCTCGAGGAGCGGGGCAAGCTCGTGCCGCGCGAGGCGGTGGCGATCGCGGCCGACGTCGCGGCGGCCCTCGATCACGCCCACGGCCGGCAGGTGATCCACCGGGACGTCAAGCCGGGCAACATCCTGCTCGGCGACGACGGCGCGGTGAAGGTCTCCGATTTCGGGATCGCCAAGTTCGTGGCCGAGTCACACACCCTGTGGGGGCAGATCCTCGGCAGCCCGAGCTACATGTCTCCGGAGCAGGTGAAGAACGAGGCGGTCGACGGGCGCTCGGACCTCTTCTCGTTGGCGGCCGTGGTCTACGAGATGCTGACCGGCGTGCCGCCCTTCCAGGGGGACTCGGTGGCGAGCATCGTCTACAAGATCGCCAACGTCGACCCCCGGCCGCCGTCGCTTCTCGACCCGTCGATCGGCCCGGAGCTCGACGCCGTGGTGCTCCGCGCTCTCGACCGCGACCCCGCGCGCCGGTTCCAGACCGGGGCCGAGCTGGCCCAAGCTCTGGAAGGGGCCCTGGAAGGCGCTCTCGAAGGGGGCGCCTCCGCTTCGGCTTCCGGCAAGGCCGCGGCTCCGGGGGGCGCCGAAGCGATCGGCGGCCGGCGCTCCTCCGACGGTACGAGAGCGTCGGGACGATTCGGTTGGAAGGGGGCCGCGGCGGTGGCCATCGCCCTGCTGGCCGGGGCGGTGGGCGTGGCGCTCCGCTACGGGTCGTTCGGCTCGGACGTCGCCGGGAGGGACAGGGCGCCAGCCGAGCCGTCCGCCGAGGTCGCGCTTCCGGTGGCCGAACCGGCGGCCGGCGACTCCTCGGACCCGGTCGCCCAACCATCCGAAGGCGAGCCCTCCACGCCGCCGGGCGAGGGGATGGCGGTGGCCGAAGGCGTGGAGCCTGCCGGGACGAAGCCCGCCGAGACCGCCGGTTCCTCCGTCCCCGGCACCGCACCGTCCCCCGCCAAGGCCGAGCCCTCTTCCCAGCCCGCGCAACGGGCCCTCCTCCGGCTGGTGCACAAGAACCGGCTCGAGGACGCCCTGATGACCGTCTGGATCGACGGCGACCGGCTGCTGTCGCTCCGCCTGGAGGGGGGGAAGGGGGTCCTCGGGCGAGTGGCCGGCGACGAGGTCACGACGCCGATCCCGGTCGATCCCGGCATGCACACCGTCGAGGTCCGGATCACCGCCGCCAAGGGGGGGCGAACCGACGCCCGTGGTGTCCTGCGAAGCCACTTCGCGGCGGGGCAGACCCGCCTGCTGCGGGTCGTCCGGCGACCCTACAGCGACAAGCTCAGGCTGACCTGGGAGGAGTGAGTCCGCGCCGGGAACCTACCCGAGAGGGTGGGGATGAACCCGCCCCGACGGTAGTGGTCTTCGGCCGGTTTCGGCGACAAGCTATGGGCTGCGCGTTGATACGCGCAAAGAGGATGTGTCGCCAATCGTCACAATGGTTATCGAGAACGTCAAGGAATCCGGCCGGTGACCGTCGTCCTCTTGCGTCGCGTCAAGTGGGTCCTTCTGCTCGCCCTCGTGGCCTTCCTGGCGATCGTCGAGTACGCCCGCTACCTGCTCGAGCCCTACGGCGGCTCTCCCTGGCAGAACCTGGTGCTCGACGGCGTCATGGTGCTGTCGATCCTGTTCTTCTTCGGAGCGCTCTTCACCGGTCTCCAGACCATCGAGGAGCGGCTGACCCGCCAGAACCGCGAGCTCCTCGGCCTGCACCGCGCCGCGGTCGACATCCACGGCGACCTCTCCCTCGAAAGCGTGCTCCAGAAGGTGGTCGACCAGGCCTGTTCGCTGGTCGACGCCCGCTACGGTGCGATCTCGGTGATCGACGAGCAGGGAGAGATCCGCTCCTTCGTCACCTCCGGCCTCGAGCCGGAGGAGCGGGCCCGGATCGGCTCTCCTCCGCGGGGCCGTGGCCTGCTGGGCGTGCCGTTGCGCGAGGGGCAGCGCATCCGGGTGCGCAACCTCCAGGACGACCCGCGCTCCGCCGGCTTTCCGGAGCACCATCCGGAGATGCGCTCGCTGCTCGGCGTGCCGATCCTCTGCAAGGGCAACGACCGCGGCAACCTCTACGTCACCGAGAAGGAGACGGGGCTCGAGTTCAGCGCCGAGGACGAGGAGACCCTCGTGCGCTTCGCCACCACGGCGGCCATCGCCATCGACAACGCGCGGCTCCACCAGCGCCTGCGGGACCTGGCGGTGGCCGAGGAGCGCGTGCGCATTGCCCGCGAGATGCACGACGGTCTGGCCCAGGTGCTCGCCTACGTCAACGCCAAGGCCCAGGCGGTGCGCGAGTACCTCGGTAAAGGGAACCAGGACCAGGCGCGCGCCCAGCTCGACCAGCTCGCGGTGGCGGCGCGCGACGTGCTGACCGACGTGCGCGAGGGCATTCTGGCGTTGCGTACCCAGACCAATCCGGACCGGGGCCTGGGGGAGACGGTCGACGCGTTCATCCAGAGGTGGGAGGACCAGAGCGGGATCGAAGGCGAGGTGGAGTACGATCCGGACCTCCGGCTGTCGCCGACGGTCGAGCTCCAGCTTCTACGGATTGTCCAGGAGGCGTTGTCCAACGTGCGCAAGCACTCGGGCGCCAACCGCGCCCAGGTGGAGCTCAAGTGCGTGGACAGCCGGCTTCTGGTCGACGTGCGCGACGACGGCCACGGTTTCGATCCGGAGGCGATTCGTCAGGGAGATTCGCCCCGTTTCGGCCTCGCGATCATGCGTGAGCGGGCCGCGAGCATCGGCGGTACGATAGGCTTCGACTCAGCGCCGGGTCGTGGCGCCCGAGTTCACGTGGAAGTTCCCCTGGTGGAGCAGTCGCAGCAGCTTCAGGAGACCTGAGATGAGAATTGTCATTGCCGATGATCACGCCCTCTTCCGCGACAGCCTTCGAAGCCTGCTGGCCGCCCGCGACCTCGAGGTCGTGGGAGAGGCGCGCAACGGCAAGGAGGCCATCGACCTCGCATGGCAGCTCAAGCCCGACGTTCTGCTCATGGACCTGATGATGCCGGAGATGGACGGCCTCGAGGCGACCAAGCGTCTGGCGGCCGAGCTACCCGACGTGAAGGTCATCGTGCTGACGGCCTCGGACGACGAGGCCAACCTGTTCGAGGCCATCAAGGCCGGAGCCAAGGGCTACCTGTTGAAGGACCTGGAGGCGGACCGGTTCTTCTCCTTGCTGGAGGGGGTGGCCCAGGGCGAGCCGGCGCTGACGCCCTCGCTGGCGCGCAAGCTGCTCGATGAGTTCGCCCGTCCGAAGCCGACGCCACGGGACGAGTACGATCCCGACGCCCTGACCGAGCGCGAGCAAGAGGTCCTGGAGCTGATGGTCGACGGCATCACGTCGAACCGCCGCCTCGCCTCGGAGCTCGGGGTGAGCGAGAACACGGTCAAGTTCCACGTACGCAACATTCTGGACAAGCTCCACCTGCACAATCGCGCGCAGGTCGTGGCCTATGCCTTGAAGCACCGGCTGGTCGAGCCGACTCCGGAAGGGTAGTGGGTCGCGTGGGGTGCGGCCGCACCCCGCCCCGTTCCACGGTTCTGCCGTGACGACGGAGCGCTGGGCGCGGCGGTCGCGTGCCTGATGGGGGCCAGGCCGCGTGGACTCCTAGCTGGGCTCTCCGAGCTCTTCGACGACGACTTCCCGCACATGGGGGTTGGCGTGCAGGTACTCCGCCGCCATCGCCCGGTGCCTCGGATTCAACGACAGCATGTAGAGGCAGGCCTGCCGCGGATCGACGACCCGCGGGTCGTCCCACCGTTCGAGGACCGCTGTCATGAATCCTTTGGCGGCGAGGCGCGCCTGCTCGGGCTCCAGATCCTCGACGAACGGCCCGGCGGCGTCGGCCAGCAGATCACTCCGCTGATTCCAGGCCAGTGGCCCCAGCCGGGCCGCATACGCGTCGACGGTTCTGCGCATCTGGTGATTGAGCTTGTCGTAAAGCATTGGCCTTCCTGTGAGTTACGAACCGCATTCCGGTCTCGTACCACCACAGTGCTTTGCCCGGGGTGAAGTGGGACACCCTGGGGAATTTTTATCGCAAAAACCAATAATGCAATTCCGTCTAGGGGAGTCCCACGGTGCCGCGGGGCCCTCGGAAGACCTTGGCGCTACCCGACCTGGGCGATGGCGGCGCGAAGAGCCGCTTCCGGTGGCACCACGAGCACGCTCGACGGCACGCCGCGCACGACGTCCGCGGCGACGCTGCCGATCAGCAGGCGCTCGAAGCCGCTTCGCCCATGGGTGCCGACGACGACGAGGTCGGGCCCGAGCTCTTGCGCTCGCTTGACGATCTCGTCCGCCGGCTCACCCCCCCGGAGCCTGGGCTCGACGGTCCCCGGCAGGTCGCTCAGGTAGCGTTCGCAGAAGACTGCGAGGCGCTGGCGCGTGGCTTCCACGGGATCTCCCGCCACCTCGGCGGCCGTCAGCAGGAGCCGCTGGCGCTCGGTGAGGACGAAGAGGACCTCCGTGCGGACGCTCGCCGGGGATCCGAGGCGGCCGAGGAGCGCGCAGGCGGAGCGGGACACGTCGGCGGAGAGCGGCGACAGGTCGACCGGCAGCAGCACGCTCGCCGGCGGCAGCGCGCAACCGTGCCGCACGACGAGGACCGGTCGCGTCGCCTTGCGGATCACGCGGCCTGCGGTCGAGCCGAAGGCGCGGGTGATCCGTCCCGACTCTTCGGCCGCGCCGATGACCACGAGCTCCGGGTGGAGGGTCCGGGCGAGCTCCACGAGCGTGCGATGGGGCTCGCCCGGCTCGACGGTGATGCCGTGGAGCAGGTCGTCGCCGAGGCCGACGCGCTCGGCCTGGGCGGTGGCCTCTCGGACCAGGGTTTCGATCTCGCGGGTGCGGATCGCTTCCAGGACCCGGTCGGAGAGCAGGGTGTCGTCGAAGAACTCGACCGGATAGGGCACCGCGTGGGCGAGGTGGACCTTGGCGCCCAGCGCTCGGGCCACGGCGGCGCCGGCCTGGACGACCGGCTCGCTGTCGGGGGTGAGGGCGGTACCGACGAGGACGGTGGTGGTGTCGGGGGTCATGACATCCCTCCGGAGTCTCGGTGGCGGGGAGTCCGCTTCAGGATACCGCCGACCGCTTCCCGAAGCGCCACCCTGCCGGGCGGCTCGCCCCTATCCCGACCGGCCCCGAGGGCAGGCTCAGGGAGGCGAGCCGGCCCGGTCCGGGTACTCGGGCCGCTCGGGCTCGACCGGAGGGTTCGCCTCCAGCCGTTCGAGCACCACCTCGATCGCCCTCTCGAGCTGCGGGTCCCGCCCCGCCATGACCTCCGCCGGGAGCTGCTCGACCTCGATGTCGGGCGGTACGCCCTCGTTTTCGACTACCCAGCCGTCCTCGGTCCAGATGGCGAGGTTCGGCGCGGTCACGAAGCCGCCGTCCAGGAGTCGCGGGAAGCCGAGGATCCCCACCAGGCCGCCCCAGGTGCGCTTGCCGACGATCGGTCCCAGGCCGAGCTTGCGGAACATCCAGGGCAGGAGGTCGCCGCCGGAGCCCGCGTCCTGGTCGACGATCATCACCTTCGGCCCCTGGATCGAGGAGAGCGGCGTCTTCAAGTCCGCGCCGTAGCGCATGGCCCAGTAGGCGATCCGGGGGCGCCGGAGGATGTCGATGTAGTAGTCGGCGTAAAGGCCGCCGCCGTTGTAGCGCTCGTCGACGATGATCGCCTCGCGGTCGGCCTGGGGGTAGAAGTAGCGCTTGAAGTAGGTGTGGCCCTGTCCGGCGGTGTTGGGTACGTAGACATAGGCCACCCGGCCGCCGGTCGCCTCGTCGACGCGCCGGAGGTTGCCCTCCACCCAGGCGCGGTTGCGCAGCGGAATCTCCTCCTCGATCGGCACCACCTGGACGGTGCGAACGCCTTCGTCCCCAGGCCCCGCCTCGGGGTCGGAGCCGACGGTGATGTCGACGATCTTGCCGGCTCGGTTCTCGAACCGGGAGAACAGGTTCTCGCTCGCGGTGAGCTCGCGGCCGTCGACGGCGAGCAGGTACTCCCCTTCTCGGACCTCGACGCCGGGCTCGGTGAGCGGCGCGCGCAGATCGGGGTTCCAGTTCAGGCCGCCGTAGACCCTGGCGAACCGGTATCGGCCGTGGGCGATCTCGTAGTCGGCACCGAGCAGGCCGCCGGGCACGCGCTCTGGCTCAGACCGGCTGTCGCCCCCGCCGATGAACAGGTGACCGACCACGAGCTCGCTCCCCATCCACCGGAGCACCCGGTTGAGGTCCGAGCGCGTGGCCAGGTCGGGGAGGAAGGGCTCGTACTTCTCACGCATCGCCGGCCAGTCGGTGCCGTGCATGCCCGGGTCGTAGAAGAAGTCGCGCTCGATGCGCCAGACCTCGTCGAACATCTGCCGCCACTCGGCACGGGGATCGACGCGGACCTCCACCTCGTCGAGGGGGAGGGTCCCCTTGCCGGGCTCGATCTTGCCGGCGTCGGCGATTGCCCACGAGCCCTTGCTCGAGTAGAGGATCTTCTTGCGGTCGGCGGAGAGGACGAAGTCCGCGATGCCGTCGCCCAGGGTCTCTTCCTCACGCTTCTCGAGCTCGAAGCGGCGGAGGGAGGGGGAGCCTTCCAGGGTCCAGAAGGTGCCGAGCCGGTCTGCCCGGAGGTAGTAGAGGATGCCCTCCGGGCCGGCCTGGAGCCGCTCGTAGAAGCCCGGCTCGACCGGCAGCGCGACGATCCGCTGGTCCAGGCCCTCGAAGTCGATGGTCACGGCCGGGGTCGTGTCCTCGCCGGTGTCGTCGTCACCCTGCTCGGCCCGGGGCGCGCCGTCCTCGTCGTCCGACGCCTCGGGCGCCGCCTCCTCCTGGTTCTCGGGCGCGAGCGGCGAGCGCTCGCCGGCTCGGAGCACGGCCAGGTAGAGGGTGTTGGTCAGCTTGGTGTCGGTGCTCGAGAGGGCGAACCACTGACGGAGCGGGCCGGCGTCGGTAGAGGCCGAGAACCAGAGGTAGTCGCCGCTCGCGTCGAAGACCGGCTCGCCGACATCGGACAAGCCTTCGGTGACGGCGTAGGAGCGCTCCTCGTCCAGCGAGTAGAGCTCGAGGCGCTGGAAGTAGGTGGACGTGTTCCGGGTATAGGCGATCCACCGGGAGTCGGGGGACCAGGCGTGGTGCAGGGTGGGCACCGGTCCGTACAGGGTCTCGGAGGAGATCTTGCGCGTCGCCCCGCTCGTCGTGTCGAGCAGGTAGAGGGACATCGAGTTGTCGATGTAGCTGATCCAGCGGCTGTCCGGAGACCACTTCGGGTCCGAGTAGAACCCCGCACCCTCGACGGCGATCGAGCGGGTCGCTCCGGTCGCCGCCCGGCCGTCGTGGGGTGCCACCACCAACTCGTACTCGCCGGAGGCGTCCGAGAAGTAGGCGATCCACCGGCCGTCCGGGGACCAGGCGGGCGAGCGTTCGTGGGTGCCGGAGGTCGTCGTCAGGTTGCGGGGCTCTCCCTTCTCGGCCGGCAGGGTGAGGATCTCGCCCCGGGCCTCGAACACCGCGCGGACGCCGGTGGGGGAGATGGCGGCATTGCGCACCTGCTCGCCGACCTTCTCGAAGCGGGGCCGGGTCTCGACGAGATCGGCG
>Ga0210062_1000313_pt1 | contig 14920 bp, 12 predicted proteins | sample Muzzi_CordA_D2_FD_185528 | JGI IMG/M metagenome (GOLD analysis project Ga0210062, IMG submission 185528) | Wetland microbial communities from San Francisco Bay, California, USA, that impact long-term carbon sequestration - Muzzi_CordA_D2 (SPAdes) | ecosystem: Environmental > Aquatic > Marine >...
TCAACGGGCCAACGGGTTAACGGGTTACCGAGCCAACCGGTTAACATGTAACGGTGAAAGGAATAAATAATGAAAAACAAACTCATAATCATATTTTTATTAATGCTCCTGAGCGCCCTCTGGGTTCCGTCCCTTTATGGGGCTCAGGAACTTACCCTGATTCTGGATTGGTTCCCGAATGTTGATCACCTGCCGATTTATGCGGCCCGGCAACGGGGACTCTTTGCAGAAGAGGGGCTTGATATCAAAATTATCATCCCCTCCGAAACGGCTGACGGGCTCAAAATGGCGGCATCGGGCAATGTGGACATTGCCGTCTCCTACGAACCCCAGACCATTATTGCTGCTGCCCGCGGACTGGATGTGATGGTATTTGCACGATTAATCGAACATCCCTTGAGCACTCTGCTATTTATTAAAGGCAAAGGGATTGAAAGCCCGCGGGATCTTGCCGGAAAAAAAATCGGTTACACGGTGCCCGGTTTGATGGATGTGCTATTGGATGCCTTCGCCAAGGTCAACGACATCCGGGATTATCAGGCGATCAATGTGGGTTTTGCCATTGTTCAGTCGCTGACGGCGAATAAAGTGGATGCCGTCATGGGTCCGTTTAAAACTTATGAAACCGTCACGATGGCCCACAAAGGATATGCGGTCGGGTATTTTGAGCTTGAAAAGTGGGGCATTCCGGATTATGACGAGCTGATTTTCATTACCAGTAAAAAAAACATGCAGCGAAATCAGGCGGCATTGATGGGTTTTCGGCGGGTTATGGAACGAGCTATTGCGCAAGTGCGGCAAAATCCGCAGCAGGCATTTAAGGACTATCTGAAACAGGTGACGGAAGCCGATCGCAAAATCGAAAGCGACGCCTTTAAACTGACGCGGCCCTATTATGCCGCCCGTCAGCAGCTGGATGCAGACCAATGGCAGTTGTTTGCTGATTTTGCCCTAAAATACGGGCTGATCGATAAAAAAGTGGATGTGACAGGTATACTATTGAAAGATTGAAAATAAATCTCATACCTTTATAGTCGGCATTTCTGAAGCTATATGAAACAATTAAATCCCAAATATCAAGCTCCAAATCACAAATAAATCGCAAATTTCAATGTTCAATGACCCAAACATAATTCACAGTCGAATTACATCCCTTCCCACACAGTGGTCTGACGATGAAGTCTGAAGAAACTAATTTGCAAAAAGAAATTGTATTCATATCGACATTGATCGCCCTTTGCCTGATCCTTTTCTTTTTCAATTTGGGGGATCGAGCTTTATGGGATATCGATGAAGGAAAGCATGCGGTAACATCCAAAGATATGGTATTAAGCGGTGACTGGCTGACGCCGCACTACAATGGTGAAAAATTTTATGACAAGCCGCCTTTGCATAACTGGCTGGTAGCAGTCTCATTTTTGATATTCGGTTTTACTGAATTTGCGGCACGCCTGCCCGCAGCGCTATTAGGGTTGGGCTGCGTGATGGTCACCTATTGGATGGGAAGGCAGATTTTCGGACCGACAGCCGCATTTTTAAGCTCGCTGGTTTTGGCCACCAGTGCCGAATATGTTATCCTTGCAAGAGTCGTCGTGCATGACATCAGTTTGGCGTTTTTCATCACCCTTGTCCTGGCCCTCTTTTACCTGGGATATGAAAATGACAGACATCGCCGAGGTCTATTCCTGCTGGGATATGCGGCCATGGGTTTCGCAATGCTTGCTAAAGGACCGATCGGTATTTTGCTTCCCGCAATGATTATCGGTCTGTTTCTGATTTTTAAACGCCAGCTGGGCTTTTTACGACAAATGCAGATCGGGTGGGGCGTTCTCATTTTATTAGCCGTGGCAGCACCGTGGTATATTCTGATCAGCCTGAAAGACCCGCAATACATCAGCTATTTTTTTATTAAACAAAATCTCGGTAATTTTTTCTCCGAGGAAGTGCGGCATCCTGAACCGATTTATTACTATATTCCGGTGTTGATGGGGGGCATGTTCCCCTGGAGTATTTTTCTGCCGTTGGCCCTTTTCCGTGGAATTCGCGCGCGCGGGACGACTTACAACGATGGGACGCTGTTTGCACTGATATGGTTGGCCGCTGTTTTCATCTTTTTTTCGATAGCAAGCTCGAAATTGGGGACCTACATTCTACCGTTATTTCCGGCCGCAGCCCTGCTGGTGGGCGCTCTTTTGCATGATTTAGTTAAAGGATCCTCCCGTGGTCTCGCCCAGGGCATATTTTACTCGTACCTGCCGTTGGTGATAATTTTCCCGCTGGCCCTGATATATATTTTATTATTTCCGCCGGTTAGCTTGAAGTTTGATGCCGGAATCGATCTGAAGTGGATTTACTGCCTGGCTGCCTGGCTTGTCGCCTGTAGTTTCATATCCTTGGGACTGGCAGTCAGAAAGAAATACCAGGTTTTCGTCGGTTCAATAGTCGGGATGGTCATCACTGTCCTGCTGTTCTCTTTGATATTTGTGGTGCCTTCGATTGAGCCTTTTCGTTCCAGCAAACAACTGGCTCGCAAAATCGATAAGCTCATTGAGCCCGGGGAAGATCTCGTGTTTTACCTTAAAGACAGGGAAACTTTCCTGTTTTATACCAACCGCAAGGCTGCCGTGCTGAAAAACCCCAAGGAGTTGCGGGACTATATGGCCTCCGATACCCGGGTGTATTGTATCTTTAAAATGGATGACTGGGAAGATATTGAGCAATTGCATGACGCCATGCACATCGTCGCCCGGCAGGGTAACAAGCTCATCGCGTCCAATCGAAAACCGGATTAGCACCCTTTTTTCGCTGGTTTCTGTATCAAGGCTAAAGTTTCTTCCATTTGTGCCGATTCAAGTAAGGACCGGGTTAATATCTTAAATAATAAAAAAATGAGATAGTGGTTAATCGATTTGAATGGTTTGATTTCATGTAACTGAGAGGTCAATCGAAATCCTTAATAAAACGAGGGGCAAATACTAATCGATGAAAACGTCATTTCCGGCTAGCTATGCAAAAAATGACCCAGGATCTGAAGGACTCTCCATTGGCGAATATGGACCCCGCGCTTCCGAGTTGACTGAACTGCTAAGTGCGTGTCGGGATCTCAGTGATATTTTAGATCTCGAAGAGCTATACTCGACTTTTGCCGGGATCATCAAACATAAATTCGGAATAGCCAAGCTGGGTCTGTTTGCCTATGATTCGGAAAAAGAGATTTTTGAGCTGGTTTTCAGCTTTGGACTGGGAAAATTAGAATACAAATTTAAAACCGATAAGGAAATCTTATGGCAAACCATATTGAATGATGAACCGTTTGCCGTTGTCGATGGTTGCGGGAATCCTATTTTTGCCAAATTCCTGGAAAAACAGGACTTAATGATCTTACCCTCCGAGCTGTGGGTGCCGATGGTCATGCGGGATGAGGTTATGGGGCTGTTGACCATCGGGGCGAAATCCGGCGCCCGGGCCTTTGACGATTTTGATCTTTATTTTCTGCAGGAGATTACTGCCCAGGCCGCTGTTTCAATAAATACATGCCGCCTTTACGAGCAACGCAGACAGGAAAAAGAAGATTTGGACAAAACCCTGCAAAATCTGTCACTGCTCTACGGCATCGGCAAGGCCATGAACTACATCAGTGATCTGAAAAAACTGCTGCAGTATATTCTGAAACAGGCCATTGATATCGCGTCGGCCGAAAAAGGCTCTCTGATGCTATATGACATGGAGACCGATCGTTTGAACATCCGGGTGCTGGCCGGTTTGGCAGACACCGAATATCAGGACAAGGTTAATAACAACGAAATCAAGTGCCGCAGTTTCAAGCCTGGTGAAGGAATTGCCGGGCGGGTTTTCTTAAATTCCCAGCCCATGATTGTAAATAACATCCGGGAAGACAGTCTTTTCATTGAGTCCGAAACTTCCTTTGTTCGTTCTATCGCCTGTATTCCCATGGTCGTGTATAATGATGTTATCGGCGTGATAAATGTTACCAATAAAAAAAATGGTAAGGAATTCACCGATCAGGATATAAGGATGCTAAAAGCCGTTGCCGACCAGGCGGCCGTAGCGGTCAACAAAGCCCAGCTCTGGGATATGGCGGTAACCGATTCTTTGACCGGCCTTTACGTGCGACGATACTTTATGGTCAAGCTTCAGGAAGAGATTCACCGGGCCGAACGCTATGATAAAATTATTTCCATAATTATGGCCGATTTAGACAGATTCAAAAATATTAATGACACTTATGGACACAATGCCGGTGATCGGGCATTGAAGGCCATCAGTCATATCCTGCAAAAAAACATCCGGGATGTGGACGCCATCGCGCGCTACGGTGGCGAAGAATTCGTTATGCTGATACCGGATGCTGATAAGGATGCGGCCTTTAGCCTGGCCGAGCGGCTTCGCGAGGAGCTCGCTAAAATCAAACTTGATAATCTGCCCGCTATCACCATCAGCTTTGGAATTGCTACATTTCCCACGGATGGCACGGAAGTGGAAGACCTGATCCGGAAGGCCGACGCCGCCATGTACGCCGCCAAACGGGCCGGCCGGAATAATTCGGTAAAATATGCAGAAAATATGCAGTTAAACGGGGACAACAAAAGCTAAAAAGCAGGGAAGCGGGGAAGGTGAGGAAAAGCAGGAATTATACCTTTCACCTTTGACCTTTGGCCTGTCAACCTAATCAACCTAATCAACCCAATCAAAATCATCAACCCACATTAACCTTTTCTTTTTTTTGAGTGTCTATTACAATTATACTTGTATCTACATATCGAAATTGATATTGACCATCCAACTATTCAATAAGCGCATCCAAAAGTTTATGCATATTATTTCATTGGGCAAATTTTTCTGTCTACTATGGTCATTGATCAGAGATAGAGATTAGAATTTCCGGCTTTGCCGGCACAGGAGGTTACATGGCTGATATAATAGATATCATCAAGGCTAGGGATCCCCAGGAAAGAGAATTTCATCAGGCTGTCAGCGAGGTCATGGAATCGGTCAAACCGGTACTGGATCAAAATCCAATTTATCGACAGGCGAAGATTCCGGAAAGATTGGTTGAACCCGAGCGGGTCATCATGTTCCGGGTACCCTGGGCTGACGATCAGGGAAATGTTCAGGTCAACCGGGGTTTTCGGATTGAGATGAATAGTTCTATCGGACCCTACAAGGGTGGGCTGCGGTTTCATCCATCGGTTAATCTGGGTATTTTGAAATTTCTGGCATTTGAGCAGGTTTTTAAAAATGCCCTGACGACCCTGCCGATGGGGGGCGGAAAAGGCGGGTCTGATTTTGATCCCAAAGGCAAATCCGATAATGAAGTGATGCGTTTCTGTCAGAGCTTTATGAGTGAGCTTTTTCGGCATATTGGTCCGGACACGGACGTGCCGGCCGGCGATATCGGAGTTGGAGCCCGGGAAATCGGATACCTATTTGGCATGTATAAAAAATTGCGCAATGAATTTACCGGAGTTCTGACCGGCAAAGGATTGAACTGGGGCGGCAGCCTGATCCGACCGGAGGCCACCGGCTATGGGTCGGTCTATTTTGCCGCGGAAATGTTATCAACCCGCAATGAAACTCTGGAAGGCAAGACATGCCTGGTTTCAGGATCCGGCAATGTCGCGCAGTTTACCCTGGAAAAGCTCATTGATTTAGGCGCCAAAGCGGTGACACTTTCAGACTCTTCGGGGTACATTTTTGATGAAAGCGGTATTGACAGCGAAAAGCTTGAATATATCAAAGTCCTTAAAAACGTCCGTCGGGGGCGCATCGCTGAATATGCCGACAAGTATTCCACAGCGATCTACACTCCGGTGGACCCGGCTTTAGATCACAACCCGCTCTGGAACCACAGAGCCAACTGTGCTTTTCCCAGTGCCACCCAGAATGAAATTAACGCCAGGGACGCTCAGAAGTTGATCGATAACGGCGTGATACTGGTCAGCGAAGGCGCCAACATGCCGACGATGCCTGATGGTATCGATATTTTTAAGGATCACAAAATTCTCTACGGGCCGGGCAAAGCGGCCAATGCCGGCGGGGTTTCGGTATCCGGGTTGGAAATGACTCAAAACAGCATGCGTCTGGCCTGGACCCGGGAAGAAGTCGACAATCGCTTAAAACTGATCATGAAAACCATTCACAGCACCTGCGTGGATGCCGCCGAGCAATACGGCGTGCCGGGAAACTATGAAGCGGGCGCGAATATCGCCGGTTTTGTGAAGGTTGTGGATGCCATGCTGGATCAAGGGCTGGTCTAAAAATTTCCGATTGAAACGGCCCTTTCCCGCAATCTCTGCGTCTATCTCAGGATTTTATTGTGCGGCGCACTTCGTGTGCGCCTCCGCACAATCCTTCGATATCCTTGACCTTGCGCAAAATTGCTCGTTTCAGATCGGAAATTTAAACTCTTTGTAGATTCCCATGATGAATCTCTTGATTATCGTACTGGCGATCATTCTGCTGGCCGGTCTGCTGTTTTTTGAGAAAACCGGCAAGCAGAATGCAAAACTGCCCACAAAAACCATTCTTTCGTGTCTATTCATTTTCACTGCTCTAGTTCAGGCGCATCCGATCCCCGCATATTACTACATTTTGCTGTGCGGTCTGATATTTTGCCTCGCTGGTGACGTTTTTCTGGCATTGCCCCAGGACAGAGCGTTTCTCATGGGGCTGGTGTCTTTTTTACTGGGCCACGTATTTTACGTGATCGGCTTTTTTTATGTGGCTGATCTCAGCCGATGGACCTGGATCGGCTGCCTGGTCGGAATAACGGTCAGCGGGTCGGTCTTTTTGTGGTTGCGTCCCCATTTGGGCTCCATGCTGATACCGGTTATGGCATATATCATCGTGATTACCGTCATGGTTATCGGCGCCTGGACCGTGCTCGGTGATGCCGGATTGAGTTACGCCGGACGACTGCTTGTTTTCACCGGAGCTGTGAGCTTCTATCTGTCCGATTTGTTTGTGGCCCGGGATCGTTTCTTAAAATCAGAATTTGTCAACCGCCTTATCGGGTTGCCGATGTACTATTGTGGTCAGTTTTTGCTGGCTTTTTCGGTGGGCCTTATAAAGTAGGTATAGAATAGTATTCGAAACTAGTTTAGTAAGATATTTTATTCAGATTTTGCAGTCGCGGATAGGAAGGGTATAAGTTCAAAAGAAACAAAAGGGCATTCCTCGCTATTTGAAGAATGCCCTTTTTACTCGGAATTGGAAGTTATATCACAGTGACATTTGCAGCTGCAGGACCTTTCTGGCCTTGCTCTATGTCAAAGGAAACCTGATCGCCTTCACTGAGGGATTTAAAACCGGATGAGTTGATTGCTGAATGATGAACAAACACATCGGGCCCGTCTTCCTGCTCAATGAATCCGAATCCTTTTCGGTCATTAAACCACTTAACAGTTCCATTAGTCATAATAACATTCTCCTTTCGTAAAATTTTCAACGTTGCAAACTGGAGGATGCCACTATGACAAATGGATTGTTCCTACAGAAAGAAACTGTCCCGATTGTATGAGTCGGAACTTGATTGATGAGACGTAATATAATCCTTCTATAGGCCAATAGCAAGCTATTTCTTGATATTTTTTAACGAAATATTCAGATTCAATGAATTTGCGCGGCAAATTTATCTCGGGAATGTCTTCTTTAAGAATTTATGCAGATCAACGGCAGTCGGGATGTCAGCCACTTTAATTTTTCCGGCGACTATATTTTTTCTGATAGCGTTTAATTCTTCTTTCACCCCAGCCGGTACCGCCGGATTGAGTTCCATGAGATAAATCGAACCGTTTTTCATCCCGATCCAGTGTTGTTGACCGAAAGTTCCATCCATGTAACTTTTAATGATTTCCTCATAAACGACGGACATGTCCATTATGACCGAACTCAGAAGAACATCGGCTTTATCGATTGATCGTTTATCGCCAATAACGTCTATAAACCAGGCTTTACCGCCATCTGCGGCCTTTTTTGTCGTGCATGCTTGGAGCATACCGAAGGAAGCCCCGTCTCCCATTCCAAATATTACATCGGCGCCGACGGCGATTTGGTCCTGGGTATTGCGTTTGCCTCCGGCAGCATCCGCATAGGCGGCTTCTCCGATTACACTATAAAGCAGTTTGCTGTTCGGGTTGGATGCCTTGAGTCCCTGGGCAAAACCGGCCGACATTCGGTTCCAGGTGGGCGGCTCGGCCGAAGCAACAATCCCGACAATATTAGATCGGGTCATTTTACCAGCCAGCCAACCTGCCAGATAACTTCCACCCTGGGGTTGGGTGTCGATATCGCTGATCAGTCCCGCTGTGATGTCGCGGTGGTTTTCGACGGTTGTAACTTTAACACCTGTTTCTCGGGCTATTTCCGGGGCCACAGTCTGATATCCTGACGCATGGCAGATGATCAATTCACAGCCTTTTTTAGCCATGTCCCTTAGCGTCGGTTTGATATCTCCGTAACCCAGTGCTTCGGCAAGCTCAATTTTAAATCCGTACTTTTTCGCAACGATTTCAAGCCCCACCTTGCCCTGCTCGTTCCAGCCTTTATCCGTTCCCGCCTCCGGCAGGGCCAATCCCACCAGCTTGGGCGGGTCACCGGCTGTCGCCGGAGCAGCTACAAAGCCAATAAAGAAGATTAGGACTGCAACCGCGCAATAAGCTTTTCTCATTTCAACTCTCCTTGCCTATTTTCCATCTGCACCGCGTTTATAGGGAACGCACAAAGAAGACGGCAGATTGGTAGATCGGGTAAAAAGAAGCAACGCAACAATCACAAATAGATATGGCAGCATTAATATGAAATCAGGACTGATATTAATTCCCGCAACCTGCATCGCGCTGGTTAAAGCCAGCGCAAACCCGAATAACAGTCCTCCCCAGCATACCTTAAACGGATTCCATTGGCCAAGCATGACGACAACAATGGCGATATACCCCCGACCCATGATCATGTCAGGCACGAAAAACGCCAGATCACCAAGCGCCATGAACGCTCCGCCTAAGCTCGCCGTAAGTCCGCCCAACAGGATGGTATAGTAGCGGATGCGATTGACGTTTACACCGGCGGCGTCTGCGGCCAATGGGGTTTCGCCCACCGCCCGTACGCGAAGTCCAAATCTGGTTTTATACATCAAACCATACAAGACCGGAACCATCGCAAAGGTCAGGTAAACCATCCAGTGCTGATTGAAAATGGCCTGTCCAATGATTGGGATTCTGGCAAGAACCGGAATCTCATTGGTTCCGCCGGCACCGAACAGGATCGGGAATTGGTTGCCGAAAATTACCCGATGAAGGAAGCTACTCATACTGTGTGCAAAAATGGTTAGCCCCAAGCCCACCACGATCTGATTAACGCGCAGGGTGATGGTCAAAATACCAAAAACCAGACCCAAGGTCAAGCCGACCACAGCCGCAGATAGAAATCCGTAAAAGAGGCTGTTCAAATTCAGCGCAACCGCGAAAGACGAAAAAGCACCCGCGACCATCATCCCCTCGATTCCCAGGTTCAACAGACCGGATCGTTCGGCATAGGTCTCACCCAAAGCCGCCAGCAGGATCGGGGTCGTGCCTCTGATGGTTGACGCTATTATTGCAGCAATTAAAGCTGATCCGAATATATCATTCATTTTTCAAAGTATTCCGAGGCCGCGAAGAACAGTAGTGTCATTCCTTCTAAAACATGAACGAAAAATGCCGGTACGTCCAGATCACGTGCCACAAATTCCCCGCCAACAGCCAGAAACGAAAAGAAAAAGGACAGCGGAATTACTGCCCAGCCGTTTAACCGGGCCAGAAAGACCAGCGGAATGGCTGTCATACCATACTGCGGATTCCAGTTGCCCTGGAAGAGTCCCTTGATCGCCAGCACATCACAGGCGCCGGCCAGTCCGGCAAAGCCACCGCTGATCAGAAGGCCGTAAACGGTGAGGCGCGCAACATTCATCCCGGCGTGGCGCGCGGCCTTCTTATTGGCTAACATGACGCGAAACTGATACCCCAATGTCGTCCGTTTGATCATCCAATGTGTTGCCAGTAGGCTAATGAGCCCGATAATCAATCCGATGTGAATACGGGTAAAGGGTATTGGCGGCATGCGATAGATCAACGGAATCAGCTTCGTCTGAGCCGGTACGGTAGCAAGATCATTGATCGGTCCCTTGACCAGCCAGGTGACCAGGTTGATGGCGACCCAGCTCATCATCAGGGTGGTGATGATCTCGTTTAGATCAGCCCGAGCTTTTAAAACCGCCGGTATCAGTATCCAGACCATGCCACCGGTTATCCCCAGCAAAAGTACGGCAATGAGATAGATCGGGTACGGCAAGGCAGCAGAAAGCATCGGGGCGGCCCAGCCTGTCAGCATTGCGCCAATGAGGAATTGACCCTCCACGCCGATGTTCCAGAGTCCGGCGGAAAAACAGGACAGGAGACCGGCTGAGATTATCATCAGCGGAGCCATTTTGATGATTGTTTCAGTCACCCCCAGAGAGGTGCCCAGGCCTCGTGCAAAGAGAAGGCTGAAATAGTGCAGCGGGTCTTTACCGATAATCAATAAAATTATCCCGCCGGTGATTAGGGAAAAAAGAATCGATACAATCGATAAGGCTGCGGGTTTTAGGGCGTTCAGGTTGATATTTTTCAAGATACCCTCTATCAGCTCAAGCCAAGCATGAGTTTTGCGACTTTTTCAGCAGTCACATGGCACCGATCCATGAGGCCGACGATTTCACCGTTAAATAGTACGCCGATGCGGTTGCTGCAACTGAATAGTTCGTCCAGGTCCGCTGTGATCAGCAAGACGGCAGTTCCCCGCCGGCTTTCTTCTTTAAGCAGATCCTGAATAAAACGAACGGTTTTGGCATCAAGCCCGTACGTCGGGCTGTTACAAATAATCAGGCCCGGTCTCCCGGAAAGACCCCGGGCTAACAATAGCTTCTGAATATTGCCTCCGCTGAGTGTCCTGACGGGTGCGTCCGGTCCGATCGCCCGGATCCCAAAGCGACGGATCAGATCATCGGTAAACGACTTGATGCGCGACTGGTTTAAAATACCGTATCGCGAAAAAGGCGGTCGATAATAACTTTGCAGGATCGAGTTCTCCGAAAGCGCCATGTCGAGAACGCATCCTTCATTGATGCGGTCGGCGGTGATATGGCTAATTCCCAGTTCAAATCTGGAGGCGATGTCAAGTCGGGTGATGTCCCGCCCGCAGTAAAGCAAACTGCCCGCACTTGCCCGTTTTTGCCCGCCGATGATCTCTGCCAGCAACCGCTGATCCTCACCGCTAACACCGGTAATGCCGACAATTTCACCTTTTCTGATGCCAAAGGAGATATGCTTCAAACCAATTTGACCGCGATCGTTTAAAACCGCAACATCTTTTAATTCCAGCAGCGGGTCGTCCTCCAATACCGGCGCTACCTCGGGTGGTGCGGTTGCGGGAATCGCCCCGAACATTAAACCAAGGATTTTATCGGAGGCGGCTGACGCACCCATGGCCGCCAGCATGCCGCCTGACAATTCGGCGGCTTTCCGCCCGGATTTCATAATGGTGATGCGATCTGATACAGCAAGGGCTTCGTTCAAATTATGCGTGATCAAGATCACTGATTTTCCAGCATCGCGCAACAATGTCAATGTGTGATATAGGGCTTCGGCCTCGACCGGAGCGAGCACCGAAGCAGGTTCATCCAGAATCAAAACGTCGGAATCATGATAGAGTATTTTTAGAATTTCAGTCCGCTGACGTTCAGCGACGGAAAGTTCCCGGATCATTCTGTGCGGATCGATTGAAAGACCGTATGCAACAGAGATCTGATTAAGTTTTCGCTCTGCTTTTTTCAGGTCTAAAAAGAGTCCGCCTTCAAAACCCAGCATGAGGTTTTCCAGGACCGTTAAATTGGGAATCAAGGTGAAGTGTTGATAAACCATGCCGATTCCCAGTTTCAAGGAATCCCGGGGGGATCGAATTTGAACTGTTTGAGCACCTGCAATAATTGTCCCCTTATCCGGCTGGTACATCCCCGCAAGAATATTCATCAGGGTTGTCTTGCCGGCGCCGTTTTCGCCCAGAAGGCTGTGGATTTCAGCGGCGTGCAGATCGAAGTCGACATCGTCATTGGCAACCACTCCCGTAAAGCTTTTGGTGATGCCGATCATCTTTATCAGCAATTTGTTTTTCATTACTTATTCCACTATGGAAAAGCCGGTCATCGCACCGGCCGGATCAAGCCCCGATTTGAAGCCTATATTGCTACTCCGAATTTAGTGAATTAACAATACTTTTTCAAGATCAACTCAGACCGACGCTGATAATTGGGTTTAAAAGTCCCTGGCCGGGGTGAATTCCAGTTCATTTATGCCATTATATGGAAGCAATTTAATTAGCATCGGCAACTCGTTTTCGATATATAGTTGCAAAGTGCCGAATATCAATCTGGTCGCATTTGACTTAATCAAATTCAATTCTTAGTCTGATTATACGGAATTTTTCTTCTAATATGGAATATTACCCCGGCTAAATAAATTTAAAGGTTTAATCTCGAAAGGAACTTATGATGCAAGCATATGTCAGTTTGTACAAGTACAAAGGACCCATTAAGGGGGGCGGACCGGAGCGATTTGAAAGGGTCAAAAATATCGTGGCCGACGAAAAGGGCAGAATCCTGCATATATACGGTCTGCTGGGCGAATATGATGCGCTGTCGGTGGCTGAATTTCCAGACAATCGAGCCGCCATGCGGGCTGCGCTTAGAATAGGCAACCTGATTAACGCCCAATCAAACACATTAGCGGCCGTCGAGGGAGATGATTTCCTTCAAATAATGAGTGAGCTGTGATTCCGTATTCCGCATTCCGACTTCTATTCGCCGTCTTCCATCTGTTGTAGTTCCTGTTGGAAAAGGGATTTTTGATTGTCCAGTTCATCGCTGACTTTTTCAAGTTCATCAAACAGTATATCAATTTTCGATTGACAGCCGTGAATGGACCGGGACAGCTCGCTGATTCTGTTGCCATTCTGGTCCTGGGAAGCCTGTTGCATTAATTGGTTGAGATTTTCAAGTTCGGCTTCCTTGGATTCGATGTCGTTTTCCAACCGCGTGATGCGCTTTTCAATCGGCCTGAGGGTTATGGCGCGACGGTTAATAATCTCAGATCTTTTGCGCCGCATTTCTTTTTTAGGCTGCCGGGTATTTGCACTTTCGGGATGCGCTGATGTCCGGTTTTTCGATGCAGGCAGTTTTTCATCCTGCCACCCGCCTTTTTCGAGAAATTCCTGATAGCGACCGTTAAAAACATCGATCTCATCATCTTGAAATACAATCAGCTTGTCGGCCAGGGCGTGCAAAAACATCTCATTGTGGGTCACCATGATGACGGTACCTTCGAAAAGATCGATGGCGGCCAGCAATGCATCACAGGATTCCATATCCAGATGGTTGGTCGGTTCATCGAGCAGCAACAGATTGACCGGCGTTGCCAATAGTTTGCCCAGCATCACGCGGCTTTTCTCACCGCCGGACAGGACACTGATTTTTTTTAATGCCTCATCGCCCGAAAACATCATGGCGCCGCAAATATTTCGTGCTTGCTGTCGATCAATATCCGGGTGTGAATAGAGAATTTCCTCTTCAACGGTTCGGGAATCCACCAGGCTATTGATGTTGGTTTGTTCAAAGATACCGCTGACGGTGGCCGGGTGATAAACAATTTGTCCGGATCGGGGAGACAATTTGCCGGCCAAAAGCTTTAGCAATGTGGTTTTGCCCTTGCCGTTTTTTCCAACCACGCAGACCCTTTCGCCGGCCCCGATGCCGACATTAAAATTCCTTATCAGGGGGTTCTGCTCATTATACCCAAAGGCAAGTTGGCGGCAGGTTAGGATCTGTTTGCCGGGGAAAGGACTACTGCGAAAAGAAAAGTCGAGTAATTTCAACTCCTCGAGCCTATTCTTTTTTTCCATTTTTTTAAGGGTCTTGATGCGGGACTGCACCAGGTTTGCCAACCTCGCCTTGGCCCGAAAACGCGTGATAAACTGCTGGATTTCTTTGCGGCGACGTTCATCGTTGATTCTGGTTTTTTCGAAGACTTCTTCGTCTTGTGCGATCTGATCGTAATACTTGTCGGTATTTCCGGATATTTTTCGCAAATTGCGGCGGTGTATACCCATGATATGGGTTACGACCTTATCCATAAAAGTGCGATCATGAGTAATCAGCATCAGTTCATGGGGCCAGTTGCTTAAAAACTGTTCGACCCATCGAATTGAGGTAATATCCAGAAAATTGGTGGGCTCATCTAAAAGCAACAGATCCGGTTCCGCGACGAGCGCTTTGACCAGGTTTAAACGCACCTGGAGACCACCCGAGAATTCAGCGGGATGGCGCTCAAAGTCCTGCCTGCTAAAGCCCAGGCCGGCCAGGATTTTTTCGACTTTCCAGTAATGATCCTTTTCCGGTTCGGGAAGCGCTCGCATGCCTTCGCTCAGGGCCGTGTCGGCGGCAAACTCCAGCTGTTGCTGCACATAAACGATGCGATAATTCTTCGGAATAATGATCGATCCGGAATCCGGGCGCTCTTCACCGGCGATCAGCCGGAAAAGAGTCGTTTTGCCGTGACCGTTTTGTCCAACCAGGCCTACCCGCTCTTTCTGGTTAACAGAAAAGCCCAACCCTTCGAATAGGATCTGCTCGCCGAAACTTTTTGTCAGATTTTCTACACGAATCATATATAAATGACCTGCGTCATTACGGTTACACAGCGCTCTGCCGGTTTGAACCCACCAGTTCGTCTCAAAATCAGGGATTCAAAACCAGGTGGTGCAATTTGCTATAACGCTGTGTATTTTTACAATTATCAACAGGATATCACCTATGGACCGACTTGTCATCTTGAAA
>Ga0210062_1000315_pt1 | contig 14895 bp, 16 predicted proteins | sample Muzzi_CordA_D2_FD_185528 | JGI IMG/M metagenome (GOLD analysis project Ga0210062, IMG submission 185528) | Wetland microbial communities from San Francisco Bay, California, USA, that impact long-term carbon sequestration - Muzzi_CordA_D2 (SPAdes) | ecosystem: Environmental > Aquatic > Marine >...
CCGGCTCCAGGTCCGGCTCCAGGCCCGGCTCCAACACCGCCACCGCCTGCTGCTCCGCCGCCTCCGGCACCGGCACCGGCGCCGCCTGCTGCTCCCGCTCCAGCGCCGCCGCCGCCACCACCGCCATCGCCACCTCTGGCGAGGAGCATGCCGCCCTCAACCAGGGACGCGGCGCTATCTGCCGTCACCGCTGATGGGCTCGGCCCGCCGTCGGCCGGGAACAGGTTGGACGGGACCGCGCTCCAGGCCGGAAAAGTCATAAACAACAGCCCTGCAACACACACTATTTTTTTCAGTAATTTTCTTTGCATTGTTCCCTCCTTCACTTAAATTTTTAAGCCGATAAGATTTGATGGGCAGCAACCGGTCCGGATTCCTGCAGAATCCGATCATGGGCTCCGGGCCTACCGGCGCTGTTTTAAAACGGTTTAAACATTAAACGTGAAGGAGGCTAAAAGGTTACACTTATTTCGACATTTTTAATAAAAAAAGGGGAGAAAAGAGGAACCGTTTATTGAATAAGACTATTAGGTTAAAAAATCTGTGTTTATGTATACTATTTTATAAAATATTTGCGGCCAAAAGGATTCGCGTAAACTTAGTGGACGGGTTTATCCTTGCCAGAGCGGTTAATCCCGATTATGATTGCCCTTGAAATCATGGACAAGAGAGCTTGGCAAATATAAGCACCACAATCCAGGCGGGTATAAACCCCGCCCCTGCAGAGATTCCACTAAAAAAGAACCGCAAACCCGGCAATCCTTTTTCTATGGAGTGCCGCCTCCTCCTCCACCTCCGGGCCCGGGGCCGCCGCTGCCTGCGCCGGAACCTGACCCACCGGAGCTTCCGCTGCCGCCGCTGCCTGCGCCGGATCCGCCGGAACCTGATCCGCCACTGCCGCTGCCGGGCCCGGAACCACCGGATCCTGCGCCGCCGGATCCCGCACCTCCGCCAACGCCCGGACTGCCCATACCGGAACCGCCCGAATGGCCGCCGGTTGTCCCCCGGCCATCCTGGAACCCTTTGCCTTCCTGGATGGCAGAGACATATCCGCGCGCCAGGTTTTGGGGTTCGGTGTGCTGCGCCTGCATCATAAACGAGCTGCGCATGGCGCGCATATCTTCATGGTTATATCCTTTATTCAGAGCCCCGGTGACCATGTTGGTGACGATCGGTGACGAAACGCCCAACCGGGAAACGTCGCGGGCGGTCTGATAACTCTCCAGGGCCAGACTGTATGCCCGGTCGGAGTTCATCGAGCCGGCGCGCTGCTGAACCATTTTCGTTATCTTATCGGCATCCTGTTCGGACAGACCGGCGGCAAGGGCGGCTGCCAGGGTACGCCCCAGGTTTTGCGTGCGGGATTTGTCATGGGTAAGCCTGGCAGCGCGCTGGAAGGCAAACGCATTCCTTGACTGGACCGATTCCATGGCCCCCACGATCAGGGGCGGAGGCACACTTTTGGCTATCCCTTCGAAGGCCTTGTTCATCAGCGGCTGTACGGGCATACCGTTGTTTTTGGCCTCGATCATCATCGCGTGGGCCTGCTGGACCTGCCGTTGGTCAAACTTGTTTTGCAGCATGGCCCGGGTAACTTTGACCACGCTTTGTGTGTTCAGGCCGTTCTGGATGGCCTGCCGGGCGCTGGCCTTCACCGCGGCCGGTGAATTTGCCGGCAGACCGTCATCGATCGCATCGGCCAGGGCGGCGGTCGCAAAGAGCAAAACCAGAATCACCGTCGCCACCGCAACAAACCCAAAGACCCGGTTCTCAAGTTTTGTTTTTGTTATCAAAGCATTCATTGCGGAAAGGTCCTTGCATCTTAACGATTTGAAAAATAGGACACGGATTGGCACTGATCTTCACGGATTTTTAGATAATTTTTAGTTTTTCTATAACCATGCCGAAGACAAAAAAATATCTGCGTCATCCGTGTTCATCCGTGTCCTTTTTTTTATTTGAGTCAATCCCTATTCAGGGACGTATATGCAATTTCGGGAGCCAAAATCGTCTTGCTCGTAAAATCGGCACTCGGGCACGTAAACCGCTCCGTCCACGATGTAAAAATACTTAAATTCGTAATTGGCTGCCACGCTGACCACCCAGCGGGAACTGTCAACCTTGCTGGCCGGCAGCGGGCTGTAGGCGTCCAGCGACGAGGCAAACGCCACCCTCCGGGCCCCGGGTGCTTTCAGATAGAAGGTCACCCGGTCCGACTGCCGCTCGTGATAGTGAGTTGCAGCAGCACACCCTGCAAGGCAAAGGGCAACAACCGTCAGATGCAGAATCAAAAATTTCACGTCTTCATGTTGACGGCCAGAATCGAATTCTCGCCGCCAAAATCATCCTTTTCACGTATGGGTATCGTCGGGTCGGGTATCCGTTTACGCCCCTCGATAATGTAGCACAGCCGGTGCTCGCCGGCCGGCACTTCGAGCACCGCCTCCCAATAGCCGCTGGTGCCGGTTCTCTGCATGGGCACGGCAGCCCAGCCCAGGAAGCTGCCGGTAATCTCGACCTGCTTCACATCCGGCTGATACAGGACAAAGCGGTACTTGGCCGGCACGGGCATCTCCGGCCGCGGCGTTACGAAAAACACAACCAGCAGCGCGGCCGCCAGACCGGCGGCAAACATGCCGGCCGGCCGCCAGAAGGGAATTGAAAATCTTCGTTTTTCAGGAAACGCCACAGCCGGTAGCCGGTCGACCACCTCGCCGCGAATCAATTTTTCCTGCCGCAGCAGATCGACGGCTTCGTCCTTGAAGTCCGCCTTTTCATGCACGGTCTCGACGAACTCGATCTTTTCGTCCAGGTCCAGCTCGTCGTCGATATAACTGCTTATCAGATAATCCCTCATTTTTCACCTGGTTTCATCATTTTCCTGAGCTTGACCCGGGCGCGGTGCACCCGGACCTTGACATTACCCTCGCTGGTGCCGGTGATCCGAGCGATTTCCCGGTAGGACAGATCGCGGCTGACCACCAGCGACAGGACATCCCGCTCTTCGGGCGCCAGCGCCTGCATGGCCGCCAGCACCTGTCGGTAGTCCTCACGCACCATCATGCGGGTTTCCGGGTTGTGCTGCGGATGTGCCGGCTCCTCAAACAAAGGGGTGTCGCGCCCCTGTTTGCGGTGTCCGTCAACCACGGCATTACGGGCAATGGCATAAAGCAGGGCCGGATTTTGCCCTTCATCACCGTATTTTTCCAGATAACGCGTAAAGCTCTCCTGCAGGATGTCGCCCGAAAGGTAATAATCCCCCGTGCGCCTCATCAGATAGGCAAAAAGCCGCTCCCGGTGCTGGCTATAAAATTCCCTGAAATTTCGCACTTTCCTATTTAAACGAATGAACAGTCAAAAGGTTACAAAGTTGAGCGATTCCGCTCAATGTAAGCTGCATGTTGGGTGTTGTTTGCTGTTGTCAGGTGGTCTTCCCGCCCCGGGAAGATGAATTCGTGATATCCCTTTTTTCTTTCTTTTCAAAACCGATACTGATAATCAACAAAACACTTTCTGATCGAGCGTTTTTTACTCGATCGAGGTCATAGCATTTTTCGATCCTTTTTTAACACCCTCTGATAAATTTCACACTCTCTAAAATCCCGCAGGCAGTATTTGACGGCATAGGGTATTTTCATGCTTGTCATGTCGATACAGTAACAGTTCGGTTGGGGATCATCGAGGATCGGACACATCTTACCCGCATTGTCAAAGCTGTCGAAGGTCTGTTGTGATAAAAAGGCCATGACAAAACGCCCCTCCGGTGCAGAAACCAAAAAGTTACGGGCCTGTGCATAGTCTGTTGCATTCATAAGGCGGGGAAAGCGGGGCCTGAAAATGCACTCAAAGGATATAACGCGGAAAGACGCCTGAGGTTACATTTGAAGCTCAATCTGAAATTACATGCACATAAACTTCCCGGGGGCCGTGGGCGCCGTGGACCATGGTGGCTTCGACGTCAGCGGTTTTGCTGGGGCCGGAGATAAAGGTCATACAGTTGGTTAAACCCTCTTTTTGAACGTCAGGGTTCCATTGCAACAGGGCATAAAGCTCTTTGAGATCCAAGATTACTTGATCGAGGTGTATAACCGCAACATGGATAGAGGGCACAAGCGATACAGAGCGCGCCTGCCCGGGACGGGTTCGCATCACCAGGCTTGCGGTGTCAGCCATGCAATAATCAGCTGAGGTAATTCCGATATAGGCATCGGTGACTTTTTTTCGAATTCGTTCTCTTTGCTGGTTCATGGAAACTTCTTCGGCATCGGCATCTTCAAAGTCGGCGACGTACAGCGGGACATTTTGAGCCGCCAGCGCATCCGCCAGATTCAGGCTTTCAAGCAACGGATGTTGCCACATGACAACCTTTTTTTGATCGCCCCATTCCGGCGCTTTGTTTTGAATCAGATCGACAATTGAAGTTGTTGCGGCCACCCGGTCTTTCAAAACCGTGACCTTCAGGTTGATCGGCGCGGCCATTTCAATCAGCCGGTCGAGCAACTGCTGCCTGTCGGCTGCCGAGCGGTGCTTGATACGGTCGAGGATGGCACCGGTTTCAGCGGTGAATTGACCGGTGCAGAGATCCTTGCTGCCGGGTCGATTCGTTGAATTGTGTCCCAGTGCAGAGCGGACCCTACTGATAAATGTTTGTTGTCCTGAAGTATCCATTGGATCTAAAGGCCTTTCTTCCAGCGCCTGATAAAGCACTCATTGGCAACCGGCGGAATATCCCGGCTTTGGGTCCACCCGCTCATCGGCGGCGGCAGGCGGCGCAGCATGCCGTTGCTTTGCGGCAGGATTTTTTGCCCGATGGATGCCATTTTTAGAAAAAAATCATATGCGCTGCGGTTGCGAATCATCCAGGACCACATCTGATAAATCAGTTTTTCGGGGCGGCTTGCGGGGTCCACATTCCACCTGAGATCCCCCTCGGCCAGTTTGGCCCGCAGGGCCAGCAGCATGCGCGGAATGTTGATGTTGACCGGGCACGCATCCTGGCAGGCTCCGCACAGGGTTTCTCCCTGGCACAGGTGCTTGGCCGCGTTGATGCCGGCAAAAAGCGGCATGATCACGGCCCCCACGGGTCCTGAGTAGGGATGCCCGTAAGCATGACCGCCGATCTTACCGTATACCGGGCAGACATTCAGACAGGCGGCGCACCGGATGCAGCACAGCATTTCCCGGAACTCCTCATCGGCCAGGATGCGACTACGGCCATTGTCCAGAATCACCAGATGGAATTCAATCGGCCCATCGACCTGGTTGGTCTGCCGCGGTCCGCCGATGTAGCTGACGTAAGTGCCCATATTCTGGGCAGCGGCTCCCCGGCAGAGTAGCCTTAAAAGGATGTCGTGATCTTCCAGCCGGGCGGCGACGCGCTCCATACCCATAATGGCAACGTGGACTTTAGGCATGGTGGTCGACATGCGGATGTTGCCCTCATTGGATACGGTGACAATGTGTCCGGTTTCGGCACAGGCAATATTACACCCGGAGAATCCGATATCTGCGGCCAGAAATTTTTCCCGCAAGGCTTTGCGGGCGGCCCGGGTCAAGCTGGGCGGATCGTCGGTATAAGAAATGCCGATTTTGTCGCTAAAGAGTTGGCCGATATCGGTCCGGGTCTTATGAATGGCCGGAGCAATAATGTGGGAAGGCCGCTCTCCCGCCAGTTGGATGATGTATTCCCCCAGGTCGGTTTCAGCCACCTCAATGCCGTTTTCCTGCAGGGTCGAATTCAGCCCGATCTCCTCGCTCACCATGGATTTGCCTTTGACCGCCAGTTTAGCCTGATGCCGGTGCGCCGTCTCCAGGCAATAATTCACAGCGTCTTTGGCATCGCCGGCAAAAAACACGTGGCCGCCGTTTTTTCTGACATTGTCTGCCAGGGTGGTCAGCAAAACATCCAGGTTGGCGATGGCGTTCTGCCGTATCTCATGGGCTTTAAGACGCAGATCCGGCCCTTCCGGCAAATTCTGATAAGCCATCGCAGTGCCCCGGCCAAAACGATTTTGAAGGTCGGCCAGGGCTCGCTGCAGCACTTGATTGTCTAAAGCTTTTCTGGCTTCAGCCAAATAATCTCCAATAAAAACTTCACTCATGGGATCGAGTTCCGAGGTATTTGGAATGTCGAAGGTCGAATGCTGAATGTCGCATTAAGGTCTTTAATCATTTTTAATATTATATAGACAGAATACCACAATTCGCCATTCGCCATTCGTCATTCGACATTTGCCGGCTTCAGCCGGCAAGTATTTGTGCGATATGCATGGTCTTAATATCCAATCCCCTGCGGCTCAGCCTTCCCTGGATGTTCATTAAACAGCCCATGTCGCAGCCGACAACGGTATCGGCGCCGGAATCGATAATATTGTTGACCTTGTCCTCAACCATGGCAGTGGAGATATCCGCATACTTCACCGAAAATGACCCACCGAAACCGCAACATTTATCTGAATCGTTCATTTCAACGAATTCAGCACCGGATAAGTTGCGCAGCAGCCTGCGGGGTTGATCCTGGATACGAAGGTTACGCAGCAGGTGGCAGGAATCATGATAGGTAATTTTGCCGTCATAATGGGCGCCAAGATCGTCCACCCCCAGGACATCCACCAGATATTCCGTCAGTTCATATGTTTTGGCGGCCACCTGCACGGCCCGCTGCCGCCATTGGACATCATCTTTAAATAATTCCGGATAGTGATGCCGCACCATGGTCACACATGATCCTGAAGGGCATACGATCGTGTCCGCAGTTTCAAAGATTTCAATAAACCGTTTGGCTGCCACGCCGGCTTGCCGACGATACCCGGAATTGTAAGCCGGCTGTCCGCAACAGGTCTGCCGGGTCGGACAGGCCAGATCGAATCCAAGGTTGCGGAAAATTTTAACCATGGCTTCAGCGACCTCCGGGTAGATTCCATCCACCAGGCACTGAATAAAAAGGGTTACGGTCTTCTTCTCGCTCATAAAGGGAAATCCTGATTAATCCGCCCTGAAATATAATAGATTCAGGGCTGTAAACTGTTGCTTGATGAAATTAAGCCTTATCCCTACAATGAACAGACTAAAAAATCCAGCGGAAAAAATGTTTGATTGAATTGCGATCTTTCGATAAGTAGCCGAATGTGCTAAACTATGGACAACTTCTAAGGGTCTTAACGGTAATTTCTTGGTATGATATGAATTTCAGCGCAACGTAAATAACGATCATCGCAACTTAACATGAGTGCAAAACGGACCGCCCTTTTAGAGCTAATCGAAAAAATTGAACGGCTGGGTCAATTCCAGGACCGGATAGATTTTCCTTCAAGTATCAGGGAAATATGGATTGCTTTTTTAGCCGATGTGCGGAATTTAATTGAGATTGAAGTCTGTGCGCTGTTTCTGGTCGATGAAACCACCAGTGAATTCAACTTGAAATACGCCGTACCGGAAGATCGGGCAAAACTTTGCCGCAAGGAAATTGATCTTCAGATTGAATGCGGAATCTTTTCATGGATCATTAATAGAAGACAGCCGGCACTCATTCCGGGCCTCGCCTTTGACAAAGAAAAATCCATTGTCATGCTGCCTTTATCCACTGTGAAAACAACCCTGGGGGTGGTCCTGATACTGACGCCGATCCAGGAAAGCTTTATTACCCATGAAAAGTTGAAGCTCTTGACCATTCTGACCAAAGAATGTTCACTGGTAATGGAAAATACACTGTTGTATGAGGGATTAAGGAAAAAGCATCTGTCTCTGGAAAAGGCCAACCGGGAGATTAGGGAGCTGTCCCGCGCTGATTCTTTGACCGGCTGTTACAACCGCGGATATCTCGCTGAAGTTTTACCTCGCGAGATTACGCGCGCCTTAAGATACAAGCGCCCTCTGGCAGTGGCCATGTGTGATATCGACCACTTTAAAAAAGTAAATGACACATACGGCCATCAGTGCGGGGACGAAGTGCTGAGAAAATTTGTGCAAAACATCGTGGAATTAATCCGGCATGATACCGATTGGCTGGCAAGATACGGTGGGGAGGAATTTTTACTGGTACTGCCCGAAACCAATCTGGAAAGTGCGTTTAGTCTGGCCGACAGACTGCGCAAACATCTGGCGCATCAAGTGATCGAAACCGAAGAAGATCAGATATCAATTACAGCCAGCTTTGGTGTGACCGGGTTTAATGGATTGCGCCCTCCCGAATCCGTTACCCAAAAAGCCCTGATAAGTATGGTTGACAAATACCTTTACGAAGCCAAGACACAGGGCCGCAACCGGGTCATTTGCGGTCCTTTTTCCGGACCGTCTTAAAAGGCGTCATCCTGAATTTTCACCCTTCTCTGAAACTCCTCAAACCCGTCTTGAATTGCCTGCTTGATGATTTCAATCTTAAATGGTTTGGTAAGATGATTGTCAAAACCGGCTTCTTTTAACTTATCGATATCGTATAACTCCGTATGCCCGGTTAAGGCAATGACAAAGGTTTTGTTATTGGTTTCACGAATTTTCCGGCAAAACTCCACCCCGTCCATCTCAAGCATGATTAAATCCGTGATGATAACCGGGTAGTTTTCTTTTTCTAAAAAGGGAAATGCCTCTTCTGCGGATTCAACAGCTTCGACCTCGTAACCCAATTTAGAAAGCAGCTTCTGCATGAGTTCCCGGTGGTAATCTTCATCATCTACAACCAGTATTTTATTTTCCATCATTTACTCTTCATCCAGCTAGGTTAATTACCAATTGCCGGCAATGGTTTCAAATATCCATCCATCGTTTGCTTATCCGAAAACATTGCTGATTAGATAATTTTGGGCCGTCATCAAAGAAGCACTCGTTTAGGAAGATTAATATGTTGCACGATGCAATCACCCATACCGAATCCGCTAGTCAGGTACTATAAAAAATTGAATTCCTAATGTCAATTCAATAAATGAAGACAAACCAAACAACACACAATTTTTATTAAAAAAATAGACATGATTGTTATGGGCTGCAGGGGGCGCAACGATCTGGAGGGGTTGTTATTTGGCACTTGCACTCACCGCATGCTGAAAACGGCACCATGTCCAGTGTTGGTCATACGATAGGTTGACCGGTTGAGTCCGTGGGCCGGTTAGCCCGCTAGTTATTGGAGCCTGTTCTAACTTATCGGGCTAAATCCGCCTCAGGCGGAGCAAACCGGCTTAACCGATTCATTCCAGCAGATCTTCTCTCAGCTGATCAACGACCCTCTTATCAACACCGGCTTTGTTTATCAAATAATCAGCTGCCGAGCCGTAGGTTTGGCGGATGTGGCGGACAACAGCGACTATGGCATTTTCCGGTGCAGTGAAATAAGGGGCAACTTGCTTCGGGTCGACACCGTGGGATCGGATTCGATCATATATTTTTTCCAGAACAGCGGCAATATAGAGGTTTGAAAGTCCGTGGTCATGGATAACCGTTTCTTCGGGTACACCCAGTGATAACAAAATCAGTGCTGCACATACCCCGGCCCGGTCTTTGCCGCCGGTACAATGAAAAACCAGTGGCCGTTTCGAGCCATCGGCCAGGGTTTGAAAAAAAGTCGACCACACCGGTGCAAAATCATCAATATTTTTAAGGTAGCCTTTGACCATAAACGCTTCGGTCATCCACTGGATATCACCGTTTTTGATCCGCTCAAAGGTATTGGCCGGGTCAAATTCGCCGTGCTGAATGGGTAAGGGCAGGTAGCCGCCCCGGTCGGTTTGCGGAAAACGGTCCGGCAGCTTTTGGACCTCGGCCGGGGTACGAAAATCACAGACCATCCGAATACCCATTTGTTGCACAAACGAAACGTCACGATCGGTGAGACGGCCCAGATTGTCTGATCGAAACACCTGGCCCCATTTGATCCGGCGCCCGTCAGTTGTCTCGTAGCCGCCGAGGTCTCTGAAATTCACCGAGCCTTCCAGCGGCACACGGCGATCGCTGATGATTATTTTCGAACCGAAATCCGGAACCAATTCGAAATAATACCGGAGATCGGGATCAAGGCCTGAAATTTTGGCAGGCGAATTGGCCGCAGATTTTGAAACTGGATTTTGACGGTCGATGCGATCCGGGGAATCACCCGCATAAACGGCAAACTCCCGGGCAGTTTCACTGAAGTGACATGAAATTTCAACCGAGTTGTCAGCGCTTCGGATAAGCGAGGCGTTTTTAAGTCGGGTTTCATTTAATTCGCCTGGGGCCAAGGATTTCATTCCCGGCCCCTTGGGGCGATTATGGTGATTCCGATTGATGCCCCGTTGCTTGCAGCGGGGTAGTTCCTTGTGGGAGTCATTTTTTTTCAAGCTTAACCGCTATGGCATACCGGCCGGGGCCCACAAAAATAAAACCCAAAAACACGGTTGCCAGGCCCGCCGACCACAGCATCAAGGTCTTATAGCCGATGCTGAAATAATTAATAAAATACAGACTGAATAATATAAACAAAACAGTACAGGCGATTCGAAAAAAATAGCCGAACAGCAAACTGACCGCTCCCAGCGCTGCCAGGAGCAAAAAGATTAAGCCCAGTAAGGTTTGGGGGATACCAATGTTGATAAAATTTAACGTCGTCCCGACGCTTTGCCAGGCAGCATCTCCTCCAATCAGTTTCGGCAACGAATGAATCAGAAGCGCCGCCGCCAGGCCCAGGCGCATGACTAGCAGGCCAAAGTTATTTTTCCGCTCCTGCGAACCGAACATATGATTTACCTCCCGGGGAATCGCCCAGTTTAGTTTTAAATTATGAAATTCCAAGAAATTATGCTTCTGATGAGACGAAATCTCGCAATCGGCTTTCCTTTGGGTAAGATCCAATTTTAGTATTTCACACCTGACATATATATCAACCAAAAAATAATTGACCGCAATGATCAAGCTCAAATACCTCTTGTGGGATATTCTTTTCACGTAATCCTTGATGGTCTTGACTTAAGTCAAGGCATCGCTTAATGAACGTGATACTAATTGCCGCACTGCTGGTAGAGGCTGAGAACCCGTGTTAATTGATTCAATTTTTTCTTCTAAACTTACATCCCAGTTTTCGAAAAGAATTCTGGAAGAAAAAAAGGAGGTTTTATATGTCCCTTAAAACGCTCAAGTGGGCTGCAATTATTTGTTTCGTAGTGGCCATGGCTGTTCTTCTCGGCGGTGGCATCGCCATGAAAAAGGATCTTCCGCCGTATCCGGGACAAATCGTCGGTCCCGACGGTAAGGTTCTTTTCGAAAAAGCAAACATCATGGCCGGCCAGGATGTCTATCAACGCTACGGCCTAATGGATCAGGGTGCTGTCTGGGGTCACGGGTCCCAGAGAGGACCGGAATTTTCGGCCACCAGCCTGAAACTCATCGCCGATGCGATCGGTGATCACTACGCCCGCAAGGACTATGGCATACTCTATAAAGACCTTGATGCGCTTCAAAAAGGACTCGTCGATGTTAAAATCACCCACGAGACCAAAACCAATCGCTATGACGCGGCCACAGACACGCTTAAGCTGACGGCCGCCCAGGTCGAAGGCCTCAACCGGGTTAAACAGTACTGGGAAAAAATCTTTACCGAAGGTATGCAGCGCTATGGTTTCTTACCCGACACCATCAAGGAAGAAAATCAGCGACTTGAAATCTCACGCTTTTTCTTCTGGACGGCCTGGGTTGCTTCGACCCTTCGCCCGGGAACCGATTACTCCTACACCAACAACTGGCCGGCCGACAAAAGAGTGGGCAATGTTCCCAGCACGGGGACCTACTTTTATTCCATCGCCGGCATTATGGCCTTACTTCTGGTCCTGGGCCTCTTCGTCTACTGGATCCATCGCCACGGCCTGTGGTATGGGCAGGCCAAGGGGGTTGCCCTGGCCGAAAAGCTGATTGACATGCCCCTGACCCGCAGTCAGCTTCAGGCCGCCAAATTTTTTGTGGTGGTCATCCTGCTGTTTCTGGTCCAGACGACCTTCGGCGGTTTGCTGGCCCATTACACGATTCACCCGGGCAGTTTTTTCTTCCCGTTTGTAGCAAAACTCATTCCCTATAACTGGGCCAAAACCTGGCATCTGCAACTGATGGTTTTCTGGATTGCCACCACCTGGCTGGCATCGGCCATTTACCTGGCTCCGATCATCGGGGGCAAAGAACCGGCCAAGCAAGGAATTCTGGTCCAGGTGCTTTTCGCGGCCGTCCTGCTGGTGGCTGTGGGAAGTCTTACCGGTGAAGTCCTGGGCATCAAAGGTATGCTGGGCGATTTATGGTTCTGGCTCGGCCATCAAGGCTGGGAATTTCTCGAACTGGGCCGCCTCTGGCAGATTCTGCTGTTCGGCGGGCTGATTTTCTGGCTGTTGATCGTATACCGGGCGGTTGGAAGTCATTTAAAGGCCCACAAGGATGAGTTCAGCGCCTTGATCTGGTTTTATGTGTTCAGCGCCGTCCTGGTGGTGGCCTTTTTCGGCTTCGGTCTTTTTTACGGTCGAGGCTCCCATCTGACCATGGCGGACTACTGGCGCTGGTTTGTGGTCCACCTCTGGGTGGAAAGCATATTTGAATTTTTCGGCATCGCCGTCATCGCCCTGCTGATGGTGGCCATGGGTCTGGCCACAGCCAAGGCTGCCTTGCGGGTGGCCTATTTTACCGCCGCCATCACCTTTATCAGCGGCATCATCGGCACCGCCCATCACTATTACTGGTACGGCGGCGCCGCCTTCTGGGTCGGATGGGGCTCCATTTTCTCCTCCATGGAGCCGGTTCCGCTCCTGACCCTGGTGGTTCGCGGGCTAATGGAATTTCGGGATATCCGCAAAGAAGGACAGGCATTCAGCTACAAATGGCCCATGTATTTTCTGGTGGCCGCATCCTTCTGGAACTTTTTGGGTGCCGGTATCTTCGGCTTCCTGATCAATCTGCCCATTATCAATTTTTACGAACACGGGACCTACCTGACCATGCACCATGGCCACACGGCCATGTTCGGGACCTACGGCATGCTTTCCGTCGCCCTGCTGCTGTTCTCCTGGCGCGGTCTGGTCGAAAAAGCCCACTGGAAGGACGGCATCCTGAAACTGTCCTTCTGGGGCCTCAACGGCGGGCTGTTTCTGATGGCCTTTGTCACCCTGCTGCCGGTCGGGGCCATGCAGGCCTGGATTTCTTTTAAAGATGGTCTGTGGGTGGCCCGGAGCCCAGATTTTTTCGAGAGCGCGCCGGTTGTCTGGCTCGGGACTTTTCGCGCCCTTCCGGACACCATTATCATCGTGTTGGGCGTCCTGCCGCTGGCCTACTTTCTCATCACGACCTATCCTCACTTGAAAGCAGTAAAAATCGAGGACGGGGAGTCGGTGTGGGAACGGCTGGGAATTGAACTATAAATGAATTACAGGCCCGGTTCCTGCGGAATCGGGCCTGTAATTTATGGTTTTGCGGCTCGATGCCGCTTTCATATTTGAGAAAAAGCCCGATTCCGGAGGATCGGGCTTTTTATATATATCAGATTGGATTTTTCTCGCTGATGGTTGAGAAAGGCCAATTGAATGGCTATGTTGTGTCCATACTATATGGAGGCGTTATTATGAAACTATCTGCCAAATCTTCAAATACCGCGATCGACCCTGTTTGCGGCATGCAGATCGATCCGTGCAAGACGGAACTCATTGCTGATTATAAAGACACCCGCTTTTATTTTTGTGCCGCCGGATGCCTGAAGGCATTTGAAAAAGAGCCGGAAAAATACCAGGATCCGAAGTCGAACCACAAGAAAGGATGGTGGAGCAGGTATCTTTCCCGGCTGAACAAAGCCACCGACGGCAAAGCCATGAAATGTCACTAGTGTGAGGCCCCCGTGTGACCATTAAATCCCGGGAAAAGTTTAAACGGACTCCAATTTCGACGACTGCCGTTATTGACGAATTCGGTTCAACAGATTATGATTCGGGTAACACGGAGGTTGATGGCAAATGATAGATGAAATTGGGGACTGGTGGCAGCACTTGCCGCAAAATATTAGCCCCGTTATTTTTGAAATCGGCTGGTTCAAGCTACAGTATTACGGCCTGATGTATATTGTGGCGTTTAGCATCACGTTTTTTCTGGTTCTTTATCGCGTCAAGCGTGAAGACCGCTTTGAAATAACCACCGATCAGGTAAAAGATGCCACCACCTATTTGATCCTGGGTTTGATTATCGGTGCCCGCCTGGGATATGTGGTATTCTACAATTTTTCCTACTATCTCAAACATCCGCTGGAAATCATTCTTCCATTTTCTTTTTCAAACGGCGTCACCTTTACCGGGATTTCCGGCATGTCATATCATGGCGGTTTGATCGGCGCGATTTTGGCCGGATGGCTTTACGTACGCAAGACCAAACTGGACTGGTGGGACGGGGTCGATTTATATGCGCCGGTTATTCCGCTGGGATACACCTTTGGACGGCTGGGCAATTTTATCAACGGTGAACTATACGGCCGGGTGACGACATCTCCGATTGGCATGTATTTTCCGCTGGCACCCACCCGGGAACTCCGGCACCCTTCTCAATTGTACGAAGCTTTTTTTGAAGGTATTTTCCTGTTTGTGGTTTTGTGGAGCATCCGCAAGATCAAAACGCCCAAAGGCGCCATGCTCGCGTTTTATCTGATCGGCTACGGTGCGGTCAGGTTCTGCATCGAATATTTCCGCCAACCCGACGAACAGCTCGGGTTCGTTTTTCTCTCATTTTCCATGGGACAAATTCTTTGCGCATTGATGATTGCCGCCGGGGTTGGTGTGTATTTCTATTTGCAGCGCCGGGAGAAAACCTAACAGTAATTTTCTTTTATGCGGTTACGCATTTAAGCCAAGTGATAAAAAAAGTAACCGGTTGTGACCGTATCTGTCACATCCAGCGTGTATAATGGCCTCAACCATAAAAGGA
>Ga0210062_1000318_pt1 | contig 14840 bp, 10 predicted proteins | sample Muzzi_CordA_D2_FD_185528 | JGI IMG/M metagenome (GOLD analysis project Ga0210062, IMG submission 185528) | Wetland microbial communities from San Francisco Bay, California, USA, that impact long-term carbon sequestration - Muzzi_CordA_D2 (SPAdes) | ecosystem: Environmental > Aquatic > Marine >...
AACAGCTCTACGAAAAAGCCGGTCTGCCCATGATTCCGTATATGGTCTACGACCGTGATGAAACCGTCGATGTCGATAAATGTACGGCCCGGCTGGGTCTGCCTCTGGTAGTCAAACCGGTGGCGGCCGGCTCCAGTGTAGGAATGTCGATTGTAAAATCTGCTGCCGACCTGCAGGGCGCACTGGTTAAGGCCGGCGAATTTGACTATACCGTCCTGGTCGAATCCTACATCGAAGGTACCGAACTGACCGCCGGAGTGATCGGCAACAAGGAGTTGGACGCTTTGCCGATAATCGAAATCATACCGGATCAATCCTATGATTTTTTTGACTATGAAGCCAAATATAAAGCGGGCGCGTCTCAGGAAATATGTCCGGCACGCATTAGTACGGAGCTGACCCTAAAAGCCCAGGATTACGCCAGAATTGCTCACCGGGCCCTGTTTTGCAGGGGATACAGCCGAACCGATATGATTCTCAAAGACAATGAACTGTATGTGCTGGAAACCAACACGATTCCCGGTATGACCGCCACCAGCCTTTTACCCCAGGCTGCTCAAAAAGCCGGTATGAGTTTCAGCCAGGTTCTCGACAGGCTCATCGAATTGGGGCTGGAAGCGCACCGGTCCCGGGCCTGATTCTTGAAAAATCCCGCCGCGGCCAGCAGGCTTTGGTTAACTTCATAAAGGAGACTTTCCCAGATGACTGAAGAAAAAGAATTGCACAGAGGCACCGGAGCCCCGCAGGTAGGAATCGTTATGGGTAGTGATTCCGATCTTGACATAATGAAGGAAGCGGCAGCCATCCTGAAGAAATTTCAAATACCTTACGAAATGACAGTCGCCTCTGCCCATCGAAGTCCGCAACGGGCCGCCGATTTTGCCGGATCCGCCCTGAAAAGAGGATTGAAGGTTATCATCGCCGGGGCAGGTCATGCAGCTCATCTGGCAGGTGTTCTGGCCGCCCATACCCATTTGCCGGTGATCGGTGTTCCCATTGATTCTTCTTGTCTGCAGGGTTTGGATGCATTGCTGGCCACCGTCCAAATGCCGCCCGGTATACCGGTGGCAACCATGGCCATCGGCAAATCCGGTGCCCGCAATGCCGGTATTCTGGCTGCCCAAATCATCGCTACCTCTGATACCGGACTCAGCCGGAAGCTCGAAAATTTCAAACAGGAGATGGCCCTGCAGGTTGAGAAAAAAGCGAAAGCGGTTGAAAGCGTCTAATGTCATCCCAGCCCGCGATCATAAAAGTTGCAGCTGCCAAGCCGGCCTCTGAGGCCATAAAAAAAGCCGCCTCCATTATCAAGGCCGGCGGGACCATCGCCTACCCTACCCGCTGTTTGTATGGACTGGGCAGCGATGTTTTCAATGATGCAGCCGTTAAGGGATTATTTTCAATCAAGCAGCGATCCGCTCAAAAACCGATATTGATTTTAATCGACCACATCAAACAGTTGGACCGGTTGGTAGCCCATGTTCCTGAGGTTGCAGCGGATATCATCCGACAATTTTGGCCGGGCAAAGTAACTATTGTTTTTGAAGCCGGCGCTGCCGTCCCCCCGGATCTGACCGGCGGCAGCGGGAAGATTGGTATCCGGCTGCCGGGCCATCCGGTAGCCCTGGCACTGGTCAAGGCCGTCGCCGGACCCATCACCGGCACCAGCGCCAATCTCGCAGAACGTCCCGGTTGCCACCGGATTGGCGACCTGGAGCCGGCGGTCGCCCGCCAATTGAACCTTATCCTGGACGCCGGCCCGCTGGAAGGCGGCCGGGGATCAACAGTGGTCGATGTGACAGAAGGGAAAAGGCCGATAATTTTGCGAGAAGGAACGATATCCGGGGACGAAATCATGGCCGCCATCGACGGGTGATCCGGGTTGCGGGAGTGCACTATTCGTGCAAGCTTTTAGCTCAAAGCTGAAAGCTCAAAGCTTGTGGATAATGTCAACTCTATGTGGGCGGTTCGCGGAATAGAAAAACAGGTGCAAAGTGAATGGTCAAAGTTCAAAGGTGAAAGGGAAACGGATTTTGCCGTAGCGTCTTAATTGTGATTTCTTTGACCTCCAAGGCGGATCTACGACATTTTATTAAAAATTTTTGTCATCTTTTCTGATATCTCGTGAGAAACTTCATTTCCAAAGTTTCTTCTACGATCAGACTGGTCGCTCGCGGCCAGTGGCGGCACTGAAATCTGTCATCTCATCCCAATATCAACGTAATCTTGTTGACAATTCCCTTCATTTTAAATATATAGCCAGCAAAGTGCCGGAGTGGTGAAATTGGTAGACGCGCTGGATTCAAAATCCAGTGGGCCTTGCGCCCGTGGGAGTTCGATTCTCCCCTCCGGCACCAACAACCCTAAAAGGACACCTGCTAAAGGTGCCCTTTTGTTTTCTGATCAGCCCGGCCGCTGTACTTTGCACTCAATTTCCGCATTCCGATTTTAAATTTCTTTCTTCCAACTTCCGCATTCAGAATTCCTACTTCTGAATTCTGTCCTCTGTCATCTGTCTTCTATTTTCCGCCTTCCGCATTCCCACTTCCGATTTCATTTATCTGTTCTGCAATACTTTCCAAATTGCGGCGGGCATCCTCAAGGTTGGGATTTATTTCCAGTGCGCGGGAAAAATGATGGTATGCCGCTTCGATCTGCCCGTTATTTTTCAATATAAGCCCGAGGTTGTTGTGGGCGCCGGCATGCCGGGGATCAAGGGCCAGGGCTCGGTTAAAATGCCGGATCGCGGCATCCAGATTTCCTTTATTTTTCAAGCTGATCCCCAGATTATTGTGGACGTCCGCATCTAGTGGATTCAGTTTTAAAGCGGCCTCAAGATAGTGGATTGCTTCCCCATACCGACCCTGGAGTGCCAGCGCCACGCCCATATTATTGAGTGCTTTTAAATTTTTGGGATCGCGGCGCAGCGTTTCAGCAAAGTGGCGGATCCCCTGTTCCAGGTTCCCCTGCCGGGACAAAGCATACCCCAGATTGTAATGCGCATCGCCATAATCGGGCTGAATATTCAAGGCCGCCTTAAAGTTTTGGATGGCTTCCGCCAGACGTCCGGCACGCATCAAGGCTGCCCCCAGATTGTTGTATGGCCGTGCTTTGGCCGGTGATTTGGTAACGCAGTCCTGATAGAGGGTGATTTCATCCGACCAGGCTTGGTTTCTTTCGAAGGTCCATACCGTAAAAAGCGTTCCCACAACGCACAGCGCGATTACTGCCAACCAGGTTGTTTTTAAATATCTGAACACCAGGGCAACCACACCGAAGATAGCCAGCATGGAAGGCAAATAATTGCGATGTTCAAACACAAGCTCCAGCCCGATGATGGAAGATTCAATTACCAGATTGCCGAAAAACCAGAGGATACAGAAAGATATGAGGGGTTCTCGCTTGGCGAGCAGGATTGCCAGAAGGATCAACGCGATGATAATCGTCATCGACAACAGGGTCGTCATCGGGTTTGCCAGGGAATACGACAAAGCAAAATCGTGATCCAAATTCAACCTCGACGGCTGGGGCCATACCAGCAGGCTGATGTAAAAAATGACAACCCGAAATTGGGTCAGCACACGCTGGATCAAGGTAAAGTCCCTGTAATTGTAATCACTTAATATTCTGACCCAAGGCTCGCCACCAAAATACGCCAGCGAAATACCGATTATGAACACCCCGAAAGCAGCCAGAACCAACATATGGCGTTTGGCCCACTGGCGGCTCAAGCCCTGGAAAAAATACCATTCGTAGAGAATGATAAAGCCGGGCAACGTGGCGGTTATTTCTTTGGTACCGAAGGCCAATATACCGGCCAGGATGCAACCGCTCAGATACAGCCATTTTGCACGGCGACCCGCAGTCAGTCGAAATTTTACGTAAAGCAACATTGACAACACATAAAACATCGCCGCCAGACTGTTCATGCGCTGGACGAGGTAAGTTACCGACTGCGTCTGCAGGGGATGAACCAGCCAGATAAAGGCTGTAAAAAAAGGAATCCAGCCGAATTTGGCATAACGGGCACGCAGGGTGGGCGTCCGAATAGTTGCTTTGACCAAAAAATATAAAAAAATCCCGGCGGCAATGTGAATTAAGATATTTACCACATGAAAACCCACCAAATTATAACCGTGAAGGTAATAATTCAGCGCAAAGCTTATATTGGCAACCGGTCGGCTGGCCAACGGGCTTTGGAAGCCGGCCCAGATCAGGTTTTTAAAGCTGAGATATGGTATGCGGATATGTGGGTTGTCACGAATGTTGGAAATGTCATCAAATATAAAAGGGGATGTCAGGGTTGCGGTGTAAATCAGAATTATAATAACCGACAGCATGGCAAGCAGCAGGGTTTCATGCCTGGGAACCTCTTCGATTGTTGAGCCACCATTGCCCATTGCGGTTGATATATCCCTTTTTGAACTTACGAATACGCGACACTCAATAGGAAATCCTCAGATACCCATAATCCCGCAATCCGCACCAATAAGATCGACATTATTCACAAACTTTGAGCTTTCAGCTTTGAGCTAATAGCTTGCACGAATAGTGCATTCCCGTAACACACAACACACAACTCGCAACGCGCCATTTCTTATCTTGGAAGAATCCGGGAAGTGAAACCGCTTTTTATCAGTTGTTCGGCAAGCTGTTTGGCCGCATCCTGATTTTCATAGGCACCAATCAATAGTCTGGTTCCGCCAGGCCGGTCGCGGTCCGGAAGACTGTAGGTGATGTATCCTTTCGCCCGCAACCGGGTGATGACTTCATCGGCCGCCGGTTTAGAAACGAAGGAACCCACCTGAACGGTATAGGGCTTGTGGGTCACCTGGACATATTGAAATTTCCTTTTCTTCAATTCGGCAGCGGCGCTTTGGGCCTCGGCCCGGGATCGATAGGAGCCGATAAAAACCCGGTGCCAATCACCCTTGCCGGGGATATGAACCGGGCAGGCAAAGGCCGGGTCGCCCTTCTTTACCAGCGTTGTGGCGACCCGGACTGATTTTGCCTGATCTCGATAGGCACTAACCTGAATGGTATAAGGATAAGGGCCGGCCGGTGCTGTCGCATATTGGTCTACCGCAGCTGAAGGCACGTCGCGGCCGGGAACCATTTCATGAGGCTTGTTAAATCTATCGGTTTCAATTTGAGGGCTTGACGCGGCGTAATCAATTCGCAGGGGCTTGCCGGCTTTGTATGTATTTAAGTGATCGAGGTAAGGAGCAAGCCGATCGGTCCTATCCTGCTGGATCAGCATATGGATAACCCGTTTCTGGGTAGATATTGCGTCGCCGAACTGGCCGTTGGCGGCATAGGCTGCTGCCAGAGTATCCAGGGAGTCAATGCCGGCCTTGATCGCCACGGCCTTTTGCGCCAGAGCGACCGCCGCTTTCCCGTTACGATAATCCTCCTGCGAACTTGTTGCCAGAATCCAGGCTTTACTGTTGTAAGCATCCTGCAAAACGGGTTTAAATTCAATGGCACGGGAAAAGTCATCGAGGGCCTGGCTGAGATTGCCGCTTCTAACCCAGGCGAAGCCACGGTTGTTCAAAGCCTCAGCGTAGTCGGCCTTGATTTGCAGTGCCATGGTATAGTCGGCGACAGCGCCCGGGTAGTCGCCCTGGTAGGTCCGGGCAACCCCCCGGTAGTTGTAGGCTTGGAAATCCCCGGGGATCAGTTCAATAGCGGTGGAAAAGGCTTCGATGGCTTTATCGTATTGCCGGGCCCGGGTCAGTAAAAGCCCTTGTTCAAACCAATCCTCCTGTGCTAAAGCCTGATGACACAGCAAAAGACTGAATCCCAGCAATAGCGTTGTGCGTATTTTGCTCATTTTAACTTTTTTCATGATCCTGTCATATAAATGCCGAAGTACCTTGAGCGGATTCGGCATTTTTTACTGATGTCACCGGTCTCAAAAGGCCTCGCAGGAGCACTTCCGCCAAACCCTATCCTGAGAATAGCCTAGATCGCTGCTTTTCAATTTTATTTAATGATACCGGAAATTTGACCAAAATGCAATCTTCCGGTCAAGAAATAAAATTTGACAGACCCGTAGTTTTTTAATATTGTTTTAAGGTTAAATCGGGGAAGTAAAGTGAAGCCAAAGAAAAATCTTAAAAATACCTTAATGGATTCGATGGTCGTCACCGGCATTTGTCTGGCCTGTTTTTACTGGGTCTGCGAATCCTTCATGTATTTTTTTTTAGCGCCGGAAGCCAATTTCTTTCAATATCTTCTCGGACCGGATACTTTCCAAACCTGGACCCGGGTTTTGGTGTTGTGTCTTTTTGCCATATTCGGATCGCATGTCCAATATACTTTCAGCAAACGCAAGGCAGCCGATGAAGCTTTGCGCAAAAGCGAGGAGAAATATCGAACCATTCTGGAGAGTATTGAGGAAGGATATTTTGAAACCGATCTTGAAGGCAACTTAACGTTTTTCAGCAACCCCTTCTGCAAAATTCTGGGTTATTCCCCCAGCCAGTTGATGGGCATGAATACCCGCCAGTATACCACGCCTAAAACTGCCGAGAAAATGGACCGGATTACCGAACAACTCCTGGAGTCCGGAATGCCTGAAAATGTTACGAGTTATGATGTGATCCGCCCGGGTGGAGATAAAGTATTGCTCGAGCTATCGTTTTCAATTCTGAAAGATACGGATGGCGGGTCGATCGGATTCAAGGGCGTGCTGCGCGATGTTTCCGAACGCAAAAGGGCTGAAGAGGAAAAACATAAACTTGAAACGCAGCTTCAACAGGCGCAAAAAATGGAGTCCATCGGAACCCTTGCCGGTGGAATTGCTCATGATTTCAATAATATATTGATGGGAATCCAGGGCAATGCATCATTGATGCTGCTTAAAATAAACTCGGAGCACCCGAATTATGAAAAAATAAAAAATATCGAAACTTATGTGCAAAACGGAACCACCTTGACCAAACAACTGCTCGGTTTTGCCCGCCGCGGGAAATATCTCGTCAAGGCCACCGATCTCAATGAAATCATCGATAAGTCTTCCTCTCTGTTCGCCCGGACCAAAAAGGAGATCCAGGTCCATACCAAATTCTTCGAAGGGATCTGGACCGTGGAAGTGGATCGGGGCCAAATCGAGCAGGTCCTGTTAAACCTGTATGTCAATGCCTGGCAAGCCATGATCGATGGGGGTGATCTTTATCTCAGCACTGAAAATGTGATTCTGGATCGCACCTACGTCAAACCGTACAAGGTGGAGCCCGGCCGGTACGTTAAAATATCGGTTACCGATACCGGCGTGGGAATTGATAAATCAACTCAGGCACGGATATTTGAGCCCTTTTTTACCACCAAAGAAATGGGGCGCGGAACCGGATTAGGACTGGCCTCGGTGTATGGTATCATCAAGAGCCATGGCGGCTATATCAATGTCTACAGCGAATTAGATCAGGGAACGACATTTACGATTTATCTGCCGGCCTCGGGCAAAGAAGCCGACAGCGAAGCAGAAGTGTTTGCGGACATCGTCAAAGGCTCCGGCACGATTCTTTTGATTGATGATGAAAAAATGATCCTCGACGTTGGGCGCGAACTGCTGGTAGAACTGGGTTACACCGTATTGCCGGCCATGAGCGGTCAGGAGGCGATGGACGTATATGAGAAAGAACAGGGTAAAATCGATATGATCATCATGGATATGATCATGCCCGGAATGAGCGGCAGCGAAACTTTTGATCGTCTGAAAAAGATCAACCCGGATGCAAAAATTTTACTTTCCAGCGGTTACAGTGTAGACGGCCAGGCGACCCAGATTCTGCGGCGCGGTTGTGACGGATTCATTCAAAAACCGTTTAACATGAACCAGCTGGCTGAAAAAATTCATAAAATCATGCCCAACCAGGGGGATGGGATTGAAGAATGAAAATTGAAGATTGAATCTTCAATCTTCATTTACAACCGGTTCCCGTAAAATCAAATCGATGCATTGCGCAGCAGTTGCTGCGGCCTCGGGAAAGACGTCTTTCAGGTTTCGAATATGCCTGAGGTTGTCGGCTGTTCTTAAAATCAGCATCGCCAGATTTCCTTCCTCTATTTCAGCAATTCTCAGGACCTTTTCCCATGGTTGCCCCTGGGCCCAGGCGCAAAGCGTTGCGGCAGGGCGCAGCTGCAGCGACCGGACCTCGAATTTTCGCTGCAGCATCTTGCCTGCAAAGGGTTTCAAGCCTCTGGCCACTTTTTTAAAAGCCCGGACCAGCGAGTCCGGCATTAATTTTGGGTTGATATGATCATCGACTTCACGCTCATTAACAAACGAAGCAATAATACCGGCCAGCAGTTCCGGATCCGAGCGGGGAAAAATCTCCCGTCGAAAACCTTCGGCGATCAACAGCGGTTGATCGACTCTCAACTGAGACGCCCACTTGCCGTCCGCTGTCAATTCATTTTCCTCCGACACGTAGCCGGTAGCCTTTAAAAAATCAAGATGCCGCAAAAAATCCTGCCAGAGATATTTATGGCTGTGGACGGCACCTGTTTTTTGCCTGGGCTGGTTGAGACAATAATTGGCAAATGATTTTTTCAACAGCTCTTCAATCTGCACCGGCGAGTGGGAAAGCAATAAATTAAGCACCATTGAAAAGTTAATTTTAATCTGGCTGACGACTTCAGATGGCGGTGAGTGGAGCAACTGGGCCACAAGTCTCACATCCATAAATTTGTCAGGTACCAAAAGAGCAAACCCGATATTGTCCATCCCCCGGCGACCGGCTCTACCGGTCATCTGGTGAAACTCGGTGGCGGTCAGGGGTAAAAAGTTTTTACCGTTAAAACGATCCGAGTTGAAAAAGACAACCGTTCTGGCCGGAAAATTGACTCCGGCGGCGACAGTAGAGGTTGCAAATACGGCATCCAACAGGCCTTCCGTCATTAACCCCTCCAGCACCAATTTCCATGCGGGCAGTTGACCGCTATGATGGGCACCGACTGCCAGGTCTTCCAGATACCATCGCTGGCGGTGGGTGGCGATGTGAGGTGTTTGCTGAATGAATTGTGCCGTTTTTTGCCGCAGTTGCTGCTGTCGCCGCGGATCGCTGATCAAATTGTCCCGACAGGATTCCAGCGCCCGGTCACAGTCAGCGCGCGATTTTAGAAAAAAAATCGCCGGCAGAAGATCAAATGCCCGCAGAACCTGCAAAATATCGCCAAAAGGCGGCGATCGATGATATGGTCCCCGGCCCCGGCGGGGTCTGGTCTTGACGTATTGACCGACCTTTTGATCAAGCCGTTGTCTGCTGCCGGATTTGGCTGGTGCCATCAGCGGCAGCAGGGTCCCCGATGGATGAAGGAAGAGCGGATACAGCGCAACCGGACGGACGGTCTCTTCAATGACCGTGCACGGGGTTGAACGAATTGAGCTAAGCCAATCGGCTATTTGGCCGGCATTACCGATGGTCGCAGATAAAAGCAGCAGCGGGATTCGAGACGGAAGGTATATCATAATCTCCTCCCACACTACACCACGTTCCTCATCGCCAAGAAAATGGGCTTCATCTAAAATTACAAAATCGGTGGACAGCGACACACCGTGATGCATGGCATCATAAAGTTGATTGCGTAAAATTTCGGTGGTGCCGACAATAAGGGGAGCATCAGGGTTTTCCCGGTGATCACCGGTGAGGATACCGACATTTTCTGCGCCGAAAGTATCCGAGAATTCGGCGTATTTTGCATTACTCAAGGCCTTTAACGGACAGGCGTACCAGCAGCTGCCGCCGGCTTCGTGAATGCGGGCAATGGCGCGTTCGGCGATCCATGTTTTTCCGGCTCCGGTGGGTGCGGTGACCAGACAGTCGGAACGCTGCACGGCAGCCAGGGCGTCAATTTGGTATGGATCCGGGCGAAACACCCGGCTTGGCGGCACTCCAATGCCTGCAAAAACTTTTTTCAGCCTGGCATCCGCTCCCGGTTTCAATTGGGTGTGATGGGCCTTTTTACGAATACGGCGCTTTGAATTGGGCAAATGCTGTTTGTGCCGGTGCATTATTCATTCTATCAGAGCTTGGCAATCATTGATACGACCTGGGCCTTGGAGGACGAATCTACGTCAAACGGCGAAATACCGCTAAGATCCGCCTCGATCAGGGCGTCATCATAGGGCAGAAAACCGATGAATTCAAAATCGTTCAAATGATTTTGCAAAAAAACGCGGTCTTTTTCACCCCGGATTTTATTGCCGACCACGGCAATGGCGTTCAATCCGATCTCGGAGGCCAGGCGTCGGATGTGTTCGGCCGTGTCAATGCTGCGCCGACCCGGCTCAACCACAACGATCAGTTTATCAACAGCCTTGGCGGTGGCTCGCCCGAGGTGTTCGATGCCGGCTTCCATATCCATGACCACGACCTCGTCCCGGGCCAGAACAATGTGCATGACCAGGGCCCGTAACAGGGTGCTCTCCGGACAAATACAGCCGCTTCCGCCTTTTTTTACGCCGCCCAGACGCATAAGTTTGATATTTTCCAGGGTGGCTGAAAGCGCATCCGGCAAATCATCCACTTTAGGATTGAGCTTGAAAAAACCGCCGATACTGCCGGGCTGAGCCCCGGTTCGATCTAACACAAGCTCCTTCATCTCGGCGATCGGAACGATGCGGTCGGCATTTTCAATGCCGACGCCGGCTGCCAGATTCGCATCCGGGTCCGCATCTATGGCCAGCACCCTTTTTCCCATCTGGTTAAAGGTGCGGATTAATAAGGATGAAAAGGTGGTTTTGCCGACGCCGCCCTTTCCGCTGACTGCAAGCTTCATGGTTGTACCTTTCCGGATCGTTTAGATTTTCGGCGCTTAACAATTTTACAACGCCCCTTGGTAGTTCGGGATAGTGGGGTTGGAATGCTGATACCACCGGTGAAGTTATCTCCCATCAACCGATCGACGATTCAACCAGTCCACAATATCCGATCTATCAATATAACACAGGATATCTTAGGGGCAAGAGGCGGGGCGATGATTGGAGTTTATAACTCGGAAAAAGCGGAGTTGGAAATCCGAACTTTGATTCCACGCCGCAAGACGGACTGCACAGTTTAGTAATCAACGCAAAAGCGGGTCTCAAGCGGCCCAGAGAACCGGTTTTGCGGATGGGCAAAAAAAGAGCGGCGAGAAGGTCTCGCCGCATCCAGGGCCCTTGCAGCTTCAGCGACATCCAGGTCAACGTAAGGGGAACGGCAAATGCAGCTAAAATTGCAATCAATTCCAGCAGGGTGAAGCCGTGCCGCCTGGCATGGCACCTTTTCCCTTTTTCATGGCTCAGATCTACCTGCCGCCATCCCGATAGTTGACCCGGTCTCTCGTTGCACTCAGGCTTAAGGAAGTCTTCGCCAGGTACCCGGTCTGGCGCGCGTGGATGGCGTTCGCGACAGCGTAAATGTTTCGCCCTTAAACGTGAAGGTATTAGTGGAACCTAGCACAGGGCTCCAACCGGTATAGTCGGGGCCAAGATAGGTATCCAGTTGGGTCCAGACATCGTTATCCCCGGTCGAGGTACTGTACCCGGTTTGGGAAATTTTGATATCGGCCCAGGTCAAACTTTCCCGGCCGTTTAGCTCGGATACGGCGGCTTCGACGGCCCTGATTTTGGCATTCTGCTCCAGATCGATATAGCGTGGCACGGCCACGGCTGCCAGGATGCCTAAAATAATCAACACCGCAATGATTTCGACCAATGTAAAACCTTCTTGATTGCGTAATGGATTTTGCTTTTTCATAGTAGTTGCCTTTCCAGTTTTTAATTTAATTCCATATTATTATTCATTTGGGCAGATAATTCTGCATAAACGGTGCCAACATAATGGTTAAATGGTGGTAGTACTTATTTTTTACAATAATTAAAAATAGTTATAAAAAATAAAAAAGTGGGCCGGAATAAATTTTACGGCTGGCAGGTTAAAATACTACAAAAAATGTAGTAAGGTACCGCTTATTTCCCTCAAATATCGTTACTTTTTATACCCTTCACATCGATGTTGAGTTTTTTGATGCGATGCCACAGGCTGCGCTGATTGATCCCCAGCAGTTCCGTCGCCCGCACCTGAACGCCGCCGGTTTTTCTAAGGGCTTCGAGGATCATGCTTTTTTCAATTTCGCGCAACCGTTCATCAAGCGGAATGTTAACCGGTAGTTTGAGATCCATGGGACTGCTGCTGTTAAAGGCTGCGGTAATTTTACCTGGCAGCTGAGCGGGTTCGATATAACCGTTTTCGGCGATGACGGCGGCGCTTTCGATGATGTTTTGCAGTTCACGAATATTGCCGGGCCATGAAAACGCGACCAGCATCTGCAGGGCAACGGATGAGATATCCACTTTTTTGGCAACATTCTGTAGAAAATGATCGACTAATAGGGGGATGTCTTCTTTCCTTTCCCTTAAGGGCGGAAGGTGGAGTGTGAAAACGTTCAAACGGTAGAATAAATCTTCCCGAAAAGTGCCCTCCCGCACCATTCGTTCAAGGTTTTTATTGGTGGAGGCGATAATGCGAACATCAACTTTGATGGTGCGGCTGCCGCCGACCCGGTAAAACTCCTGCTCCTGAAGTACCCGTAAAATTTTGGCCTGTAAATTTAAGGGCATGTCACCGATTTCATCAAGAAAAATGGTTCCCCCATCGGCCATGTCGAATTTCCCGGGTTTAAATTTGGTGGCGCCGGTGAACGCACCTTTTTCGTGACCAAATAATTCACTTTCCAGCAATTCAGCCGGTATGGCCGCGCAATTAAGCTTAATAAAAGGCTTTGTCTTGCGTTGGCTGTTTTCGTGGATACTGGTGGCAACCAGCTCTTTGCCGGTCCCGCTTTCACCCAGCACGAGAACGGTGGAGTCCGTCGGCGACACTTTTCTGATCAAACTTAACAGCCCTCGCATGGCCATGCTTTCTCCAATTATGCTGGGAAAAAAATGACGCGCATCCATACGACTGAGCACCGACGTAACCTGATCAAAAACATTTGAAAATTGCTGAATTCTATCAATTGACCAGTCATTTTTTCTGGCCTTTTTAGGCACGGAAAAGGTGGGAAAGTTGGTGGCTTTTTCGACAAATTGTTCAACCGGTTTTAGTATGATCCGCACCAGGGCAAACCCGGCAACATAGGCCAGAAAAGCAATCACGAGTATAAACCAGAAAACCGGTCGTGCCGGGTCCAACCCGTTCATCAAACCATATTTTGTCAACCGAAACGACACGATCGCAGCAAAAATGGTAAACCCGGTAAAAATAAACGGGATAATGATGTACAGACTGATATAGAAGCGCGATTGTTTCACGGGATAAAATTTAGTGCCTAAAATTATGTCTGGAAGCTTGAAGGTTTATATGGGTTTGTTTTATGAATTTGAATGCCGCTAAAAATTAATTGCCGTCCGTCTTTCAAGCCTCATAGCTTCCCGGATTTCCAGCTTATTATTTAGCCATCAACGTCAAATCCCACATGGGCAGAAAAATCGCCAGTGCAAAAAAACCAACCACTGCAGCCAGACCGATGGTCAAAATGGGACCGATGGCTTCAGATAGTTTTTTCATGGCATACTCAACTTCGGTATCGTAATGCTGGGCGACATCCTGCATCAGTTCCTCAAGGTTACCGGATTCTTCACCAATCGCCACCATATTGATGAGCATGGGGGTAAAATACTGGGCCGAACTCAACGGCCCGGCGATTCCATGGCCTTCGGCCAAACGGTCTCGAATCCCGCTTAATTCATTGGAAATGGCGGCATTGCCGATGGTATCGCCCAAAATATCCATCGTCTGGAGTATATCGACACCACTGGCCTGCAAAATGGAAAAGATACTGGCAAAACGGGATATGGCGCTTTTGATAAATAACGGCCCCACGACCGGAATTCTCATCACGCTCTTATAAAAGACGATCTTACCCGGTTCACTCTTGATATAAATATACAAACCGATCGACCCGACCGCAAAAATGGTCAGGGCGATGTACCAGTGACCGATCAGAAAATCATACAAAAGCATACAGATTTGGGTCGGCAGCGGTAATGTCAGCCCGGCGCTCTTAAAAATGCTCACAAATCGGGGGATAACACCCGTCAGCAGCACCATAAAGGCTATGAATAAAAAGCATACCACGATAATCGGGTACATCAGTGCGGATTTAATATCGGATTTGACTTTGTGTTCGTGTTCGATGATGTAGGTCAGACGATCCAGCACCTCGTTCAAGGCACCGCTGGTCTCGCCGGCTTTGAGCATGTTGCAAAACAGGGGTGAAAAAACACCCGGGTGTTGACGAAAGGCCTCATGCAAACTAGAGCCCTCTTTTATATCCCGGTGTATAGCCCCTATAACCTTGCGCAATTTGGGATGCTCGGTTTGCTCTTCCAAAACCTTCAGCAGCGATAACATCGGTACGCCGGCCCGAATCAGTGTGTTCAGCTGCTTGGTGAAAAGGATCAGCTCCGGTGCCTTGACCGGAGAAAGAAAATCAAGAATGTTTCCCAGTTGCACACCGGCTCGGGCTGCACGTTCTTCCTTGACCCGGGTGGGTATAAAGCCCTGGGCGGCCAGCAAACTGCCGGCTTTATCAGCGGATTCGGCTTCAATTTCGCCGGTGGTGGTCGTACCGGCCTCGGTGATGGCGCGGTAGCTGAATTTAGGCATAACGATCTCTGTTTTGTGTTACTTTCTCTGACTAAGAGAAATGGGTTTTTGTTATTGGCTTATCTAAATTTTAAGGTTTCAGGTGTCAGAACTGGATACGGCGACACCGAAACCTGAACACTGAAACCTGACACCTGTCTCCTGGGAAAAGGAAAATAATAAGCGGCTAAATGGCAAACGGCA
>Ga0210062_1000321_pt1 | contig 14803 bp, 12 predicted proteins | sample Muzzi_CordA_D2_FD_185528 | JGI IMG/M metagenome (GOLD analysis project Ga0210062, IMG submission 185528) | Wetland microbial communities from San Francisco Bay, California, USA, that impact long-term carbon sequestration - Muzzi_CordA_D2 (SPAdes) | ecosystem: Environmental > Aquatic > Marine >...
ATCATGGAGGAAGAGGGACGACTGGCTGAACGAATCATCCATGAATATCGTGGTCTGAACCTTTCGCGTCCGCCCATGCTGACCTGGGTATCCTCAGCCCGCCAGGCGCTCGATGCGTTGTCCCATAAAAAATTCGACCTCGTCATCACCATGCCCCAGGTCGATGAGATCAATGCCTATGTGCTGGGAGAACAAATAAAATCCATCCATCCCGAGCTGCCGGTTTATTTGATGATTCAGGACACGAGCAAGCACCTGCTGGATCACAAGAATAGCGATCACAAATCCATTGACCGGCAATATGTCTGGTACGGCAATTCTGATCTGCTGCTTGCGCTGATAAAAAATCTCGAAGATCGCATGAATGTCGCCTATGATACCCGGCGCGCCAGGGTGCGGGTCATTATCCTGGTGGAAGATTCCCCCATTTATCTGTCGAGGTTGTTGCCGCTGCTCTATAAGGAGATTGTTACCCAGACACAGACCGTGATGGAAGAATCGGTCAACGATGAACACCGTATTCTCAGAATGCGGGCGCGTCCCAAAATTCTTGTGGCCGAGAATTATGAGGAAGCACTGGATCTTTATCAGCAATACCGGCCATTTTTGCTCAGTGTTTTTTCAGATGTCCGCTTTCCCAAAAACGGTCGACTGGATGAGAATGCCGGATTTGATCTGCTGCACCGGATTCGGCAGGATGATCCGGACCTGCCGCTGCTCAACCTCAGTTCGGAAGCATCAAACCGGCATCGGGCGCAGGAAATTTCGGCCATGTTTTTGAATAAAAATTCACCCAGCCTGCATTCGGAAATTCGTGGTTTTTTTATGAACTATCTTGGATTCGGCGATTTTATTTTCCGTCTGCCGATAGGACGGGAAATCGCCAGGGCATCTAATTTGCGCCAAATGGAGACAATTTTGCCCTCCATCCCGGACGAATCCATTAATTATCACGGCCAGCGTAACCATTTTTCGAGCTGGCTGATGGCGCGTTCCGAGGTGATGCTGGCCTCTAAACTCAAACCGGTGAAAGTCAGTGATTTTCCGAATACCGGAGAGCTTAAAAAATATCTGATCGACTGCATCCATGAGCGACGTAAAGGACGCCAGAAAGGAATCATTACGGCACTGGTCAGCGGATCTTTTGATCCGGATGCCGATTTTGTTAAAGTCGGCAAAGGTTCCCTCGGTGGTAAAGCCAGGGGCCTGGCCTTTATATCCACCCAGCTTAAAGAAAACCCGGATCTGCAAAAAAAATTCAAAGATGTCGACATCCAGGTCCCCAAATCGCTGGTGCTTTCAACCGAAGGATTTGACGCCTTTATCCACGATAACGATCTCAAGGATCTGGCAACCGCCGAGCGCAGTGATGCGGAAATCGCCGATTTATTTTTAAAGGCCGCATTTCCGGACTGGCTGCAGGCCGACCTTAACTTGTTTGTGGCGCAAGCGCGCTATCCGCTGGCGGTAAGATCTTCCAGCCTGCTTGAGGATGCCCAGTTTCAACCGTTTGCCGGAATCTATAAAACCTACATGCTGCCCAACAATCACCCCGACCCGGCTGTACGGTTTGAGCGTCTGATTGTGGCCATCAAGCTGGTTTATGCCTCCACTTACTATCAGAGCCCCCGGTCCTACGCTCGCAGTACGTTTCATCGCCTGGAAGACGAGAAAATGGCGGTCGTCATACAGCAGTTAACCGGATCGGTTTACGGCGAGTTCTATTATCCGGCCATTTCCGGTGTGGCTCAGTCTTATAACTTTTATCCGATTTCCCACCTGAAACCGGAAGAGGGAATTGCCCACATTGCCCTGGGACTCGGCAAAACGGTGGTGGAAGGGGGCACGTCGCTGCGTTTTTCACCCGGCTATCCCCAGTTTTTGCCGCAATTTTCGACAGTGGATGATATTTTGAAAAATTCTCAGCGCTTTTTCTATGCGCTGAAGTTAAAAGATTTTTCGCAGGATTTCATTGCCGATGAAGACGCTACCCTGGAGAAACTGGAAATTGACGATGTCAAAGAACATCCACCCGTCAAATACCTGGCCAGTTCCTATTCCGCCCAGGACCACCGGATCAGAGACGGCGCCCGGCATGCCGGCTATCCGGTTTTGACGTTCGCCAACGTACTCAAATACAAGTCATTTCCGTTGGCTGAGATCCTGGCGGAAGTCCTCGAAATCGGGCGCAAGGGGATGGGGTGCCCGGTGGAAATTGAATTTGCGGTGAATCTGTCCCTTATCGGCGAAGCGAGACCGTCGTTTGATTTACTTCAGATCAGACCCATGGGAATTCATCAACACCATATGGACGTGGAAGTCAGCCAGAATGACATTGACGCCGCCGTCTGCTATTCAACCAAAGCGCTGGGAAACGGTTGCCTGGAAGAAATTGCCGATATCGTTTACGTCAGACCGGATACCTTTGATCCGGCCTGTACGGTTGAGATCGCCACTGAGATCGGCCGGATCAACAAACAACTGGTTCATCAAAATCGCAAATATCTTTTGATCGGCCCGGGGCGCTGGGGGTCTGCCGACCGCTGGCTCGGCATCCCGGTCAGCTGGCCTGACATATACGGGGTCGGGGCCATCATTGAATCTACCACCGATAACCTGAAAGCCGATCCCTCCCAGGGGTCCCATTTCTTCCAGAATATTACATCCCTGGGTATCGGCTATTTGTCGATCTCTCAAAGCAGCAGCGATTTTATCAGCTGGCAGTGGCTGCAGTCCCTGCCCACCGCCAGTGAGACCGCCTACCTGAATTATGTAAAACTCGACTATCCCCTGACCATCAAAATTGACGGCAAAAAATCCCGGGCCATAATTTTGGCGCAAAAAACCCCCTGCGGCAAAACTGAAGCGACAGAGGGTTGATCGGCAGAATTACATTATTTCACTATTCTTTAAAAATCGGCAACTTGCTTCAAATAAGTTTGGGCATCTTCATCATCCAGTTCAGCGGCCTTTTTAAAATCCTGCATGGCTTTCTCCGGCTCACCGGCCAGCAGTTGAACCCTGCCGCGGCCGTAAAGGTACAATCCGTTTTGGGGCTCCATTTCAATGGCCTGGTTTACCAGGGTCATGGCCTTGTCGAATTCACCCAACTGGCCGTAGGAAATGCCCTGCTCAAAATAAGGGGCGCTGCGTTTCGGGTCCAGCGAAATGGCTTTCTGGAAAAATTTGATGGCCGCACGGTCGTTGCCGTAGGTGGCGCAAAGCGCGCCTTTTTCAAACCAATAGTCGGCATCCTGGGGAGCGGTTGCGGTTTTTTTATCACTCATCGATTTCTCTGAAGGTTGTGTTTTGACGGCTTTGTCACCGCTCATTTTGGTTTCGTCGCCCCCACCGGTGGTTTTCTTGGCAATCATCTCCTCCGATGTTTTTTCTTTTTTTTCTGCCTTTTGCGCGGCTGTCGGCGAAGAGACCGCGATCACAAAAACCAGCGCCAACAGGCTGACGAAGATGGTTGCAAAAATAGATTTAAATTTCATGATAATCACCTCTTTATTTTACGAAATTAAGTTTTTCAATCCTATGTATACAAAATAATATCGGTCATGCTGCCAAAAACTCAAGTATTTATTACATATTATCTAAATGCCGGCAAAAAATTATCGACATACTTGCATACCGGAGCTAATTGCCTGGCTGAAACGAATGACTTTTTTGCTCGGCGATTATCCCTGAAATACTGTTGTTGGGTTGAATATGTCGATTATGTTGATTAATTTCATCATTATTGCTAAAAATGGGAAAACTCAATATTTTTTAGGGCGGGTTCAAAGACTATTCCATATTATAATCCACATATCTTAATCAACTAAATCCCTTGCGCTCCCTCCGGAGCTTAGACCCCGGGAGACGGAGGCTGCGCCAGGCCTAAATTGCACCGGAGAGGAATATGCACCAATACACCATCCACCCCCTGGCAGTCGGAATCAATGAGACCGATCAAGGCGTGATGACTTATCTGCGGGATTACGGCAAACGGATCTATCTTCCGATCTATGTTTTTTACCTGAGCGGCGGGGATAAAAATATTCTGGTCGACACCGGGCTGGAGCAATTCGTTGTGCCTGACGGTGCTGAAGAACAGTGCGGCTTTAAAATTCTTGAATTCGAGGACGCGCTGGCCACACTCAATTTGGAACCCGGGGACATCGACATCATTATTCACACCCATCTGCATAACGACCACTGCGAAAATGATTATTTGTGCACCAATGCCGAAGTCTACGTCCAAAAGAAGGAGTATGAATTCATGCAGAATCCCCATCCGGTCGACCATCGGTATTATCCGGATATTCTGGATGAAAATCAGATTGTCGAAGTCGACGGTGACGCCAAAATTCTGGACGGCATCGATGTCATCCTGTCTCCCGGTCATTCGGTGGGCGGTCAGTCGGTGGCGGTCAATACCGCAACCGGACGGGCGATTATTACGGGATTTTGCTGCAACGGTAAGAATTTTCCCTCTGCCGGACCGGCCATCGCTCCCGGCGTGCACATCGATCTGACCGAAGCCTATGACTCGATCCAGAAAATTAGGGAAATGGCAGATATCCTCATCCCGCTGCATGATCTGTCGATTGGCCGGATGAAAACAATTCCGTAATAAAAAAACAATAACTTACCACGGAAGAACACGGAGTAACACGGAATATATGAGGGAGGAAAACTGTCTAACTCTATCACCTTCGGAGGGGGAATTTATACTTCCACTTTATTATTCTGTCAGCCAAGACTGTATATCATATCCGCCGGTAGGCGGAAAAAATATTCAGTGAAAATCCGTGAAAATCCGTGGTAAAATAGGTATTAAAATGGCCATAGAAAACGATCTTGTACTGATTTACCTGGAAGATAAACCGCTCAGTTTTGCCAGGATTGAGGACATTTTAGCCGATTCAAAGCCTGATTGGTATCATGTCAAGTTGCTCCTGCTGCAGGTTCCACCCCAGATCGTTACCTGGATATTGAGAGATGTTTACATCGAAGGAGCTGAATTTACTATGAAAGGCCAACGCATGCGACTGGAGAAAGTGGTGGTCCCGGATGAGCCGCAACCCCGGGAGCCCAAAGCTAAAGACGAAGTCCATGATGAACCGAAACAGAAAAAGGATACCGGCAAAAACAAAGTGATCTCCTTGGCGGATCTGAAAAAGAAATAATGGATTTATGTTAGCCACCAATTTTTACGAATAACCACGAATTCTATCCATAGTTGGAAGCCAGGCGATTTATAAAAATATTCGTGAAAATTCGTGTTAATTCGTGGCTTTCATTAATGTTTTAAACTAAGCAACTTATGAAACCCCCGCAGAAGACTGTTATATCCGCCTCCCGCAGGACCGATATTCCGGCATTTTACATGCCCTGGTTTATGGAACAAATCAGCAAAGGGGTGTTTGAGGTTGTAAACCCCTTTAACCAGCGCGTCTCCACCGTGCCGGCAACACCGAATGAAGTTCATTCCATCGTATTCTGGTCCAAAAACTTCGGACCATTTATCGACGACGGTTATGGTGAGCGCCTGCTCGAGCAGGGTTTTCACCTTTTTTTCAATTTTTCCATTAACTCGGAAAATGCGATTCTCGAGCCCAATGTGCCGCCGTTAAAGGAGCGCTTTGCCCAGCTGGAGTATCTCAGCGATCTGTTTGGATCCCGTTCGATTAGCTGGCGATTTGATCCCATATGCTATTATGAGAACGGGCAGGGGTTCCGGCAGGATAATCTTCACGATTTCAACTGCATTGCGGATAAGGCCGCCGCAGCAGGTATTGAGCGGTGTATCACCAGCTTTATGGATCATTATCCTAAAATCCGCAGGCGGCTTTCAACCCGGCCCGAATTGGAATTGACCGATCCGCCGCTGATGGACAAGGTCAACACCCTGCTTGAAATGGAAACGCGGCTCTCCGCGTTGGGCATTCGCCTGAGTACTTGTTGCGAAAAAGACATTATCGGCGCTCTGCCCCCGACTTCCACGATAACGCCAAGCTCGTGCATCCCCAACGATCTTTTAATGGAATTATATGGCGGAAAAATTTCGCTTAGAAAAGATACCGGTCAACGGGTCAAGGCCGGCTGCGGATGCAACGTGTCGGTTGACATCGGGTCTTACCGGCATCAGCCGTGTTATCACAATTGTCTGTTTTGTTATGCAAATCCATCTTCAGGCATTGGTCAGAAATGAGGGGGTGTCTCTATAAAAATGGTTGATCGCCTCAAATCAGGGTTTCTAATTCCGGAAGCTGGATGTTATTTTGATCAGATGGCAAACACTTTGTAATATAAAAAAGGCAACCTTTAACGGAACTGCTTTAAAAAAGGAATGGATACTTATTTTAATTTAAAACAAAGTTAGACAGGATCAACAGGATTATCAGGATATTTGTTGACCGTTTTCCGGAAGAAAACGATCAAATCCAATCGACTTCGGCGAGGAAATAGATTCCGGAATAAAGAATCCTGAAAATCCTGTCTAAAAAAATAAAATTATAATTGAATCCATTCAGTTATAAACATTTGTTATGAAAATCGGAACGGTTACATTAGACAACAACGTCATCCTGGCGCCTTTGGCCGGAATCACCAACTTACCCTTTCGCCTGATAGCCAAAAAAGCGGGTTGCGGCCTGGTCTGTTCGGAGATGGTCAGCTCCCATGGACTCGTTTACAAATCTCAAAAAACAGCCCGCATGCTCGACTCGGTGCTCCGGGAAAAACCCCTCTCAGCTCAGATATTCGGATCGGATCCGGACATCATGGCCGAGGCGGCTGCCATTGTCGAGGCGATGGGGGCCGACATTCTTGACATCAATTTCGGTTGTTCGGTGCGAAAAGTGGTTAAAACCGGTGCGGGAGTAGGCCTCATGCGAACTCCGGATAAAGCCCGGGCCTTGCTTAGGGCGGTTCGAAATGCCATTCGGATCCCTTTGACCATCAAAATCAGAAGCGGCTGGGACGCCTCCGGCGAACAGGCCCTTACTATCGCCAGAATCGCCGAAGACTGCGGCGCGGATGCCGTCGCAGTTCATCCGCGCACGGCCGGACAACTGTTTAGCGGGCGGGCCGACTGGTCCCTGATCGCAGCGGTCAAAGAAAAGGTAGCCATACCGGTGATCGGCAACGGAGACATTTACTCGGCACAGGATGCGCTGAACATGCTGACTGAAACCGGGTGCGACGCCGTCATGATCGGTCGCAAAGCCATCGGCAATCCGGGTATCTTCACTCAGGTGCTGGCTTGCATTCACGGAGGCAAAACGGTTGCGGAGGATATTAGCGGGCGTTTTGAGAGCATGCTTGATTATCTAAAGGCCAGTGTCGAACATCTGGGAGAAGCGCCGGCCTGCAGAATGATGCGCAGTCGTCTGGGCTGGTTTACGCGGGAAATGCCGAACAGCAGCAAATTTCGCGAGTCCATCAAACACCTCTCATCGGAGGAAGAGGGCGTTGAGCTGATAAACGCATATCGGGAATCACTGGGCACATGAGCTAAAAATCAAATGACTAATCCGCATTCCGCATTCCCACTTCCGCATTCCTGCTAGTCTTTCCTCCTGACCGTGCTTCCCACTGCGATACCCTTGCCATCAACCAGCTTGGCTTCGGTTTTGTCCTCGGTTATGGCCACAATTTCGATTTCACCGATTTTCAGACCGGGGGTGAAAAAGCGCTGGCCGCCGACACCTTCAATAATTCTGCTGCTGTCATAAACCTCCAGAACATCGCCCAGTTTCAATCCGGTCAGGGTTCCTGACGGAATGATGAATTTTTCGCCATCTATTTTGGTGATGTACCCCGTCCAGGGTTGATCCTTGACGGTGTCGCAAATGCTGTCGCCGACATCGGTCAACAGCTTGTTTAAGGTTACATTCAGCTCGGGCAGATCGATTTTATCACTTTCCTGGATTAACTGGTACTCGACGTCGTCGATTTCGATCTGGCGTTTAAATGTTTCATCGAGGAGTTTGGTTGCCGTGCGGGTATCATTGACCTCCACCCGAATAAATACCTGAACCAGATGATGGGTATCTTTGGTTAACCAGACGCCCCGTAATTCGTCCAGGAGGCGAATGTCTTCCAGGCTGCCGGAAACGATGGCCGTCAGCCCGAGCTGGCGGCCCAGGACTGCCAGAGAATAATTATCAATGATGCCGGTTTCCAGCCTGGGCGGCTTTTTTACTAAATTCAAAAAACTGCCGGGTCCAGGGTCGGCTACCAGAACTCCCGGACAGGTATCATTGATATAATCGGGAAGACCTTTATGAAATATCTGCTGAAAATCCCAACTTTCGTGCAGCGAGTGGTTTTCAAAATTAAAAAGGCCGATCGATCTGATTAAATCCTGATCATCTAGCGTGATGGTACGGGTGATGGAGCGTGTCGTCCGTTTGATGGTCTTGGTCGTATTTTCTACCGTGGTTTCAATCGGCTGCGGTACCGAGCAGCTTGCGGCGACCCCTAAAAAGGTCAACAGAATCCATCCAGCGAATAATACGCGAATCCAGCCGGAGAAGGTGCTTTTATTATCTGTATTCATCACATATCGTCTCAACTTTTCTTTTTCTTTTTTTCTGATTTTTCCTCTGATTCCTGTCCGGCCGGATCCTGTGCCCTCGATTTCCGCATCGAATCGCGGGTTGTTTTCTCCACGGTGTGGTAAATATCTTTGAATGTCTCGTGGAATCCGCTGGGTGAAATTCGGCCCGATTCGATAAATTTGACCACAATTTCTTTGGTGGCCCGCAGTATTTGTTCGTCAATGTTCGCCATGAGATCCATTCCCCCACTGATAACCAAAGTTGGTTCTTCTTCAAGTTAGTTGGTGTAATTTGATCCAATAGATAGGTATGAGTTTTGATTCAATTATAATTAATCGCCGCCCTCTCGCTTCGCTCGTTCGACTGACGCAGACAATATCCGGACGACGTGACCGGATATTATTCCCGTTGCCCTTCGGACAAATCTAAAACTAATCATTTTATTTCAGCTTTATTCCTATTAAATTATCAATCGCGAAGCGATGCTAACTTTAGTCCGGCCAGGCTTGCCAGGTCGAAGCCTTGTGCGAAGCCTGGTCTGCGGCTATTTTATCAAAGATTTTATCGCAAATCACGGTGTGCTATTGTTTCTTACTCCAACTTTTTTGGAGATGGTCCTTATTTTTTTAGTGAAAACTCATAAAAATGGTTCCAGATTTTTAGATCACACTCAAGAGAAAGGCGCAAGTCGATTCAAAAACGGAGTCCGCCGGAGGCGGATGAGCAGTACATTTTTAATCGGCTTGTAACGCAGCCATTGGGTGTTAGATGAAATTCTGGAACCATTTTTAATGGGCTTCATCCCAATTCCGCCCTTCGGCAACATTGACCTTCAGCGGCACCTTAAGCTGCCAGACGCCTTCCATAATATCTTTAACCAGCCGGGTAACCTCCTGCAGTTCAGCGGGCGGTACTTCAAAAACCAATTCATCGTGAACCGTCATCAGCATGGCCGACTGCAAATTTTTTGCCCGCAACGCCTCGTCGATTTTGATCATGGCGACCTTGATCAGATCGGCGGCACTGCCCTGGATCGGGGTGTTGATGGCGGTTCGTTCGGCCGCCTGGCGGATAATGTGATTGCTGCTGTTAATGTCCGGCAGCAGGCGCATGCGACCAAGCAGGGTGCTGGTACGCTGCGTTTCTCTGGCTTCGGCGATCGTCTGGTCCATGAAACGCCGTACCCCCGGATAGCGCTCAAAATAGTGATCGATATAGGTCTGAGCCATCTTCTGGCTGATTTCGAGTTGTTTTGAAAGGCCAAAGGCGCTCATGCCGTAAATAATGCCGAAGTTGATGGCTTTAGCCTGCCTTCTGAGTTCGCCGGATAAACTGTCGGGCGTGACCTGAAAGACTTCGCAGGCGGTCCGGGTATGAATGTCTTCATCATTCTGAAATGCTTCGATCAGGATCTCATCTTCCGAGCAATGGGCCAGTACGCGAAGCTCGACCTGGGAATAATCGGCAGACACCAGCTGCCAGCTTTTTTGCGGAATAAACGCCCCGCGGATCAGGCGTCCTTCTTGGGTGCGGATGGGGATATTTTGCAGGTTCGGGTCCGAACTGCTCAATCGCCCGGTGGCGGCTACGGTCTGGTTGTAGGAAGTATGAATCCGGCCGGTATCCGGGTTGACCAACCCGATCAGGGCATCGGTATAAGTTGATTTCAGCTTGGCCAGGGTGCGGTGCTGCAAAATCAGGGCCGGTAATTCATGCTGATCGGCCAGCACTGTCAGCACGTTTACATCAGTGGAATAGCCGGTTTTTTTCTTGGTCTTTTTTTGGACCGGCAGCTTGAGTTTTTCAAACAATATATGGCCCAGTTGCTGGGAGGAGTTGATGTTGAATGCCTCTCCCGCCACACCGTATATGCTGCCTTCAAGGGCATCGAGCTGTTTTTCAAACGACCGGGACAGCTCCCGCAGCCGGGCTGCATCAACCCCGGCACCACGCATTTCCATACGCATTAGCACCGGGACCAGGGGCATTTCCACCGCCGCCATCAAGTCATCCAGTCCCAGCGCTTTTAATTTTGGCACCAGGACATCCCTGGCCATGAGGGTAATGTCGGCATCCTCACAGGCGTAGGGTACGGCCTTGTCCAGCGGCACCTGGGAAAACAGAAGGGCATTTTTGCCTTTGCCGGCCACCTGCTCATAGGTGATGGTTTTATGATCCAAAAAATCCAGGGCGATCTGATCCAGGTTATGGGCCCGCTTGGAGGGATTCAAAAGATAGGATGCCAGCATGGTGTCAAAAACAACACCGTCAAGGTTGATGCCGTTGCGCGCCAGCACCATCCAATCATATTTTATATTCTGGCCGATTTTTTTGATCTGCGGATTTTCCAGGACCGGCTTGAGACTTTCCAGGACAGCTTTAAGTTTAAGTTGATCCGGCGCACCCAGATAGTGATGGCGGCATGGAATGTAATAGGCCTGGTTGGCTTTTACGGCAAAAGATAAACCGACCAGTTCGGCCAGCATGGGATTGGTAGAGGTGGTTTCGGTATCCAGGGAGATTAGATCGGCTTTTCCAAGCTGTGCGATCAGCTTGACAAGTTGATTCTGATCCATGACCGCCTGATAGTCTTTGCAGCTCAAGTCAGCCTGTTCGGGGACGGATTGCTGCAATTGGCGAAATTCAAGATCTTGAAACAGTCCGGCCAACTTCTCTTTATCGGGGGCGGTAACTTTAAATTCTGCCGGATCCATTTCTAACGGTGCTGCGGTGTTAATGGTGACCAGTTTGCGGCTTAAAAAAGCCTGCGCTTTGTAATTTTCAAGATTTTCGCGTTGTTTTTTCTTGCTGATCGTATCAAGTTTTTCATACAACTCCTGCATACTGTTGTAGGTCTGGATCAGCGCAACGGCAGTCTTCTGGCCGATGCCCGGCACCCCCGGGATGTTATCCGCCGTGTCGCCGGAAAGCCCTTGAACATCGATCATCTGATGGGGTTCGATGCCGAATTTTTCTTTGATGGTATGAAAATCGGTGGCGCTCTCCTTCATGGGGTCCCAGATCGTTGATTTTTCGGTGACCAGCTGCATGAAATCCTTGTCGCCGGTAATCATCACCACCGTAAATCCTTTTTTTTCAGCGATGCGCGCCAGGGTCCCGATAAGATCATCGGCTTCATAACCCTGCATTTCAATGATCGGCAGATTGAAGGCGGTCGTAACTTTCTTGATGTAAGGGATCTGGACTGCCATGTCCTCAGGCATCGGGGGCCGGTTGGCCTTGTAGGCCGCATACATGCCATGGCGAAAGGTGGGGCCTTTGGCATCAAAAAACATGCCGACATATTCCGGATTGCGATCTTCCATCAGCTTCATCAGCATGCGGGTAAACCCAAAAATTGCGTTGGTTGGCATCCCCTTGGAATTGGTAAGCCCCCGGATGGCATGGTAAGCCCGGTGAATGTAAGCCGTACCGTCGATGAGATAAATTGTTTTTTCTTCAGTCATATTGAGCTCCGAATCAGCTGTCGCGTTGACATTTTAGTATCGAGTATTTTTGCAGATAGTTAGCCGTATTTAGTGGAATGGATTCAATTCTAAATAAAAAATTTATGACAGGATCTACCCCGGTGAAATATGAAATCCATTTCACCGGGGTAGATCCTGTCTAATAATTGAAATTCAAAACAGAATCCATTCCGACATCAAATTCGGCAGTCGACATCAACCGGATCAGATTTATATTTTATTCATTATCGATTGACGGATATATTCCTTAGATCCAGAAATCAACATTCTTGACTTTGACCTTTATTTCAACGGACAACCAAGATGGTCCCGTAAAAAGTCCAGAAAAGGCTGATTTTCAAATTTCGCAGTTAATAATTTCAATAGGTTATGAAGCCAGAAATTGAGAAATTTGACTTTTTACGGGTTCATCAACCAACAACCGACAACTGATACTGAGCGCTTCAGCTCAGTCGAATGCTATATCAGCAATCAAATGAAACAACAACCATGAAAGAACCCGCACCAACCTCCTCCTACCGGCGCAAACGCCGACAACAGCGAAGCTTTTTGTGCCACTGCTGCGGCCGGGAATTTCGCTTCTGCTGGCGCTGTCGCTGCGGTTTCAACATCTGCCAGGAATGTATGCATGAAAACATCTGGGGCATGTCCTGCAATGCCATCACCTGGCAGTGCCCGGACTGCGGGGATCAGAATGGGTTCGGGAACCAGTGAAGCCATTGCGGATTGGAATTATGAAGGGAAGAATGAATGAAGATGAAAGAATTAATCAGGATGATTTTTCTTGAAGTTCATTCAGCAAACGTCTGAGCTGCTCGTAAACATCACTTCTGTGACCGATATGAAAAATCTGAATAAAGGAATCTTCCTCATTGATATTGTATAAGATACGATATCTTTTGAGTTTAAATGACTTAAATCCGTATAATTCTTCCTGAAGGTCGCTGCCGGTGTAAGGATTTATTAGAAGATCTTGCAAGGCCTGTTTGATTTGCTTTTTATTGTCCGGGTGAAATTTTGATATCAATCGAGATGCTTCCGGCGTAAATCTTATTCTGTATTTTTTCATTCCCCAAAGACCTCATCAAAGTCAACCCACTTATCTTTCTGCGCTTCTTTTATGGATTTTCTAATCGATTTCATCGATTTTTCGTCCGAAAGTATTTCTAAGGTTTCAAGGAGTCCTTCAAATTTTTTCATGCTGAGCAAGACGGCCTCCGGAACGCCGTTTTTTGTGATAGCGATAGCATCTTCAGATCCCTCAATCTTTCTAATAATATCAAGAAATGCTGCTTTTGCTTTGGTGACCGGGATATAATCTTGAATTTTCATCATATAACACCTCCACATATCTACTGTAAATGTATGGTCATTATAATGGATATTTTAATTTTGTCAATAACAAGGAATTTTCCCGGCAGGTTGTTTTAAAAGGAAAAAAGTAAGAAAAACCATTTGACATAGTCTTACTTCGTATTTAAAATACTCCAAGCAAGACGATATTAAATATCATGTATTTGAAATCATGCACGAGGCTAATCGAATGTATATTGCCACATCCAAAGTAACCAGCAAGGGTCAAATCGTAATCCCCAAAAAAATTCGGGAAAAATATGGAATTCATCCTGCTACTTCAATTAAATGGATTGAAAAAAAGGAAGGAATCCTGATGGTACCTGACACAGAGGATCCGATCATTGCCGCGAGAGGGATGTTGAAAGGATCAGGAGTTCTCAACGCGTATCTGAAGGAAAAAAGGAAAGAGAAAAAAATGGAGGATAAAAAATTTGCCCGGATTAAATAGCTTCGTGTTAGACAGTTTTGCCCTGATCGGCTATCTTGAAAATGAAACGTTTTCAGCAAGAGTTGAGAAAATTCTCAAGCGGGCAAGGCAGGGTGATGTTCGAATTTATCTGCACGCCATACACTTGGGGGAGGTTTATTACATAACCCTGAGGGAACAGGGGCCGAATCTAGCCGACCTAGCTTATGCGAGGATTAAAGCATTCCCCTTGCGGTATATTGACAACATTAGTGAAGAAATGTTGCTGACAGCAGCCAGATTAAAGGCAAATTATCCAATTTCGTACGCTGACGCATTTGCCGCTTCTCTGGCCGTTATTCACAATTCTTATCTTCTAACCGGTGATCCTGAATTCAAAACACTCGTAAAAAAAGAAAATATCCCCATCGAATGGCTCGCCTGACAGTGACCCCCCAACACTTTGAGAAAATTAACGGGCATGTCTAGTCTAATTTTCTCCAATAAAACGTCCCAATTTGCCTGTCTTCTCTTTAATGCCTTGTCGCTGCCCAGCATCTCTACCCGTCGCCTGTAACCTTCCATATTTTAGCTATCAACTATGAATTGGTCATCTCCGATGCCCTCGCACCTTCCCAGCCGCCCGGCCTCCCAGCTTCCAGGCCTTTCCTATGAGCTATCAGCTGCTTATGAGCGTCTTCAGCACATCTTCTTTACCTAAAATTCCCACCAGTTTGCCTGCATCGACCACCGGCAGGGTATGATAATTTTTTCCCACCATCAGGGCTGCGACTTTTTCAATGTCGGTGTCGGGATCAACGGTTACCGGGTTGGGCGTCATGGCTTCGGACACTTTGGTTGCTGCGATTTTCGCAACCTCTTTGTCCATGCGCTTTGAGGAAGTCAGCGGGATGTAGCCGTCTAAAAGGGTAAAAAGCGAGGGGATCGGGATGCTTTTTTGCTGGGCGATGAGATCACTCTGACAGAGAATTCCCACA
>Ga0210062_1000324_pt1 | contig 14673 bp, 19 predicted proteins | sample Muzzi_CordA_D2_FD_185528 | JGI IMG/M metagenome (GOLD analysis project Ga0210062, IMG submission 185528) | Wetland microbial communities from San Francisco Bay, California, USA, that impact long-term carbon sequestration - Muzzi_CordA_D2 (SPAdes) | ecosystem: Environmental > Aquatic > Marine >...
GAAGGTCATGAGCTTCAGGCCGTTTCGGGTTTTCGTACGGTGTCTTACCAGGCCGGCATCGTCACGCGCAAGCTGGACGCCGGCCAGAGCATCGACGAAATCCTGCGCGTCTCCGCCGCACCGGGATTCAGCGAGCACCACAGCGGGCGGGCGCTGGACGTGACGACCCCGGGTTTCCCGCCCCTGGAGGAGTCTTTCGAGAACAGCCCCGCTTATCAATGGCTGACGCGTTCAGCCGACCGCTTCGGCTTCCGCTTGTCCTACCCGCCGGACAACCGCCACGGGGTCGCCTACGAGCCCTGGCACTGGTGCTGGCATGCCTGACAGGCCAGCAGGCGGTTCAGCCTCCAGCGTTCACGGGATTCAATGACCAAAGGCGTCCAGGTCCCGCTGCTCCCCGGGTCACTCCACGGGCGTGCCTCGTTCGCGGTCAAACACGCGCGTCGCCTCGCCGCCTGGCACCCAAATCGCCAGCACCTTCACCGGATCATCGCCGACGACCGAATGCCGAACCTCGTCGCCCGGCTTTACGACCCCGACCATCCCCGGTTCCAGCACATGAAACTCCCCGTTCACCTCGTGGCCAAAGCGGCCGGACAACACGTAAAAGACTTCCATCGAGCCATGGGGGTGGCTTTTCCCTTCGTAGCCGACGGAAAAATTCATTTCGACCATTTCCAGTTCGGCCGAACCCAGGTTGGTTTCGTCGAGGAGGATCTTGAACGCGCAGTTTTGACCGAAACACAAGGTGCCCCGCGTCGCGTGAGCGTAATCGCTGTCCGCTGCGCAGGCCGCTGCCGGCGCCGCGACAAGCAGCAACCCCCACAAGACGACAGCGACCGGGACTTTTGCACAGGCACGTAACATGATTGAGCCTCCGTTGCAGTTCATTGACCAAGTTGCGGAGCGAACACACGAAGCACCCCGGGACACCCGCACCGCGACGCTTTCGATGTGCGGGTTTACGGTGGCGACGGGCTTTGGTTTCCAGTATCCAGAATGACGCGCCAGCGCCCATCCGGCTGCTTTTTCCAGACGTTGACGTACTTCCCGTGCTCCTCGGCGGGTTCTCCGTCCGCGTTCGTATAGCGGACGATATAGGTGCCCCAGGACCACCCGAGTTCCCCCGAACGGGCCACCTCCGCCTGCTGCGGTTCCCAGCCGAGGTCGTACTTGTCCTGGTTCGGCGCCATGTTCCGGTAAATCGCCGCCCGCCCGGAGACCGGGGCTTTACCCGCCGGCAATTGCAGGGCATCCTCGGCCAGGTATCGGTTAAAGGCCTCCGCGGCGCCTTTTTCCAGTGAAAATGCCGCAAAGTCGCGATCCGTCTGCAGCAGCTTATCCCGTTCAGCCCCTGTATCGACGGAAGGGCAGCACGCCTGCAGGGCCAGTACGCACAAGATCGGCAACATTACGAGAATCCGTGTCTTCATCGGTGGCTCCCCATCGTTAGTTTTTCTCGACAACCCACCCGCGCGATTATAACGGCGGGCAGCCGCCTCGGGCGCTAGTTGTAGTTCAGGCCGAGTACTTTGTACGGTGAGACGACCAGCAACACCGAGTCTGCTTCCGCGTTATCCCGCAAGTATCGGTCCGCCTCTTCGGGACTGGCGTGATAACGCTCGGCGATGGCCCGCAGAATCTCACCGTGCCCCGGCGAGGATTTTTCGATAAACGACGCCGTTCCGTAGAGAACCACGTAGCGCGCGTCGGGGAAGGTTCCGTCGACGCACAGGGTCAAGCGCGGGTCGCGCTGGAGGTTGCGGAACTTGGCGCTGCCCGGGTCGATATCGATATAGAACCTGCCGTCCCGGTACTCGTACCACACCGGGCTGACCTGCGGCGGGCCATCGATACGGTTGGTCGCGAGCAGGGCGCATCGCGTTTCCGCCAAAAAGGCGTTGATTTCTGCGGATTCCATCCGTTGGTGTGGGTAGGACATGCGACATTCCCGTCCGCGGCATTCACATCAACATACACTCATACATCAAATGCGGACCACGGGCAATCCGGAAGACAATCCGCAAGCGAGCGGCGGTCAGTGAACGAGGTTGGGGGCCTGCCCCCCGGAAACGCTGATCGAGCGGGAAGTCGGATTCAGATCGAAGGGCAGCTGCAGACTCGAAATCCCGAGGCGAGTCAACAGACCGCGCAATTCCTGTGCCAGTAACGGGTAGACCTGGCGTGCAAGGCTGGCGTGATGGCTGGTGAACTCGGCGATATCCACCGGCGCACCGGAGACTTGCTGGTAAAGCGTTTCGAACCCGACCTGCGCCTTGAAGGAAGGCAGGTCGCCCTCGGCAGCCCCCTCGCAGACGAGCCTGGCGCTGACCTGGTACGACGGCAACGCGTCGTCCGGACCCGTCTCCACCAGTCTCGGGGTCAGGTTCATCTCGACCCGGGCCTCCTGCGCGCCGCCATCGCGGGAAACACGCAACAACTCGCCATGCAACAGGGAGACCTGGACGTGCTGGAGCATGAAACTTTCGAGTAAATTCATTTGACTATCCAGGCAAGCTGGCTGGAATGCATAGTTTAACCCTTGTGGCATTCACATTCTCTTCCCCGCCCAGATGGCTTCAGTCGTCAACGATACGCCACAAGTACCAACTCGCCGCCGAGCGGTATGGCGCCAGGTGACGAGTGAGGTCGAGCACCTGGTCCGGTGTCGGCAGCCGGGGCAGGCTCCAGGTCGCCTGAACTCCCTTTTGTATACCGAGGTCGGTCGCCGGCATCACGTCCGGCCGGCCGAGGTTGAATATCAGATGCATCTGGGCCGTCCACGGACCGATGCCGCGCACGCTGCTGAGACTGCTTATGACGGCGTCGTCGTCCATGCGGCCGAGCCTCCTGGCCGTGGGCAAATCGCCTGAACAACAGCGTGCCGCGAGATCGAGTATCGACAGCGCCTTGTTATTGGACAGCCCTACCGAACGCAAAGTCTCGAACGGCAGATCGACGGCCGCCCGGGCGCTCGGCCGCCTGTCGTCGAACAGGGCCTCGAAACGCGTGTAAATGGTCTCCGCCGCCTTGCCGGAAAGCTGCTGGTAGGTGATGGACCGCGCCAACGAGATGAACAGGTCCGGTTCCTTGCTGACCGCGAGCTTGAAAGCGCCTTTCCGCCGTATCAGCTGCGCCATCCGCGGGCAACCGGTCCGCAGGTGGCTGACGGCCGCGCGGCGGTTGTAGCGCAGGCGGCTCACGACTTGCGCACGAAACCAAGGGCAAGCAGCAGCCAGCCAGCCATCAGCATGACGCCGCCGACGGGGGCCAGCGGCGCCGATTCGAGCGGAAGCAGCACACGCAGGTAAAGGCTGCCGCAAAAAACCACGGTTCCGGACACCAGCAGCCACGCGCCGATGCGAAACGGTCGGCGATCGGTCCTGAACCCTGCCAGGGCCAGCAGGGCCGCGGCGTGAAACATGTGCATCATGGATGCCGTCTGCCAGACCTGTCGAAAATGCGGCTGATCGTGCATATCGATGACGTGACCGCCCAACGCGGCCAGCACTACCGCCGTAAGGCCCAGCAATGCCGCGGCCAGCGCCAGCGAACGTTCACCGACACCCATCATTCACACTCACTCCGACTTCGACTTGGGTTCGGGCTGCTTCAACAGGTCCTCTTTCTTCTTGACCATGGCGTCGTACTTGTACTTACTGATCGCATAGGCCCAGCCTTGCACACGCTGGTTGATCTCGTCAACACGCTCCTGCACCGCCTCGGCGGCCCTGGCCGCCTTTTCATCCTCTTTCCCCTGCCCTTTCGGAGTTCCGCCACCCGTCTTGTCCGGCTCTTCCTTTTTCTCCCGGTCCGTTCCGCTCGGCCCCGCCTTCTGCTTTTCGGCAACCGCGAGTTGCGGATGCGTGGCCTGTAGCTTGACCAGGTAGAGACCACCGGATTCGGTCACGTCCGCCAGGATCTCCAGCCCGGAAAAAAGCAACACGCGCAGCTTGACCGAGTTTTTCCAATCGACGCTGCTGGCCGGACGCACGGATTCGAGATCCAGCAGCGACAGGACCGAAGCCAGTGAGTTGACGGCCCACTTGCTCCTGATCTCGCGGCCGGCGGGCGACCCCGCGAGCTCGAAATCCGTATCGTCGGCCGAGACCTTGCTTACCAGGATGCGGTCACCCCCGGGGTGGATGATCTCGACCTCCGCGACCTCCGCGGCGTCGATATCGATGATCCGCTTGTTCGCCCACGCCAGCGTTTCCGCGGGCACGTTCAGCTGCTTGTCGACCAGCACGCTTGCTGCCTGGCCTCCGACGCGCAGGTATTGGCCGCCCTCACCTTTTGCCTTGTGGCCGACGATGACGTCCCTGCGCAGATCGCCCGCCGTCAGCCTGACCATGACGCTCTTGGCGTCCTTGCCAGTGACGTCTTCGACGCCGAGCCGGGCGTAGTAGCGTGGCTTGTCGGTCTTGTTCTCGATGACCTTCGCGGTCGCGAGACCCGCCAACAGCGTCTTCAACTGGGGCCAGTTGGCGGCGTAGTTGTCCATTTGCCGGAGCTGCCATTCATCGCCGGCCTTCGCCATTGTCGCGACCGCGTGATTACCGGCGGTAATGATTTCGACCTTGTCCACGTCATTGATTTTTTTTGCCATTTCCGGCAGCAGCAGTTGCTTTTGCGGCGTCTTGGAGACCTGGTATTCAGGTGACATCGTGATGACCGCGACGAAGGCCAGCGCGGTCACGGCGGCCAGTAATATGAAATTTCGTTTCATCGTGAACCTCTTTCGCGGCGGCGCCGGCGTGCCTGCCCGAGAAGCAGTGCGGCGATGATGATCAACACCGGCACCAGCACGATATTGATGAACTTCAAACGCATGCCGAGAGACTTGATATCCTTGTTCAGGTCATGCTGCACCTGCCGCAGCTGGCTGCGGATCTCCGCCTTGCGTGTGAGGAATTTTTGCAGTTCGTCCTGCTGATCCGTATTCAGGACCGCCAGTTCGCTGTCCTGGCGCTTCGCCTGGATGTTGGCCAGTGTTTTCTCGGTCTCCTTGAGTTCCTTCTGCAGACGCTTTTCGGTATCGCGGAACTGGGCTTCCGCCGACAGGCGCAACTCGCTGACACGGTCAAACGGACGATTCGTGCTGGCCCGCGCGCGGATTCCGATCAGGTCGGAGGTGCCGAGCAGTTGCTCCGCCAGGTTGGCCACCAACGTGCCATTATCGGCAAAGGAGTTGACCAGGGTCTGGCCGAGGAAATTCTGCTTCTGCACCCAAAGACGGTCACTCAGCATGTCGGTGTCGGCAAACAGCACCACGTTGATTCCGCCGTCCACCGAGGCGGTCAGCCGGTTCTCGTCGCTGACGCCCTTGGGTGGCTTGCTGAACGCGCTTTTGGCTTTTCCGGTGATCCGGGCGGCCAGCGTATAACGGTCGCCGGTGGGCTCAAAGTCGGCTTCCAGATCCTGCGGGTCGGACAAGAAGCGCATGCGCGAGGCATCGATCGGGGCCGCGGCCGTGCTGCTCTCGACCAGGGTCTCGAAGCCGGTGGTTGCACCTTTCAGCGGCGTCAGCCAGCCGGTGGATGAAAAGTTGAGCACTTCCAGGTCGGCGCTGGCGACATCGGTGGCATTGATGCCGTCCGCCTTGACCGACAACACGCCGAGGTGCCTCACCGGACCGCGGCCGGGGCCCATACTGACCTGCAGGGCGTAGGCGCGGTCACCGATCACCTTGGTCGGGTCGAAACCGACACCCCAGCTTTTCAACAACCCGCCCAGCGTCGAACTGCCGCCGGCGTTGACCCGCGACATGGGGTCGTCCGGGTTGCCGCCCGTGTCGGCCTCCGCCAGCGGGTCCATGAACGCGAGCAGGTGTCCGCCGCCCAGCACGTACTGGTCGATGGCGTACTTCATCTGCTCAGTGAGTTCCTTGGGATGGATCACGATCAGCAGATCCAGGCCGGCGGGCAACGACTCGGCGGCCGGGGCGATGTTCTGCAGGTCGAACAGTTGGCCCAATTGCTTGTAGATCACCCAGGCGTCACGCATGCGCTGGGTCGTCGGATCGAAGCCGGGGCCGATCTCCAGGCCCGAGAGCACGCCGACCTTCTTGTGTCTCGGGTGCGAGAGGCTGGACACCATCCGGGCCAGGTCGTATTCCAGGAATTTCTCCTTGTCCGGCTGCAAAAACGGTATCACCTGCTGACCGTCCAGCGAGTTGGTGCCGACCAGGCCGAAATACAGTGTGTCGCCGGCGTTGCCGACGGGCGCCGCCTGCAAACCGTAGCGGGCGGCCTGGTCCTCCTCCGGTGAAAAGGGTTCCGGGTTGACCCGGCTCAGGGTCAGCTTGCCGCCGCTGCGGTCGGCGAAGTCCTGCAGCATTTCCTCCGCCCAGCGCGCATAACTGCGGAACTGCGGCAGGTCCCGGCTGGCCTCCTCGGAGAAGTAAAGCGTGAACTTGACGGGCTCATCCATGTTCTTGAGGATATTGAGCGTGCCCTGGCTCAGCGTGTACAGCTTGTGCTGGGTCAGATCCACGCGCAAGCCCTTCAGGTACACCGATGACAGAATGGTCAGGGCGACGAACAGCACACCCAGCAACACCAGGGTCGCCGCCGAATACATTGAGCGGTTCTTTTGTTCCATCAGTCTGCCTTCTTCATATCAAGTACGATGACGTTGGCATACAGCCAGAAGCCGATCACCAACACGAAATAGACCAGGTCGCGCAGGTCGATGACCCCCTTGGAAATGTTCGCAAAGTGCCGGAAAAAGCTGAGACTGGCTATGCCGTCCAGAATGACCTGCGGTGCCCAGGCGTTGAACAGGTTCATCACCATCGGCAGGCCGCTAAGCAGGAACAGGAAGCAAACGACCACGCTGAGGATGAAAGCGATGACCTGGTTCCGGGTCAGCGCCGACATGCAGGCGCCGATCGCGAGAAAACCACCGGCCATCAGCCAACTGCCGAGGTAGGCCGCGAAGATGACACCGTTGTCGGGCGAGCCGAGGTAATTGACGGTGATCCACATCGGCAGCGTCAGCAGCAACGCCAGGCCAATGAACAGCCAGGCCGCGAGGAACTTGCCGAGCACCGCCTGGGCCGTCGTCAACGGCAGCGTGAACAGCAGTTCTATCGTGCCCGACCGTCGCTCCTCCGCCCACAGCCGCATCGAAATGGCGGGCACCAGGAACAGGTACAGCCACGGGTGAAAGCGGAAAAACGGATCCAGGTCGGCAAAGCCGCGTTCGTAATAATTGCCCAGGTAGAAGGTGAACACCCCGGTCATCACGAGAAAGATGACCAGGAAAACGTAGGCCACAGGGGTGGCGAAGTAGCCGTTCAATTCCCTGCGCGTGACATTGATCGTACCGTTCATGACGATGTCTCCCCGCGGGTAATGCTGCGGAATACTTCATCGAGCCGCCCCGCTTCGAGTCGCAGGGCCGAGACTTCCCAGGCGTTCCGGTTGATCGCCGCGGAGACGGCCTCGAACAGGCCCGCCTCCGGTGTCGGGAACAGCGTCAGTTCGCCGTTGCCGAGTTCCGCCCTGGCGACCTCGGGCAGTTCGCTCAGGATGCTGGCGACTTTCTCGGCTTCCTCGACCACCATCGATACGGTGTTGTTGTAGCGGGAGCGGGCCACCAGGCCGTGCGGCGTGTCATCGGCCAGAAGGCGCCCGTCGCTGATGATCATGATGCGGTTGCAGACCGCCTCGACCTCTTCCAGGATATGGGTGGAAATGACGATGATCTTGTCCTGCGCCATGTCCTGTATCAGGTGGCGCACCTCGTGTTTCTGGTTGGGGTCCAGACCGTCCGTGGGTTCGTCCAGGATCAGTATCTGCGGATCGTGAATAATCGCCTGGGCCAACCCGACGCGCCGTTTGAATCCCTTGGATAGGGTTTCGACCGGCTGGTGCTGCACGCCGTTCAGGTTGAGCCGGTCCAGTGCATCCGCCACGCTCCGGGGAACGTCCGCCGCTTCGATCATCCTGGCCCGCGCGATGAAAGTCAGGAACTGCCGGACCGTCATTTCGCCGTAACTCGGCGCACCTTCCGGCAGGTAGCCGATGCACTTGCGCGCCGCGACCGAGTTTTCGACCACGTCGATACCGTTGATCAGCGCAGTGCCGGAGGTCGGGGTCAAAAAGCCGGTCAACATCTTCATCGTGGTGGACTTGCCGGCCCCGTTGGGCCCCAGGAAACCCAGCACCTGGCCGGGTTCCACGGTGAAACTGAGATTATCGACGGCCAGGATACCATCGTAGCGTTTGGACAGTGATTTCGCTTCAATCATGGTCTGTTCCGTTCATTAATTGAGGACTCCCTGATAAACTGTAGGGCTTGTCAGCACCGCTGACCCGGGATGTGCTGACAGGCCCAGGCAAACCAGCATTCGGCTGCTGTAGCCGGCGCACCAATTTCGAGTTTGCAATGATCATGGCCTGTTAACAATATGCGAATGCCGAGCATTCGTGTACGCCGGGTACGCCACGCTCAGTACGCCTTGCCTTGCAGAAAAATGGCCCATGTCGATGAATATTCGCATCGTGTTAGCAGACCCCGATTCAAACCCGCTGTTTCCTCGTCACGCAATAGTCTGTATGGTTGCCAGATTTTAACGACAATGCAGAGAACAATTTCATAAATACGCCGTGAAGCTGCTCCAATACGACCACTTGCCCGCCGGATTGCTGGAAAGACCGGCCCACGAACTGCACGACGTGCTGGGCGGCCCCGCGCTGATCCATCTCGAAGGCAAGAATCCGCGGCCTCTTTTTGTCTCGGTTCTCCAGCACGGCAACGAGACCACCGGCTGGGAAGCCATCCGGCGTCTGTTGAAAAGCCATTTTGAATACAACTCCCTGCCGCGCTCATTATCACTGTTTATTGGCAACACCCGGGCGGCAAAACATCGCTTGCGGCACCTCGACGATCAGTTCGATTTCAACCGCTGCTGGCCCGGTGGCAAGTATGCTGACAGTGAACCGGGAAAATTGTTCCGCGAGGTTACGGATCGGATGCGCGCGCTCAGGCCGGTCGCGAGCATGGACATCCACAACAACACCGGTCTGAATCCGCACTACGCGGCTATCAACCGCGTGCGCCCGGAGTTCCTGCGCCTGGCGTCGTATTTTTCTTCCAAGGTCGTGTACTTCACGATACCGGCAGGCACCCAGTCGATGGCCTTTGCAAAGTTCTGTCCGGCGACGACGTTGGAGTGCGGGCGGGCCGGGCGGGTACACGGCGTCGAGCACAGCATTGTCTTCATGGAAACCTGCCTGCGTCTGGACAACATACCGGAAACATCCGTGAGCGCCGAAGAGGTGCACCTGTATCACATGGTCGCAACGGTGCGCATTCCGGATGACGTGCTGTTCGGCTTCGGAAACGTGCCGGCCGACATCGCGCTGCGCGCAAACCTGGACAGTTTCAATTTTCACGAACTGCCGGCCGGTATTGCATGGGGCGATATTCACGAGGCGCCGGTAAAACCCTTGCAGGCGACGGACGTGGACGGCAACGACGTCACCGACGATTATTTCCGGTTCGACCGCGGGCTCATCGAGACCAGGCGCGTGGTGATGCCGTCCATGCTGACGCTGGACCGCCGCGTCATACACCAGGACTGCCTTTGTTACCTGATGGAACCCGTGCCGTTCGAAGACTACGCGGACGTCACCGAATACGACATCCTGCCCGAGGGACTGCGCCGCAGCGACCGCCCAGGTGACCCGGCCCCGGGGAAATGAGTCTTCCCTGCGAATTGCAGCCGCCGGCTGTGACTTTTTTCACTTACGGCCGGGTGCGGGAAAATCTATACTGCGTTCCAGGCAAGAGGAGAAAGACGATGAACATGTGGACAGCCATTGCCCTGATCGCTATCGCGGGCGTCGTGGCGCGCTATTTTCAGCACCGCGCCAGCCTGGGTGGCGGAAAAGAGGTGGCGCATCGACTCGAGGAAATGGACGCCAGAATCGATGCCCTCGAAAAGGATCTGCGCAATCGTGTCGAAACATTGGAACGCATCGTGACCAACCCGAAAGAAAACCTGAAACGGCAATTCGAAAACCTGGAGAAGGTTTCCTGACGGCACACCGCCCGTTCGATCGGGCCAAGGGGGGCAAGCACACGTGAAACACAGCCCGGCGCCCAGCCGCAACGGTCCTGCGCCAATTACCGCGATGCGGGTGCAATATGCAGGCTAAGCCCGGCAGAATTCTGCCGCTGCTGCTGTTCCTGCTGGGCATCGGTTTTGTGGTACTGGGCCTGAAGGCCTACCGTGCCTTTATCGCGGTCGGAATCCTGTTTCTCGTCATCGGCTACCGCGGTTGCACCCACAAAGCCAAGTGAGGCTCAGAGCAGTTTTAATTCAAAGGCTTTGAGCACGGCGCGGGTACGGTCACGCACTCCCATCTTGGAAAGAATGTTCGATACGTGATTCTTGACGGTACCCTCCGCGACACCCAGTGAATTGGCGATTTCCTTGTTGCTGTAGCCCCCGGCCATCAGGCGCAGTATCTCGGTTTCGCGACCGGTCAGCGGATCGGGCCGGTCGAGGCTGGAAAAGTCCGTATGCATATTCTGCAAGCCTTTGAGCAGCCGCTGGCTGACCGCCGGTTTGACCATCGAGCCGCCGCTGGCCACGGTCTTCAGCGCGCCAACCAGTTCTTCGAGACTGACGTCCTTGAGCAGATATCCCCTGGCCCCGGCCTTGATGCCGGCCAGCACCAGTTCATCGTCGTCGAAAGTCGTCAGGATGATCGTCGGCGGCAGGCTGTCCTCGCTCGACAGTTGCTGCAATACGTCCAGGCCGGACTTTCCGGGCATGCGCATGTCCAGCAGCACGACGTCGGGGTTGACTCCGGGTATCGTGCGGATCGCCTCGGCGCCGTCAGACGCCTCGGCGATGACTTCGATTTCCTCCGACAACTCCAGCAGGCTGCGCACGCCCTTGCGCACCAGGTTTTGATCATCTACCAGCATTACCCTAATCACAACCGCCTCCTACAGCCCGCGTATTGCACCTGTCGATGACGAGCCTATTGGTTAATTGACGAACATTCAAAGGAAATCATCCATTCGGCGCACATTCCAAAGGGACGGCCGGTGCCGGGACACTGATGCAAGGTGCCGGCTGCCGTCAGACCTCGTTCGGCAGCCAGGCATGCAGCCCGAACCCGGCGCCGGGCTCGGATTCCAGTTCCAGCTTACCACCGAGTTGTTTCAATCGCTCCGCCATGCCCTTCAGCCCGTTTCCGGCCGTTATTTTCCGTGCGCCGATCCCGTCATCCCGCGCACTCATCGCAAGCCCCTCGCGGTTGATCGAGAGCCGGATCCACAGGTTGCGGGCGCTCGCGTGGCGCACGCTGTTTGTTATCATCTCCTGCACGCAACGCAACAGAACCTGGGCCCGCTGGGGATCGGTCAGGACCTCCTCCGCAGGCAGGTCGAGGTGGATTTCCGGGGCGGGCACGCCTTCGACCAGTGTATGCAGGGCCTCGGCCAGGTTCACCGTATCGCCCTTGCGCATTTCGCTGACGACCTCGCGCACGTCCGCCAGCAGCAACCGCGCCAGTGAATGCGCCTGCTGTACGTGTTCCAGCACCTTGCCGTCCACGAGGTGCGTGACCACTTCAAGGTTGAGCGTCAGCGCGGTCAGGTGGTGTCCGACCAGGTCGTGCAGTTCGCGCGCGATGCGAACGCGCTCGGCGATACGCGTGTTCTCGGCCAGCAGGGCCTGCGTGGCGCGCAGTTCCGAGTTGACCTTTCGCAATTCATTGCGGGCCGCGTTCTGGCGCAGGGTGACCACCGAACTCATGAAGGCAAACAGCGAGATGCCGAAAAACAGGCCCGCCTCCAGGCTTGCGTCCGAAATGCCGACCTCGGGTATTCGGTTGATGATCAGGGCCAGTAGCACGTTCTGCCCGATCAGCCAGGCGACGGCCAGCTTCAGCGACAGTAGCCAGGGGATCAGCACCGCAACGATCAGCAGCAGGATGCCGCCCAGCGGTGACTGCGATACCGCGCTGATGCCGAGGGCGCAAATCGTCAGCACGGCCAGGTACAGGATCCGGTACAAGAGCGCGGTGCGGTCCGGCAAGTACTGCGGCACGTTCCAGTACATTAGCCCGAACAGGCCGTGGAACAGGAACCAGGCGATGTACGGCGTGGCTTCCAGCGGCTGCGGAAAGATGAACCGCATCAGCAGCAGGGGGATGGCGGCGCAGAACCACAGGAACATACCCGCGTAGCGGAGCAGTTCGATCGGTCTTTGCCTGGCCCGTGTCATGCGCATGCGATCAGCCCGCGTGTTGCACCGGTATCCCGGGCGTCGACGCAGGACAGGCATGTCTCGACGCCGGGCTGGACTGATAGCCATCGCTGCAACCATGTCTCGCGGGAAGCCCAAGTCCGGGCGTAACCGGGCAAGCCAGGGTCAGGGTGGGTCGTGCACCAGGTATAAACTGTACTTTCGGGTTGGACCGCAAAATGTATAAGCTCCGCTTGGTTTTCGTGTCCATATTCAGTGTTTCGCCACCGACTGGTGCAATACTCGGGCTGGTTGGCAGCGCGTGGACATATGCGCATAATAGCGCAGACGGACTGGAATCCAATGCTCTGGAAGTCACGGTAAGAAAGGCGATGCAGGTAAACACAAGCGAAAGCGCGGAGGTTACGCACGCGGATGTATCCCGACTGCAGGATGTCCCGCCCACGGCCTTGACCGGCTTGCTGGCGAAGTTCGGCCTGTGTCTCGAAACCGTGGCGCCCGGCGAGGAAATACCCGGCAGTTACTGGGGCGAGGCCGAGGCCGGTCTGATCGGCCAGCGTTTGCTGGCCCGGGCGGACACGCCCGTGCACTCGGTCCTGCACGAGGCCTGCCATTATATCTGCATGGACAGCGCCAGGCGCGGCGGCCTGAACACCGACGCCGGCGGTGATTACGACGAGGAGAATGCAGTCTGCTACCTGCAGATCCTACTGGCTGACCATGTCAGTGGCCTTGGCAGACGACGGATGTTCAGTGACATGGACCGTTGGGGCTACACGTTCCGGCTGGGGTCTGCGCGGGCCTGGTTCGAGCACGACGCCGGGGACGCCCTGGACTGGCTGACGGCGCACGGACTGGTCGACCGGCAACAACAACCCAATTGGCGCGTCCGTACCGACTGACCGTGAAAACCGGCAGACGCACGACGGGCACCGGGCCGGTGATCGAAACCGCCGACCTGCGGCTGCGGCCGCTGCGGGAAACGGACGCCGGTGCGCTGTTTGTCATGCTCTCGGACCCCCGGACCGTCGAGTACTGGAGCACTGAACCGGCCACCGATCCGGAGGCCGTGCGCAACAAGCTCCTCGAAGACATGCAGTCCGATGCGCGCGGCAACACCATCAGCTGGGCCGTCTGCAAACGGGGTTCGGAAAAAATGCTCGGAAAATGCGTTCTGTTCCATCTCGACAAGCGGCACCGGCGCGCTGAAATCGGCTTTATCCTGAACCGCGACCACTGGCGCCAGGGCGTGATGAACCAGGCCCTCCGGGCGATCCTTGACTTCGCCTTCTCGAACCTCGGGCTGCACCGCATCGAGGCGGACGTCGACCCCGCCAACAGCGGCAGCCTGGCCTTGCTCGAAAAGCTCGGCTTCAAACGGGAGGGTTTATTCCGCGGGCGCTGGTATGTCGGCGGTCAATGGCACGACAGTGTCATGCTCGGCTTGGTGCGGGATGAATGACCGCATCCGTCCTCGCGCCTAACCGCCAAGCCACTCCGGCCAAAACCGGAGCACCGCAACGACACCCGCCAGCATTGCCACCAGCGTCCAGGTGAGCACACGCACCCAGTCCTCTGAAGGTGTCCGGGCCGACGCGGGGGTCAGCACGCGCTGCGGTCTCAGACCCGGCGCCTGCAGCAGCCAGCGGCAGGTGCCGATACGGATTTCATCACCGGTATTGAGCCGCTGATTCCGCACGCTTTCGCCGTTGACCACCGTGGCCCGGTTATCCCCCAGGTCCGTCAGCCAGAGCGAGCCGTCCGCGTGCAGCCGGACTTCTGCCTGACACGCCGCCACGCCCGGTTCGTCCACGCGGATGTCGCAATCGTCCGCCGCGCCGATCACCACTGTTTCCACCACCGGGAAGCTCCGGTTGATAACGCTGCCGGACGTGCCCTTGAGACGGAACTGACTCATCACAACGGCTTTCTACAAGGACTGGATCAGGGTCACGGCGAGCGCCCCGACCCCCTCGCCCCGCCCGCAGAAGCCCAGCCCTTCGGTGGTCGTCGCCTTGATCGAAACGTCCTCGACCCTCAAATCCAGGTCCGCGGCGATGTTCGCCCGCATCCTGGCAGCAAAGGGCAAGACCCGGGGCTGTTCGCAAACGACCGTGATATCCGCGTTCACGACCCGCCAGCCGTGGTTTTGCAACAGCGTGAATACACTGGCCAACAATTCACGGCTGTCGGCGTTAGCCCATTGCGGGTCGCTCGGGGGGAAGTGACGGCCGATGTCACCCAGCGCCGCGGCCCCGAGCAGCGCATCGCAGAGCGCGTGCAGGACCACGTCGCCGTCAGAGTGCGCCGCCAGACCCTGCCCGAACGGTATCCTCACCCCACCCAGCATGACGTGGTCGCCCGCGCAAAAGGCATGCACGTCAATACCTTGTCCGATACGCACGTCCATTTCCAGGCCTCAGTCGGTAGGCCCGGCC
>Ga0210062_1000329_pt1 | contig 14581 bp, 12 predicted proteins | sample Muzzi_CordA_D2_FD_185528 | JGI IMG/M metagenome (GOLD analysis project Ga0210062, IMG submission 185528) | Wetland microbial communities from San Francisco Bay, California, USA, that impact long-term carbon sequestration - Muzzi_CordA_D2 (SPAdes) | ecosystem: Environmental > Aquatic > Marine >...
AATCTGGTATGCGACCGGACCGCTGCAGATTCCGGGGCGGTGCTGGGCGAAGTGCTCAAAAAAAAGAAAATTATTACGGACGACCAGCTGAAACGTGCGCTTGATGAGCAATCGGATCGACTGCGTCGGCTCGGTCAATCGGTGCATCTGGGCCTGATTCTGGTTGAACAGCAGTATGTCTCCGAGGAAGAGTTGTTAAAAACCGTAAATGATCACTACCAATTGTCATTGACGTCTTTTCCCGGAAATTTTGAAAATCTGCTCCGGCGACAACGCAAGCCGTTGCGGCACAAACTGGCGCTTTTCCGGTTCCCGATCTGGCTTCAGCTTTCACTGGCCATCACTCTGATCGTCACCTTAACCATTTTTTTGCTGGATTTCTTCGTGCTAAGTCGCCAGAAGGATCGGCTTTACCGCCAAACACTGAAAATTGGAATGGTCAGTTTGACATATTTCGACACCAATGCCCGTATTCCACTGCTTGAAGATAATATACTGCAGCTCAATACCCTGATCAAAAATGCCGCCGAAGTTGAGGGCTTGCTCTACGCAATTATCGTCGACCAGGATATGAAAGTTAAGGCCCACACCGATCATCAAATGATAGGAACCGAATTCAAGCAAATTAAACACATGTCGCACACTCAGCAGGACGGCTCCACGAGCTATTTTGAATATACCCTGCCCGGCAAGGGACGGGTCTTGAATTTGAGCCGCCCGATCATGTTCAAAGACAAGCTTTTGGGGCAAGTCCATGTTGGTGTCTCCCTCGACTTCATCGAGGAGGACGTTCGACGGGAACGCCTGTCGATCCTCTGGATGACGGCGCTGATTATTTCGTTTGGCATCACAATTGCCATTTATTTTGGATTACGCTTTTCCCGACCGATTTCACAACTGGTCAAAGCAACCCAGGAAATCAGCAAAGGCAAATATAAACATAATATCGACCTGAGACGCAGAGATGAATTGGGAAACCTCGCTTTCGCCTTCAACCGGATGAATGAGGAACTCTGGGTCAAATCACTGATGCAGGAATCCTTTGGAAAATATGTTGGCCCACAAGTGCTTGATATGATAATGGAAAATCCGGAAGACACCTGGCTGCAGGGCCAAACCAACGAAGCCACCATTCTATTTGCCGATATCCGGGGGTTTACCACTTATTCTGAATCCAAGGCACCGAAAGTCATTGTCGAAGAACTCAATCAATTTTTCGAATTGGCCAATAAAACCATCCTTGACCATAACGGTTATATCGATAAATTTATCGGCGATGGCGTGCTGGCCGTTTTCGGCGTCCCGGTTTATCATAAAGACCACATTAAAAATGCGGTCTCGGCTGCCTTTGAAATGCAAAAGGCTTTCCACAACGCCGGCGCGAACGGAAATGTTTTGCTGTCGTCGATCGGTATCGGCATTCATACGGGCCTGGTCGTATCCGGCAACATCGGTTCACCGGTCAAAATGGAGTACACGGTGATCGGCGACAGTGTCAATATCGCTTCCCGTATCAGTGAAATCGCAGCGCCGGGTGAGATCATCATCAGCAGCAACATCTATGAACGGCTGCCGGATTTCATTGAAGTTGAAACCCTTCGCCCACACGCGATAAAAGGCAGAGCCAAGACCATAAAAACATATCGGGCCTTGAAAATAAAGGAGCGACACCATGGCCAATGGTCGTAAAGCCTGTCTGCAGCCGGTCCTGGCCATGCTGGTGGGTATGTTGATAATAGGTGGCTGTACGCCTGCCAGCCAAAAACCAAATCTTTATAATGCCGAGATTGTTACGACCCGCGAGGGTGAAACCCTGACGGATCTGGCAGAAACTTATTTATCCGATTCCTCCAAAAGTTATATCATTGCCGATTTTAATAATAAAACTTCGGTTGATCCCGATCAGAAAATTGTGATCCCCTTAAAGCCGCTGCAACGGGGCGGCCTGAATGCTTATGGATACCAGAAAGTTCCGGTGCTGCGCTATAAGAACTTTGCCAGGAACCGATCCGGGCCCCTTGCGTTAACCCATTCGGTCTTTGACAGCCAGCTCGCTTTTTTGAAACAAGCGGGTTACCATGTTATTACCATGGATCAATTGCTGGATTTTCTCGATTTTAAAGGTCAACTCCCTCATAAATCGGTGGTGATTACCATCGACGACGTCCGGGACAGCGTTCTCGAGATTGCCTATCCGGTAATCCAAAAATACGGGTTTCCCGCCACATTATTTATCCAAACGGATCTTATCGGGAAAAAAGGTGCACTTTCCTGGCCGGAAGTTCGCTATTTGTCTGACGCGGGGCTGGATATACAATGCCGCAGCGCAACCTTTACCAAGCAAAAAGACCTGCGCATCAAACAAAATTTTAACCGATACATCAAAGAGCTGGATAATGAACTTTTGGCAGCGAAAGCGGTCATCCAACTCGAGCTTGGCAAAAATTGCCAATATCTGGCATACCCGGAGGGCCCGGCCAACCCGATCATCGTTGCTTTTGCAGAAAAACACGGCTTTCGGGCCGGTTTCAGGTCGGAAGGAAAATCGAACCCCTTTTTTATCAGCAACCTTTGGATCGGTCGGTCAACGGTATCCGGCGATGGCGATTTGAACCACTTTAAGCAACAACTCGCTATTTTCGAAACGATGCCACTAAAATGAAATATCTCCGTCCCCAAAATTTGACGAATCCTCCGTCAATTACTTCGAATCGCAAGGGTTATCACCCAATATCAACTTGCGGATACCGCTTTAGCCGGCGTATTTGGTTAGCGGCCATCTGTTTGATGATACTCTTTTATGGGATCGGATGCAGCGGGATGTCGAATTATTTGCACGAAAATTCGGCCACCAAACTTATCACCGGGGCGACTGAAAAGGAAAGACGCCAGAAAATATTATTATCAGATCGATTACAGCTGCGTGCCAGTGAATATGAAAATAATGGGGAATTGCCAAGCGCCCTGTTATGCTGGCAGATTCTCAGCATCATCAATCCTGCAGATCGAGAGTATGCGAATAAATTTAATCGCCTAAGCTATGAAAGCCACCTGCTGGCCGATCAACATTTTGAAAAGGGCATGAAGTTCTTCAATAAAAAGGCATATAAATCTGCCCGGCGGGAATTTTTAAGCGCGTTGCGATATAATCCGGATCATACTGACGCCCTGAAATACCTCAAAGAAAAAATGAACTTCCAGATAAACAGTCTATACCAAATTCAGGAAAGCGACAGCCTGGTTAGTATTGCCCAAAACATCTATCATGATCCCAACAAATATTATTTAATCGCCGTCTACAATGACCTCGATCTGAATCTAAAACTAATCACCGGAAATTCCTTGAAGCTGCCGAGCCTGGAACCCGATCTCAACATGCCGCTGGCAGATATCTCCGGCCAACTCAAAACGGCCAAAAAATTGTTTTTGAATCAGGAATATGCGCTGGTGTTAAAGAATACCTCAGATATTTTAATGATTGATCCATCGAATATCGAAGCTGCGGAACTAAAAAATGCGGCGCTATATCAGATCGCGGATCGTTTGCGGCAACAGCACAAGTACCTTGAATCTTTAGCAACACTTGAAAAAATGGATCTGCGGTATAAAGGGGTGCAAAAAGATATCGCCGAGGTAAAAGTTCTGTTGCAGCAACAGGCGGAAGAAAATTATCGCATCGGAGTCAATTTTTTCGTCAACGAACAGATCAAAAAAGCCATAGAAAGCTGGGAAAAAACCCTGAATCAAAACCCCCGCCATCCAAAGGCCAGGCAGGATATCGAAAAAGCCCGCCGTCTGCTCAAAAAATTAAAAGAAGTCGACTAAAGCGTTTGGCGAAATAGCGTTGCAAATACCGGCGGACTTTTGCGTCTTTGTCTGCGACTTGTCTGCGGTCAATTTATTAAGACTTGATGGTGACAGCGCCGGGCTTGGGCCGCAACAGGAGCGAGACCGCGAAAGCAGTCAGGGACGCTAAGAAAAAGCGGGCACCGATTAGAACCCACCCGTTGGCCCCCAGAGCGATAAACACCACGGTATCCTCGATAATGCTGTGGCAGATCCCGAGAAAAACCAACACCAGAATTAAATCTCTTTTGGTTAGACTGCCGTCCCTGGCAAAGGAGATGATAACCCCCGAACCGAAAACAATCCCCAGGAAAAGGCCTGCCAGCAAGGGATAGGCCGCATTATTTGATAGCCTTAGCCCTTTCATTACCGGCTGGAGGAAGCCGGCTGCCCGATCCAGCAGACGGGAGTCTTTTAACAACGCCAATCCAACCATCAACGGTATAATAATTGCCGTTAGCAAGAGCGTGATACGAACGCTGTTGGTGAGTATTTCACCAATGATATGCGGCCAGTCCAATATGTATAAGTACCTTGTCGCGATTAGCTCTTTTAATCCAATCTTCAGAGAGCTGTTGATCGGGCAGTTAAGGTTTCAGGATTTAGGAATTTAACTTACTGACACCTGAAACCAATATTATCACAGCATAAATTCGCTGATAAAAGCCCCAGTGGGCCTAATGGCTATTAACTTATTGGCGCCACCATATTCCCAACCAGATTCATCACCGCGCCTGCCGAAACGGCTGTGAAAAACCGAATACCCAGGATGAGCCAGGCAGAAATACCGGTCTTTTTTATAATCGCCGTCTCCAGCACAAGCTCGTGACAGCAGGAAAGAATCACGGCCACAATGGTTATCTGCCAGGCGGATAAACCCAGCGCCAGAATGATTCCAAGGGCGGCATAAAAATTAAACAGCATGCCTGTCACCACCGCCAGGGCCGCCTCTCCGGGAAGCCCCACGAAACGCATCAATGGATCGAATACCTGGGATATCCAAACAATAGCCGGTGTGTGCTCCAGCACTTTAATAACAGTGAAAACAGGCAGGATGACCTTCAATAGGCCTAGCGCGGTTTTAAAACCGTCTGCCGATCCTCTTTTCCAGGTGTCTCTGGTAATCACGGATGTTCACCTTAGTCCGGATCCGCCGAAGGTGGACCTTAATCAATCAAAAAGGGAGCCTTCCAATAAATCTGGAAAGCCCCCTTAACAATGCAGTTCCCATTTATGAAAAATTTAAAAAAAATTATTAAAAATAATTCGCAGCTTTATTTTTAGCCGTGCACTTCCTCTTTTACCCCCACTGCAATCTTATACAGGGCGGTCAGCACCAGAAATCCTAAGGCCCACACACCCAGAGCAATCATAATTTCAGGTATCGACGGAATGTACTCATTGATTTCATGCAGCGGTGATGGTGTAAACCCGCCGGCAATCATTCCCAGGCCCTTGTCGATCCAGGTTCCTGCGAATATGGCCACACAGGCCACCGCCAAAACCCCCTCGTTTTTGCGCGTGGACGGGTTAACCGTCAGGATAATGCCGACGATCATCAGGCCAAATGAGGCCCACATCCAGGGCACATAAGCCCCATGCCCTTGCAGTCCTACAAACAGGTATTTAATGTGATCCATGTGATCGGGAATATTGCTGTAAAATGACACAAACACTTCACACAAAAAGAAAAACACATTGATGCAAATGGCGTAGGCCACCGTTTTGGCCAGGGATTGAATCTGTTCCCGGCCGGGATCAAAATCGGTCAGCCGGCGGATAATCAGGCACAGCAAAATCAGCAGCGCCGGCCCGGCCGCAAAGGCCGAAGACAGAAAGCGCGGCGCCAGGATGGCGGTCATCCAGAAGCCCCGGCCCGGCAGGCCACAGTACAGGTAAGCGGTGACGGTATGGATACTGACGGCCCAGGGTATAGATATATAGATCAGGGGTTTTAACCATTTTTGGTAATGAACACCGTTGCGTTCGGCCTCCAGCACATTCCAGCCGATAATGATATTCAGAAACAGATAGCCGTTTAGTACAATCGTGTCCCAGAACAGCACGGATCTGGGCGAAGGATAAAGAAAGACATTTAAAATCCGCATGGGCTGCCCCAGGTCGACCAGAATAAATGTAACGCACATCAGAACCGAGGCAATGGCCAAAAATTCACCGAGTATGGTTACTTTGCCATAGGCTTTGTAATCATGCAGGTAATAGGGTAACACCACCATGACGCCTCCCGCGGCCACTCCGACCAGAAACGTAAAGTTGGCGATATAAAATCCCCAGGAGGTATCCCGGCTTAAACCCGTAATACCCAGCCCGAAATCGAGTTGCTTTAAATAGAGCAGAAAACCGACTCCGACAATGACCAATAAAAAGGCCATCCAACCATAGTATTTTTTACTTCCTTTAATTGCTAATTCAAGCATAATGACCTCACACGATGTAATAAACAGACGGTTCTGTTCCCAATTGCTGTTTACGACGAATGGTGTAATTGGTTTTGATGAGTTCCCGGACTTCCGACTCCGGATCATACAGATCACCGAAATGGAGTTTACCTTCGGCGGCCTCGACACAGGCCGGTAGTTGACCGACAGCCAGGCGTTCGGAACAGAAATTACATTTTTCGACCACACCCTTCATCCGTGTCGGAAAGTTCTTGTCGATTTTAACGATAAACGGACGCGGATCCCGGTAGTTGAAACTACGGGCGCCGAACGGACAGGCGGCCATGCAAAACCGGCATCCGATGCAGCGGTGAAAATCCATCAGAACAATACCGTCCGATTCCCGCTTAAAGGTAGCCTTGGTCGGGCAGGCCCGCACACAGGGCGGGTTTTCGCAGTGGTTGCAAAGCACGAGAAACGGCTTGTGCTCAACCTCTTCACTTAAAAACCGTCCGGCCTTGTCCGGAAAGGTGTTGTGGTAAGGGGCCCCCCAGATCCATTTGATTTCATGGCGTTTGTTCGCCAGATGGGGCACATTGTGAATTTTATCGCATACTGCTATCAGCGGTTTAAGGTCTTCTTCAGAATGGAATTCCCGCGTATCAATGACCATGGCCCATTGTTTTGCTTTTAAGGCCTTTTCACTCTCTTTGATGACCGGTTCAGTTTTTTCAGCATGCGCTTGTTCTTTGGCAAACGCATTGAAAACGGGCTTGGCCGTCAGAGCCAGAGACGAAAGTCCCAGTAACTGCAAAACGCGTCGTCTGCTGCTATCCATCACGTTTTCTCCTTCGGGTTATCGATATGACAATTCCAGCAATAGGGTCGCACCGAGGCATAATTGTGACATCTGTCGCAAAACTCGGCTTTGTTGGAGTGGCAATCCAGACAGGTATTGGACAGACTCATGGTGTATTCCTGACCGCTGGGGCTTACATAAATCCGATCGCCGCGCCGCACCACCGAATCCCGCCAAAGATCCAGCAGCTGCATGTGTTCGGCCTTCATATACTCGGTGGACCGCACACATACTTTAGCCGCTTTTGCTTTTTCCGTCAGTTGGGGCACCGGCGCGGGAGCAGCTTTTCCCCGGTTATACCAGAAGGGAAAAGTTGCGATAACGATGAAAATGATCACACCGGTAACGATAAATTTTTTATCCTTCATCAGTTTCTACCTCCGAATCACCCGCTAATCCCGGAATATCTTCACCACGCAAATCGGTGGTTCTTTCATTTTGTCCAGGCAGGTTCAGGGCATTGGCCACCAGTTCATGCACACCGCAGACATCAACATCCGGAACCCAGTATTCCGTCAGGCTCGGAAGTGCCGCCCGATCGATCGCGCAGATTGTCGACAGCATGTTTACCCCGTGTTGTTCATGGACATATTTGACGGCATTGGCCCGGGGCAGTCCGCCGGTCAGTCTCAGCTCCATATCTTCCCCGGCGTTTAATCCTGAACCGCTGCCGCAGCAAAAGGTTTTCTCCCGAATCGTGTTTTCCGGCATATCATAAAAATGGTTGCAAACATTTTTAATCACATACCGCGGTTCATCAAATAAGCCCATGCCCCGGGCAGGGTTGCAGGAGTCATGGAAGGTGACCTTCAAATGATCGTTGCGGCTGGGATCCAGATCGAGTTTGCCGTGTTTGATCAAATCGGCGGTAAACTCGGTGATATGCACCATTTTGGTTGACCTGGCATTTTCAAATACCGTCCCGGTGATGGGATTGACCGGCACTTCCATGAAATCGGCCGGACCGTTCATGGTATCCATATACTGGTTGATGACCCGCCACATATGACCGCACTCGCCGCCCAGAATCCATTTGACACCCAGGCGTTTGGCCTCGGCGTACATTTTGGAATTTAACCGCTTCATGGTTTCATGAGAGGTAAAAAAACCGAAATTACCACCCTCCGAAGCGTAAGTGCTCCAGGTGATGTCAAAGCCGTATTTTTCCTTTAAGAAATGAAATAGCATCATGTAGCCTGCACAGGTGTAAGTGCCGGGATCGGCGAAGACATCCCCGGAAGGCGTAATAAATAAAATATCGGCGCCCTTTTTATTGAACTGCGGCTCCATCCGCACTCCGGTAATTTCCTCGACGTCATCAACAAAAAAGTCGAGCATATCCTTAAACGCATGGGGTTGGATACCCAGATGGTTGCCGGTGCGGTAGCAATTGGCCACCGGCGTGGCAATCCAGTCAATGTTCAGGCCAAGCAAATTCAAAAGCTCCCGGCCCATGATGGTAATCTCGGCCGTGTCGATTCCGTATGGACAGAATACCGAGCAGCGCCGGCACTCCGAACATTGAAACAGGTAGTACCACCACTCCTTGAGCACGTCCAGTGACATCGGGCGGGCCCCGTTAAGCTTGCCCAGAATTTTGCCGGCCCGCGTAAAATCATGGCGATATACGGAGCGCAACAGCTCGGCCCTGACTACCGGCATGTTTTTGGGATCACCGGTGCCGATAAAATAGTGGCATTTGTCGGCACAGGCGCCGCAGCGCACACAGATGTCCATGAAAACCTTAAATGATCTAAATTTCTCCAGACGCTCTTTAAAACCATTGTGGATGATCTCCTGCCAGTTTTCAGGCAGTTGCCAATCATCTTCGACCGGATTCCAGGGCCTGGCATTGGGCAGCCCGACATATTTAACGCTCTTTGGATTCGATGCGTAACAATACATCCCCGGGCGGATATCAATCGGGGTTTCCATCCAGTCCGCATTGGGAGGCCGATGGTCGATCTGGATGAGTTCTTCAGGTTTGGGTATTACGTCTGCCATAATTTGCTCCTTATTCTTCCGCTGGCTTTTCTTCTTCGGCTGCCGCCTCTGCCGGTTCTGCGGCAGGGACTGCTTCCGGCATCTTATCGACAGGCAATCCAGCCTCAATCATTTTTTCTCTGAATTCATCTTCATATTCTTCATAAGTGTGAACCGGAACCGGATAATTCCAGGGATTGACATGGCGCTTGGCCCGGGTATCCGTGGTCAGGTTGCGGGTTGGGCTCAGAAAAATTCCCCCCAGGTGCATCAATTTACTGAACGGGAAATAGGCCAGCAAAACGCTGACGAAAAACAGATGGATATAAAACACCGCGCCCACACCCTCGGGAATGGCAGGGCGTAATGTCACCAGGCCCATCGTGAGTGCTTTGGCGGCAGTGATATCAATTTTTGCAAAATAGCGCATCAGAATGCCGGTCAAGGCGATCGCGAATATCAAAAACAGCGGGAAATAGTCACTGGCCAGAGAAATATATCGAACCTGGCGGATAAAAAGGCGTCTCGAAAACAGGTAGGCCGCGGCCGCTAACAGAACCACGCCGGATAAGAAGACACCCGGCAAACCGAATTGAAGGCCTGGGTATAATATTTCAACCCGGAAAAAACTGTCGACATTTTCCACCAGGGTTACGAAAAACGGCACCGGATCGGTAAAAAACCGCAGGTGGCGAACCAGAACAGCCAGAAACGCGTAATGAAAAGCCAGTGCGCCGACCCACAAAAATATCTCCAGCTGATAGGAAATTTTCGCACCTTCTTTTAACCGCATTCGCGTATTGCGGAACAGGGATCTGAAGGTCAATATTTCCAGTGCCATACGGGCAACCACCTGCCACCGGGTCGCGGGACAGTCCAGCTTGGAATGCTTAATCCAGGGCAGCGATTTTTGCTGACCGCCGGTGGTGGGAATCCGAAAGGGCACTGCCGAGCGCGACCAACCGAGGACTTTGTAAGCAAAGCCCACAATAAAAGTGAGCAGTGCCAGGTAAGGAATAATAATTCCGAAAACAAATTGCAGTCCTACCGCCGTACCCGCCCAGGCAATTAAAAACAGCGCGATAACAGCGATGAGTGAAAAGATGTACCTTGCATTCATTGGCCAGAACCTCACTTGAAGGCTTCAGGTTAGCTAAACCCAATCAGAAGCCTCAATCTGTAAATTAACATCTCGAATTTGCCGCCGTAAGCTTGAATTGACTCCGATGGCCTCCGATTTGCCACAAAAAAATAAAGGGAATCTGGAAATTTTATATTTAAGGAATGTCAGGTTTGTCAGATTTAAAATATGGCTGAGCAAATCCCGCCAGGACGAGACACAATTCGTCCATTCTTGCCCGCCTATGGCGGGTTCAATCTTAAATATTCATTCCTTAGGGTCCCTCGAGTTTCTCAGAAATCAGACCGGCTCGTTCAAATGCTCTAAATGTCCGGTTTCTTGTCTCATTTGCACTGATTTGATAAATCTTTTCCCTGCACTGCATATATATATCAAACGCCATCAAACAAAGCTGGTCGATTTTTGACTCGAATGCGATTAATTCTGCGGCAAAGCTGCTATCGCGAAGTTCTTTAGTCAGGATCTCACGCAAAACCTTTTTTAAGGATAGTATGAACGTGGTGGCTTGAGAAGGGGTGAAATTTTGAGCGGCCCGAATCCTGATGATCGGATCCAGATGGGAGGTGACGGTCTCAGGATTCATGCTTTGTATGAGCTCATTCAGCAAACCCTTAAGACCAATTAACATGGTGCCGCCAACCGGGTTGGCAAACTGATCTTTATTGCTTTTAAGAAATTCAGCGGTATCCGGAGCATAGGTTTGGGCGGTCAAATTAAACCAATTTTTTACGATGACGGATTGTTTTTGTGCGATAATTTTTTCCAAACCTTTAGCCATGAAAACTCCTGCCGGCCTGATCGAGGATACGGTACCGCTGCGAAAAAAATATATGACTTAATGATCAGGCCGAAGTGCATACGTATAAACGACTTCACATTTTCTGTCAAGGATAAATGATTTGGTACTTGGAATTTTTATAATTCTCAAGAAGCAAGCAATTTTTGTAAATTCAGTTAATTACGGGTATAAATGACGAGCCCTGGAATTGATAATCCAAATAGGTCTTGTATAGGAAGGAGCGGTCGGGTCAGTTTGACCTTATTTATTTAATCAACAATACCCAGCAAAAGTGCCTGGTCATCATCGGCCGGGTGATCTCCGGCAAACTGCTCGAGATTACTTATGATCGCAGAAACCACATCCTGGGGGGTACTGGCACTGTCGGTAGCAAGCGGTTGAAGGAGACGCTCCTCACCGTAGGATTCGCCCTCGGCGTTGAATCTTTCGGAAAGCCCATCCGTATATACGAAAAAGCGATCTCCGGGCATTAATTTGATTTCGGTTACGGGAACCTCTATATCATAGGGCTCTATCCCCAGCGGGTAAACACCGGGACATTCGAGCTCAAAGGACTTTTTGTCGGATGCCCGGTAAATCATGGGCAACGGTTGGCCGGCTCGGACAATGCGCATGGTTTGCTGTCCGGCATCATAAACCGCGTACAGCGCAGTCATGAAACTGGGCTCGGCGACTTTGCAAAGATGCCGGTTGAGGTAATTCAATACGGCCGCCGGGTCATCGGCAGAATCCGGATAGGCCCGAAAGAGGGCGCATGTCATGGCCATCAGAACCGCTGCCGGCGCACTGTGCCCTTCTGCATCGGCTATCAGAAAACCCCACCGATTTTCCGGCAATTCGACGATGTCATAATAATCCCCACCGGCATAGCGGCTGGTTTCATAGTTCGCGGCCAGCTTAAATCCGTCAATTTTCGGAAGCTCTTTAGGCAAAAGCTTGCGCTGAACTTCGGAAACCACTTCCAGCTCATGCGCAAGTTTATCCTTTTGGCTTTCAACTTCGCGTTTGAGGCGGTGGATGGTCAGATGGGTATTTACCCGGGCAATCACCTCGTCGGGCTGAAAAGGTTTGGTAATATAATCGACGGCCCCCAGACGAAGCCCCTTGACTTTGTCTTCGGTCTCCCCCAAGGCGGAAAGAAAAATCACAGGGATATCCGCGGTGGCGTCAACGGCCTTTAATTGGCGACACACCTCATAGCCGTCAATATCGGGCATCATGATATCCAGCAGGATCAAATCCGGCAGCGCTTTGCCGGCAATGGCAAGCGCCCCGTTGCCATTTTTGGCAATCAACAACTTGCATCCGACACCTGCAAGGGTCTGAAAAAGTACCTGCAGATTGGTGGGATTGTCGTCCACCAACAGAATGGATTCGGTGTCTGAATTATTGTTTCCCATCGCAGAGACTCCCGGTGCAACGTGGCCGATACCGTTCGGTTAAGCCGCCCGGCAAGAGGTAACGCATTAAAACATCATGAAAGAACTTCCATTCCGGATTCGACGGAATCAGTGATCGGGATCAGAGATTGGAAGCCGCTGACTTCAAAAATTTCTTTCACAAACTCATTCAGCGAGCAGAGGACAATTTTGCCTTCTCTGCGTCTCATTTCCTTGGCAGCGCTCAACAACACCCTGAGTCCGGCGCTGCTGAGATATTCCAGGGCGCCTAAATTGAATAAGACGCGGGTGGTTTGCCCCTCAAGCGCCTCCTTGACGACTTTTTCGGCTTCCGGAGAAGAATCTGCATCCAATCGTCCCTTAATAGCAATAGAGACAATCCCGTTTTCCTCTTTCTGCTTAATTTCCATTTCCAGATCCTTTTTATGAACGAATTAATAGTTTCTTGACTTTCTCAAGTTTTAAACTTTACTAATAATTCATTTATTACATTAAATCAATATCGTATTTGACATGATTTTGACAATTGCAAATTTTTGGCTAAAAGGGTTATAATAACGGTGAATGAAAAAAGTGGCCTTAACACCCTGAACTGTGAACGCTCACTATGTTCTTTATTGCCGGCATATCCCCCAAAACGAAAATAATTGAAGAATACCCCAAGCGATGTTCTGTCTGTGGTTTGCAGCAGGCGTATAAAACGCGGATCGACCATTATTTAAGCATATTTTTCATTCCGGTAATGAGAGTCAAAAAAGGCGAGCCGTTCACCATATGCGAGCGTTGTCACCGAACAAAAAATGAGTTCATACAAAACCAATCCCCCTACCAGGAAGAGACCGGGCTGCTGTGCAGATTCTGCGGTAATCCGATCCACAAAGGATTTTTCTATTGTCCGTACTGCGGTAAGAAACTTTAAACGAGGTTGATAGGTTCAGGGTTGATGAATCCGTAAAAAGTCAAATTCCCCCTCCCCTGGCGGCCTCCGGCTCGTAGAGCCTACGGCTCGGAAAGGAGGGGATTAAGGGGAGGGGGATATAACAGGCTGAAATGTCTTCTTATTCACCCTCACCCCGACCCTCTCCCATGAAGGGAGAGGGGGATTTTTGACTTTTTACGATACCGTCAACCTTGAACCTATAAGTCGGAAACAATCGGTTTGTTAATTAACACCAAAGTTGAGTAGAAACCTCCTGCATAACAGTAACCACCAGATAGAGCGCCACATTGTCCTGGTTGCGCCGGAAATCCACTGGAATACCGGAAATATCGGGCGTACCTGCCTGGCCGCGGACGCCTTTCTGCATCTCATCCGGCCGCTGGGCTTTTCGCTTGAAAGCCGCGAAGTAAAAAGAGCCGGACTTGATTACTGGGAAAAAGTTAATCTGACGGTCTGGGATAATTTTAACGATTTTCTGACGGCAATGGCACCACAGCACGGTGAGATCGCGGTGTTTTCAAAAAGAGGATCCAAATCTTTCTGGCACATGACCTGTCCCAGGCGGCTTTTTCTCATATTTGGATCGGAAACCCGCGGACTTCCCGACAGGATCCTCAACAAATTTTCAGATGCGACCTATCACATACCCATCAAGTCTGAGATCCGATCATTAAATCTGTCTACCGCCGCCGGCATCGCACTGTACGAAAGCCTGCGCGCAGCCAAATCCTTTCATGAATGGCCACCGGAGAAATAAAATTGGAATGACGAATGAAGAATGAAGAATGTCGAATTATGGAATTCTGTCATTTTAAAAATCCTTCTTCCCCAGTCAATCGATCCATCAACTTTTTCACATGTGAATTGTTTTTCACAATTTTATGTATTATATTTCATCATTGTTAACAAATTCGAAAAGTGGTAAAATACTTAATTACCTGATATCTATCTAATTTTTAATTTATCAGAGGTGTGGCGCAGTTTTTGCTCATGCTACATAGTGGTTATTTAAGCCTGACTTCTTCCCTATTGATTATCCGAATATTACTCCGGGGTACTCATGAATATTAAAGGTAAAAAAGGCAGTGGTTTTAAATTGTTGAGAGAAAAGTACCGCAACAAGTTCCGGATACGGGAAAATATGGATTATTACAGCAAAGAAGACTTTAAGAAAGCTGAAAAAAAATATGTAAAATTATGCCTTCTCACCGGCA
>Ga0210062_1000331_pt1 | contig 14563 bp, 11 predicted proteins | sample Muzzi_CordA_D2_FD_185528 | JGI IMG/M metagenome (GOLD analysis project Ga0210062, IMG submission 185528) | Wetland microbial communities from San Francisco Bay, California, USA, that impact long-term carbon sequestration - Muzzi_CordA_D2 (SPAdes) | ecosystem: Environmental > Aquatic > Marine >...
TACGGAGGGCGCGGCGACGACGACATCGGGAACACCGGCGGCGATCACCGCCGCATCGTCTTCGGTCAGGGTATGGCGCGTCCCGCCTTTGAGGAGAGCCCCGTCCTTGCGCGCGGCCCCAGGCTGGACCATGAGCAGATTGGCACCGAGCGAGCGGATCTGCTGTTCAACGCGCACCTGGGCACCGGCGCCCACGGCAACCATCGCGATCACCGCCGACACACCGATGATGATGCCCAGCATGGTCAGCAGACTTCGCATCGGGTGCGCACGCAAGGCGCCCAGCGCGATCAGGAAATTCTCACGGGGAGTCATCATGGTGTTGCCGTTCCGTCGCCCGCACCAACATGGTGCGGCGCCTCCGCGCCACTGTCACCAATGATGCGGCCATCGCGCAGGGAAATGACCCGCCTTGCGTGTCGCGCCACCGACGGGTCGTGGGTGATGAGGATAACGGTTCTGCCGCCTTCATTGAGGCGCCGGAACAAGCCCAGGATCTCCTCGCCGGTGCCCGTGTCGAGCGCACCGGTCGGCTCGTCGGCGAGCAACAGGAACGGATTACCCGCCATGGCCCGGGCGATCGCTACGCGCTGCTGCTCTCCTCCCGACAGCTGTTGCGGATGATGATGAAGGCGCTGGCCGAGCCCAACGGCCTCCAGCACCGCCGCCGCCCTGCGGCGGCGTTCGTTTGGTCGTACGCCGCGGTAGATGAGCGGCAGCGCCACGTTGTCCGCTGCCGAGGCGCGCGGCAACAGGTTGAAACCCTGAAAGATGAAACCGATGTGCCGATTACGGTACGCAGCGAGCCTGTCGTGGCCGAATGCGCCGACGTCCTCACCGGCAAGCAGATAGCGTCCTTCCGTCGGCCGATCGAGCAGGCCCAGGATGTTCATCAGGGTGGACTTTCCCGAGCCTGACGGGCCCATGATGGCAACGAACTCACTCTTCGCGACGGCCAAGGTGATCCCCCTCAGAGCGCGCACTTCTGCGCCCCTGGTGCCGTAGGTTCGCGCGACGCCTCGTATTTCGATCAACGGGGACATCAAAATCCCAAGCGTATTCCGAATAACGTTTTCTGACTGCGGGCGGGCCGTGTTCCGACAGCGACCGCCACCTCCTGCGACAGCGGGCCGGAGATTACTTCCGTGACGTTGCCATCGCTTTTGCCGACACCGATTTCTTTACGGGTGAGCGCTCCGGTATTGCCGCGTACCCAAACGTGGCCCAGCCGGCCTTGCTGCCTGACCGCGCCGCCTGCTTCATTTGAAGGTTCCAACGGTTTGGTTCCGGGCTCAAAGCGAAGCGCGGCGTTCGGCACGAGAAGTGTGTCGGGCTGTTCGGTCGTCACGATATGAACGATGGCTGTCATTCCGGGCAAGAGGGCGAAATCGGGGTTCTCCGCCGTTATGACGACAGCATAGGTCACGACGTTCTGGACAATCTCGGGTGCGCGATGAATGTCAACCACCCGTCCCGCGAATGTACGATCGGGATAGGCATCGACCGAGAACCGAACGCTCTGGCCCACGCCAATTCTTCCGATGTCCGCCTCGTCGACACGCGCATGGACCTGCATATGGTCAAGATCGCGGGCAATGGTAAACAGTTCCGGCGCCTTCATGGTAGCGGCTACGGTTTGCCCAAGTTCAACTGTTCTCTTGATGACAGTACCGTCAATTGGAGAACGAATGGTCGTGCGCGCAAGATCAATCTGCGCCTTGCTCAAGGCCGCTTCAGCCTCTTCCACCATCGCCGCCTGCACCGCTTTATCGGCCCGGGTCGCGTTCAGTTCACTTTCCGTCGCCAGCATGTCTGCACGGGCTTTATCGAGGGCCTGCGCAGATACTCCGCCTCCTTTTCTCAGTACGCTCTTGCGTTGATAATCCTCGCGCGCTTCCTCATAACGCGCCAGCGCGCCCTGAATCTTTGCCAGCGATGAAGTATGTGACGCTTTGGCGTGCGCGAGTCGCGCCCGGGACTCGGCGACAGCGGCCTGGAAGGTCTTGTCATCGAGCTGTGCCAATAGTGCGCCGGATGTGACCTTGTCGTTGAAGTCGGCGTAGAGCTTCACAACCTGTCCGGACAGTTGCGAACTGACTTCTACGGAATCGACCGCCTTGATCCGTCCGGTTGCAACAGTGGAAATCGTGAGCTTTGCCCGTTTGACATCGGCGAAGCGGTAATTCGCCTCCTGATCCGGGCTGTATGTACCAAGATATTGCCACCCTGCCGCAATAAACATTGCGGCGATTGCGACAGCCAGCGCCACGTATTTCATCGCACTCGTCTCATGTCGCCCATCAGGGTTCTCCGGGCCTTTTTTACTCCCAATCACCGAAACTCCGGCGAAATATCAAAGGCCACATGAATGTTCGCGCCAACAACCCGCCGCACATGTTATGGCTGCCGACGTGATTGAAGCGCTCCATTCACAATACGGTTTTTCCGCTCACATGCCAGACAAGCGCGATTAGTCCCCTTAACATTGCGGTTGGTGATGGCGGGCAGCCGCGAATATGAAGGTCGACCGGAATGACGTCGCTGATGCCGCCGACTACCGCATAACTGCCGGCGAATATCCCGCCGTCGAGGGCGCAAGCGCCGACCGCAACTATCCATTTCGGATCAGGCGTAGCATTGTAGGTCCGCAGCAGTGCCTCTCGCATGTTGCGCGTGACCGGGCCAGTCACCATCAGAACATCGGCATGGCGCGGCGAGGCGACGAAATGCAGGCCAAAACGTTCGAGGTCGTAGAACGCGTTATTGAGTGCGTGGATTTCCAGTTCGCAGCCGTTGCAGGAGCCGGCGTCGATGTGGCGGATGGCGAGCGAGCGGCCGAGCCTGGCTTGTGCAGCGCGGTCGAGGGTCTGGGCGAGCTCGGCGAGTGAGGTCTCGTCGGGCGCGGGCGGCGGCTCGGTGAGGGGGCCGTGGGTCAAACTTTCGAACAGCGTCCTGCGCATCAGAGGTCGTGTCCCGAATACGAGCAGTTGAAAGATTTATTGCAGAGCGGGAAGTCGGCGACAATGTTGCCTTCGATCGCGGTCTCCAGGAGCGGCCAGTGGAACCAGGAAGCATCGCGCAAATGACAACGCTCGACACGGCCGTCGCCGTCAAGACGCAGCCAGACCATGACATCGCCACGGAATGCCTCGGCGAACGCGATGCCTTCGCATGCCTCGCCCGCGCCCTTGACTTCGGCTGCCCTGGTGCCGTCCGGCAGCGCGGCAACAATCTGTTCGATCAGCGACAGGCTCTGCTCGACCTCGCGAATACGGATCCATACCCGCGCATCGACGTCACCGGCATCGAGCACCGGTACGTCGAATTTCAGAGCATCGTAAGGCGCGTAGCCGGGTCCGCGCCGCACGTCGAAGGCGCGGCCCGAGGCGCGGCCGACAATTCCGCCGGCGCCGAACTGACGAACGTATTCCGGTTTGACGATGCCGGTGGCGACCGTGCGGTCCTGCAACGACGCGGTGTTGTCATAGAGCTCAACGAGTCGTGGGAACACGGTGCGGATCTCTGCGAGCAGGGCGCGCAACGCCGCCACGCCGTCCGGCGCGATGTCGCGCGCGACACCGCCAGGAACGATCGCGTCCATCATCAGTCGGTGACCGAAGCAGGCTTCGGATGCGCGCAGGACGCGCTCGCGCAGCACACCAGTCTGCGCATGCATGAGCGCGAAGGCGGCGTCGTTGCAGATGGCGCCGATGTCTCCGAAATGGTTGGCCAGCCGCTCCAGCTCGGCCATCAGCGCGCGCAAATATTGCGCGCGTGGCGGCGACGTCAGCTGCAGGGCGGCTTCCGCCGCCTGCGCGAAGGCATATGAGTAAGCGACGGTGCTGTCGCCGGACGTGCGTGCAGCAAGCCTGGCCGCTTGCGCCAGTGACACGCCCGCCATCAAGCCCTCTATGCCCTTGTGCACATAGCCAAGGCGCTGCTCCAGCCGGACCACGTGTTCGCCATTGGCTGTGAAGCGGAAGTGGCCCGGCTCGATGATGCCGGCGTGCACCGGGCCGACTGGAATCTGGTGCAATCCTTCGCCTTCCGCCGGGAGAAAGGCATAGGGTTCGGCGGGCTGGGCGGGTGCCCGCTCGCCGAGCGGCCGGGCGACGTCCCAGAATCCGAGATTGAGCCAGGGCCGCGCGTCCGGCGAATAGGCGGCGTCGTGACCGAACAGATCGCGAATCGCGCGCTCAAGGCGAAGCGCCGGCGGATGCTTGGCGCCGACGCTCGGGTATTTGCCGCCGTTGCAGTTGAAGGTCAGCACGGCGATGTCGTCGAAGCCGTCCGCCATTATTGCCATGTGCACGGCGTTGGCGTCACCCCATAGTCCAAGCAGCGTGCAGCGCCCGGCCGCCAGCAGGTCGACGGCCTGCAGCCAGCCGTCGTCGGCAACAGTCGCGCGTGGCCAGGGCCGGTGCCGTTCCGCCGTGCCGGTATGGGCGATGTGATCGAGCAGGGCCATGCGCTAACCCAACAACCGTGCGACATTCTCGAAGCCAGCGACCAGCGCCGGCGGCAAATAGATGCCGGCCACGAACACGATGGCCAGATGCGCGAACATCGGCACGTAGGAGGCCTGCGCGGCGGCCGTCGGCCCGCGCGGCTCACCGAAAACAATCGTATTGAGCCGCAGGAATAGCCCGCCAAGCGCAACCAGAATACCGAGCACGAGAATTATCGCCAGCCAGGGCTCGCGCGCGAAGGTCGACGACACCACCAAAAACTCGCTCATGAAGATGCCGAGCGGCGGCAGCCCGGCGATCGCCACCACCCCGAGCACCAGGCCCCAGCCGAGCACCGGATGGGTCACCGTCAGCCCGCCCATGTCGGCGATCTTCTGCGTGCCTTTCACCTGCGAGATATGGCCGACCGCGAAGAAAATCGCCGACTTGGTCAGCGAATGCATCGTCATATGCAGAAGCCCGGCGAAATTGGCGAGCGCGCCACCCATGCCGAAGGCAAACACGATGATGCCCATGTGCTCGATGGAGGAATAGGCGAACATGCGTTTGATGTCGCGCCGCCGGTACAGCATGAAGGCGGCGAACACGCAGGAGATCAGCCCCATGGTGACCATCAGCGGGCCGGGCGCGATCGCCGCCGGATTGAGCGCCAGCAGCATCTTGAAGCGCAGCAGCGCATAGAGCGCGACGTTGAGCAGCAGGCCGGAAAGGACCGCCGAGATCGGCGTCGGGCCTTCCGCGTGCGCATCGGGCAACCAGGCATGTAGCGGCGCCAGCCCCACCTTGGTCCCATAACCAAGCAGGAGGAAAACAAAGGCGACGTTGAGCAGCGCCGGATCGAAACGGGCCGCCCGCGTCATCAGTACCGTCCATACCATGGCTTCGAGGCCCTCGCCGACCACCGGCCGCGCCGCCATGTAGATCAGGATGGTGCCGAACAACGCGAGCGCGATGCCAACGCTGCCGAGGATGAAATATTTCCAGGCTGCCTCCAGCGCTTCGTGAGTGCGGTAGATGCCGACCATCAGCACCGTAGTCAGTGTTGCCATCTCGATCGCCACCCACATCAAGCCGATGTTATTGGCGATCAGCGAAAGATTCATGGCGAACATCAGCGCCTGATACATGGCGTGGTAGAAGCGCACGAACCGCGGGCTGAGCCGGCCGATCTCGATCTCATGGCCGATATAACTGGCGCTGAACAGGCTGGTGGTGAAGCCGATAAAGGTAGTGAGAACAATGAAGACCTTGTTGAGGTCGTCAACCAGCAGATAGTTCCCGGACTCCGGCACGATGAGGAAGAACGATACCGCGGTCGCGAAGGTGAGGAACGCCGCCAGCACATTCAGCCGCGCGGTCAGCCGGTAGCCCGGCAGCGCCGCGAGCAGCACCGCAGCCACGGCGGGAATAAGAAGAACGCCGGTGAGTGCGTCAAGCGTCATTGCCGCTCTCCGCGGAATCGGTCGAGCGCGTGTATGTCAACGGTGTCGAATCTTTCCCGAATGCGGAACAGGAAGATGCCGATGACGATGAAGGCGATCAGCACCGAGAAGGCGACGCTGATCTCCACCACCAGCGGCATGCCCTTGGCGCCGGTCGCCGCCAGCACCAGCCCGTTCTCCAGTGACATGAAGCCGAGCACCTGGCTCACCGCATTGCGCCGGGTCACCATCATCAGCAGGCCGAGCAGCACCACAGACAGCGCAAAGGCGAGGTCCTCGCGCGCCAGCGGATCGGCTTCCGCGGTAACCCGCAGCATCACGACCATCGATAGTGCCACCAGACCCATCCCTAAAAGCATCGTCGGACCGACGCCGACCACCGTCTCGATCTGGCGGTGGATTCCGAGCTTGACGATGATTCGGTGCAGTGCAGTTGGAATGACAATGGCCTTGAAGACAAGCGCGATACCCGCGGTTAAATAGAGATGCGGCGCATCCTGCACGAAAGCTTGCCAGGCGACGGAGGCGGCCAGCACCAGCGCGTGCAGCGCGAACACGTTGAGCAGCGCGTACAGTCTATCCTGGTAGAGCATCGTGAAGCTCACCAGCACCAGTGAGCCGGCAAGCAAATGGGCAACGTCGAACTGGAGACCGTGCATCGTCAAAGGCTCCGCGAGACGAACAGAAGGAGCGTCGCGAGCAGGCCAAGCATCAACGCGGCGCCGAGAAACTCCGGTACGCGGAACACGCGCATCTTGGCGATGGCAGTTTCGAACACTGCGAGGAGAAAACCGAGTACGGCGAGCTTTACCACGTAGGTGCCAGCGCCGATGACGAGCGCCTGCGGGGAGGCCGCCGCGCCTGAAATGCCCCACGGCGTGAAGAGACCGGCGATGAGTGACACATAGAGGAGCAGCTTGAGCTCGGCGGCGAGATCGATCAGTGCCAGATGGCGACCGGAATATTCCAGCACCATGGCCTCATGCACCATCGTGAGCTCGAGATGGGTCGCCGGGTTATCGACCGGAATGCGCGCGTTCTCGGCGATGGCCACCATGACGAGCGCGATCAGGGCAAGGCCCAATGACACACGCAGGCCCACCTGCGACGACACCATAAAGGCCGCTATGGTCGAGAGTTGCGTCGAGCCGGCGACCAGCGCGAGCGTGAAGACGATCATCAGCATCGCCGGTTCGGCAAGCGAGGCAATCATGACTTCGCGGCTCGAACCAATGCCGCCAAAGGCGGTGCCGACATCCATACCGGCCAACGCCAGGAAGAAGCGTGCGCTGCCGAGCAAAGCGATGATTGCGATCAAGTCCGCCGACCAGGAAAACAGCAACCCGCTGCCGAAGGTCGGCACCAATGACGCCGCCACCCAAGTACCGGCGAAGACGATGTAGGGGATGATGCGGAATAGCCAGGAGGCGCTCTCCGCCAGCACCACGTCCTTGCGCATCAGTCGGATGAGGTCGCGGTAGGGCTGCAGCAGCGGCGGTCCGCGCCGGCGCGTGAGACGCGCCTTGATCTTGCGCACGAAACCGGTGAGCAGCGGCGAGAGCAAGAGCACCAGCAGCATTTCGGCGCCTTGCAGGGCGATATCGCGGGTTATTGCCATATCGCCAGCACCAACAGCAACAGCACCAGGGCCGCGAAGACCAGCGTCAGGTAACGGCGGATGGTGAGGAATTGCAGGATGTTGAGCCGCTCGGCGGCAAAGTCGACGAAGCGGACGATGGGCGCGTAAGCCATATCCCAGATCAAATCGCGGATCTCGACGGTGAGCCGCGCCGGCGCCCCTGAGCCGGGCGGCGGCATCTCGCCGATCTCGCGGACCGCGAATACCGCGGTGCCGTACACGCGGCGGATTGGCTGCGCAAAACTCGAGGCCGTGTATTGCGTTGCCGGGCTGGAATCGGGATAGCCGCAATCCCAGGCCGGTGCGCGCCGCAGCCGGTCGGACGCGAGGCGATGGATGACGAAGGCCGTGATCGAGCCGGACAGCACGATAAAGATGAAGACCAGAAGCCCATTGTAGGAGCTGCGGCTTTGCGCAATCGGCACGACGGTGAGCCAGGCCAGCCCCGACTGGTGAGGCATGCTGGCGCCGGTCAATGCATGGGCGACCGGCGCCAACGCGTCGATGAACAGGCCGGGCAGCACACCGGCGACGAGACAGAGCGCGGCGAGGAAATACATGGCGGCGAGCGAATTGCCATCGGTTTCTTGCGCATTGGCCGCAGCAGGCGTGCGTGCGCGCCCGAGGAAGCTCACGCCGAACGCCTTGACGAAGCAGGCGGCGGCCAGCGCCGCCGAAAGCGCCAGCAGCGCGCCGACCGCCGGCACCAGGAGTTTCAAGCCCCAGGATGGCAGTTGCGGGCTGAGCAGGATGGCCTGGAAGGTGAGCCATTCCGACACAAAACCGTTGAGCGGCGGCAGCGCCGAGATTGCCACGCAGCCGACCAGAAACACGAAGGCGGTCTGCGGCATGCGGTGAATGAGACCACCGAGATGCTCCATGTCGCGCTCGCCGGTTGAATTGAGCACGCTGCCGGCGCCAAAGAACAACAGGCTCTTGAACACCGAATGATTGAACACGTGGAACAGTGCGGCGGTGAGCGCCAGCGCCGCCGCCCATTCCAACCCGTAGGCCTTGAAGGCAAGTGCCAGCCCGAGCCCGATATAGATGATGCCGATATTCTCCACGGTGTGATAGGCGAGCAGGCGTTTCAAGTCGTGCTGCATCAGCGCGTAGAGCACGCCCATCACCGCGGTGACGCCGCCGATGGCGAGCACGACCATGCTCCACCACCAGTCCGGCGGTCCGAGCAGGTCGAACACGATGCGCACGAAGCCGTAGATGGCGACCTTGGTCATCACGCCGCTCATCAGCGCGGATACCTGGCTGGGCGCGGCCGGATGCGCGAGCGGCAACCAGGCATGCAGCGGCACGACGCCCGATTTCGAGCCGGCGCCGATCACCGCGAGGACCAACACGAGCGCCGCCAGCGCGGCGGACGGATGGGAAGCGCGCATGGCCTCGAAGGCGTAGTCGCCGTTGGTGCCGGCGAGCAGGCCAAAGGCGAGCAGCAGCGCCAACGTGCCGAAACTCGCCATCAGCAGATAGACATAGCCCGCGCGCACATTCTCGCGGTCTTGATGGTGCGCGATCACCAGCGCCCACGAGGTGAGCGACATGAATTCCCACGCTGCCAGGAAGGTGAATGCGTCGTCGGCGAGCACCACCAGATTCATGGCGCCAAGATAAGCCGGATAAAACGGCAGCACGCGCTGCCGCGAAGCCTCATGGCGGCCATAGCCGATCGCAAACAGGCTGGCGGCGGCGCCGCCAAGATTGACCACAGCCAGAAAGAAGGCAGCGAGTGCGTCGATACGGAAATGTGCCCCCAGCCAAGGCAAACCAAGCGGCAGTGCGGCGGTAAAGACCGTTGCCGGTTGCTCGAACAGACTCGCCAGCGCGATCACGCACATTGCCAATGTGACTACGAGGCTGGCGCCATAGACGATGCCAGTGGCCCGCGGCGAACCGGCCAGCATAACTGCGATGGGGGCGAGAGCCACAAGCGCCGCTATGCCGCAAAGCGCGTAGACGGCCATCATGATTCCGGCGCTCCCCTGAGCCGCACCCCGCGGCCACCACCACTCGACGTGGCTCCCTCGCCAATCAACTCGATGCCGTTGGCGGCGAGCGCTTCGACCAGCTTCATCAGCGAATCGACGTTGCCGCGGACGACGCCGTCGCTTGCCTCCATGCGCTGGATAGTGGGCAACGAAAGATGCGACCGCTGCGCCAGCTCACGCTGGTCGACGCCAAGCAAGGCCCGGGCGGCCCGCAACTGGGCTGAGGTAATCATGCGAAGAAAATCGTTTAGCGAAGGCGTCAGCAATGATATTTGAGACAGTCAAAATAACATGTCAACCGTCAAATATGATATATTATACATCAAATAACGTCGACTCTTGCCAGCCCATCCGCGTCGAGCCCTCCGGTCACGAGATGGCAGGGCGGGCTTCCGAAATTCTCTCCTAAGTGTGCTTCATCTACCGTGCGCTTCATCAGCCGTCGATCAAGGTATTTGGCTTGGCAAGCCGCTCCAATGCCGGGCGATTGTCAATGACGATATCGCGGCCCGAGCTTCGCACGCCGTATTTTGCCAGCAATGAAAAATTGCGTGACAGATTTTCCGGCGTCATGCCCAGGCTGGATGCCAAGACGCGCTTATCGAATTTCAGGTCGATCCGCTGCCGGCCACCCTGTTGCGCCTCGGCGGACAGGATCCAGTTGGCCAGACGCTGGGCGCTGGTGCGCAACTTCTCATTTTTCAGTGCGCGCACGATGCCGCGGTAGCGCTCGGCCAGTTCGTTGACAATGGCGCGCGCGAAGGCGGCATCGCGCCCGAACACGCTGCGCACCGTCTCCGCCGGAATCATCAGGATCCGTGCCGGCGTCAGCGATCGCGCCGATTTGAGATAAACGTCGTCGCGGATCACGGCGGCAAGAATAAATGTCGTCACCGGCTGCAGGATTTCGATCGTGCTTTCGCGGCCGTCATGGGTGCCGAACAATTCAACCGAACCATTGACAACGATGTGCAGAAAGTCGGGCAGATCGCCTTCCGTGATTAGTGTGACGCCTTGCGGGAAGCGCTGCAGGAACGCCGCATTGACCAATTCCTCGAAGCGAGCCTCGCTTACGTTCTGAAATAATGGCAGGGCGCGAATCAGATCCCGGTCAGTCTGCCGCAACATTCGTTTCTACCCTTTCTGCCTTATACTTCGGGCAAAGTTCTAACATGCCTTGATATTTGTCAATTCGTGATAAAATAAAAAACAAATCAAGATTTGTGTGAAGTCAATCATGTATCCGCTCAAGTTAAACCGGGCGGGAACTTCTATAAATCAACCTATTATTTGATCGACCTCAAAGCATGTCCCGGCGGTTCGCGGCCTTCTGCTCCCACGAGCACCTTACGGTCTCGGTCAGGAGCAAAGGTCTTCCATGCAGGATAAGCCGATTGTCAGCGGCGCAGCACAAAGCCGCGCACTCTGGATGTCCACCATCGCCTTTACCGTCTGTTTCGCGGTGTGGACCATCTTCGCCATTATCGGGGTGCAGATTAAACAGGATCTCGGTCTCAACGAGACTCAATTCGGGCTGCTGGTCGGCACACCGATCCTGACCGGTTCGCTCACCCGCATCTTTCTCGGGATCTGGACCGACCAATACGGCGGGCGCCGGGTCTATACCGTGGTGATGCTGGCGGCCGCCGTCGCCACCTTTCTGCTCACCTACGCGCACACCTACTACCAGATACTGTTCGCTGCGCTCGGCGTGGGCGTCGCCGGCGGCTCGTTCGCCGTCGGCATCGCCTATGTCTCGCGCTGGTATCCGCCCGAGAAACAGGGCACCGCGCTCGGCATTTTCGGCGCCGGCAATGTCGGCGCCGCGGTGACCAAGTTCGTCGCGCCATTCGTGCTGGTCGCCTATGGCTGGCAGGTCACCGCGCAGGTCTGGGCAGCGGCCATCGCGATCATGGCGATCGTGTTCTGGTTCACCACCAAGGAGGACCCGGCCGAGATGACACGCCGCGCAAGGGGCGAACGCCCGCGCAGCACCTGGCTCGAGCTGGAACCTCTGAAGAACCTGCAGGTCTGGCGCTTCTCGCTCTACTACTTCTTCGCCTTCGGCGCCTTCGTTGCGCTGGCGCTGTGGCTGCCGCGCTACATGATCGGCGTCTACAAGCTCGATATCGAAACGGCCGGCATGTTGGCCGCCGCCTATTCGATCCCGGCCAGCCTGTTCCGCGCCTATGGCGGCCATCTTTCCGACCGCTATGGCGCACGCCGCGTCATGTACTGGATGTTCGGCGTCTGCACGCTGATCACCTTCATCCTGGCCTATCCGCCTACCGACTACATCGTGCAGGGGACACAGGGCCCCATCCACTTCCATCTGTCGACCGGCGTGGTCACCTTCACGTTCATGATCTTCGTGCTCGGCTTCTTCATGAGCCTGGGCAAGGCTGCGGTCTACAAGCACATCCCGGTCTATTACCCCGATAATGTCGGCTCGGTCGGCGGCCTGGTCGGCATGATCGGCGGGCTGGGCGGCTTCGTGCTGCCGATCGCCTTCGGCGTGCTCAACGACCTCACCGGTATCTGGACCAGTTGCTTTATGCTGCTGTTCCTTATCGCCGGTGGCTCAGCAATCTGGATGCATCTCGCCATCCAGCGCATGGAGCGCGAGGCACTCGCACCCGGTCTCGAAAAACTTCCCGAGTTTCCGGAGATGCAGCCGATCCACGAGGAGAAGCATGTCGGCGTTCTGGCCGGCCATGTACTGCAGGAGTGGAAACCGGAGGACCCCGTCTTCTGGGACGAAAAAGGTCGCGCCATCGCGCGCCGCAACCTGTGGCTCTCGATCCCGGCGCTGCTGCTCGCCTTCGCGGTCTGGATGGTGTGGTCGGTGGTGGTCGCCAAGCTGCCCTCGGTGGGCTTCAAGTTCACCACCGATCAGCTGTTCTGGCTGGCGGCCATGCCCGGGCTATCGGGCGCCACGCTGCGCATCTTTTATTCCTTCATGCCGCCGATCTTCGGCGGCCGGCTGTGGACCTCGGTCTCCACCTGGTCGCTGATGGTACCGGCCGTCGGCATCGGGCTGGCTGTGCAGAGCCCCGATACGCCCTACATCATCTTCCTCTCGCTGGCGCTGTTGTGCGGCTTCGGCGGCGGCAACTTCGCTTCCTCGATGGCCAATATCAGCTTCTTCTATCCCAAGCGCGAGAAGGGCAACGCGCTTGCGCTCAATGCCGGCCTCGGCAATCTCGGCGTCAGTGTGGTGCAGTTCGTCATTCCGCTAATCATCACCACCGGCGTGTTCGGCTGGTTGGGCGGCGATCCCCAGGCTGCGCGGGAGGCGACCGGCGCCACCAGACTGTGGCTACAGAACGCAGGCTTCATCTGGGTGCCTTTCATCGCCATCTCGGCGACTGCAGCCTGGTTCGGCATGAACGACATCGCCGCCATGAAGGCTTCCTTTGCCGACCAGGCGGTGATCTTCAAGCGCAAGCACAACTGGCTGATGTGCTGGCTCTATACCGGCACCTTCGGCTCCTTCATCGGCTACTCGGCGGGCTTCCCGCTCCTGGCCAAGACCCAATTCCCGAACGTTGACTCCCTGAAGTTTGTCTTCCTTGGGCCGCTGGTGGGCGCGCTGTCGCGCTCCGCCACCGGCTGGCTGTCGGACCGCTATGGCGGCGGCCGGGTCACCCTCTGGGTGTTCGCGCTGATGATCGCGGCGGTCGCCGGGGTGCTCTACTTCCTCGGCATCAAGGACCAGGCCGGAGCGTTCTGGGGCTTCTTCGCAATGTTCATGCTGCTGTTCTTCGCGACCGGCGTGGGCAACGCGTCCACCTTCCAGATGATCCCCGCGATCATGCGCACGGAGATGCCGCGGCTCGAGCCGGGCTTAGGCGCTCCGCAGCGGCAGAAGCAGGCCGAGATGGAGTCGGCGGCGATCATCGGCTTCACCTCGGCGATCGCGGCCTACGGCGCCTTCTTCATTCCCAAGGCCTACGGCTCGTCGATCGCGCTCACCGGGGGCCCCGAGATGGCCCTGTGGGGATTCATGATCTTCTACGTCACCTGCGTTCTTGCCACTTGGTGGTACTACACCCGTCGCGGCGGGCTGCTGCGCGACGTCGAGCGTGGCGGCGGCGCCGGGGCGATGCGCGCCGAAGCGACGGCATGAGGAGCGACAGACAATGAGCCACTTCCTCGACCGCCTGACCTTCTTCAATCGCGTCGTCGACGACTTCGCCGACGGCCACGGCATCGTCACCCGGGAAGACCGGCGCTGGGAGGACGGCTACCGCAAGCGCTGGCAGCACGACAAGACCGTGCGCTCGACCCATGGCGCCAACTGCACCGGTTCGTGCTCGTGGAAGATCTACGTCAAGGGCGGCATCGTCACCTGGGAAACCCAGCAGACCGATTACCCGCGCACACGGCCGGAGTTGCCCAACCACGAGCCCCGCGGCTGCTCCCGCGGCGCCAGCTACTCCTGGTATCTCTATTCGGGCAATCGGGTGAAATACCCGCTGGTCCGCTCGCGGCTGCTCAGGCTCTGGCGCGAGGCGCGGGCATTGAAGACTCCGGTCGCCGCCTGGGCATCGATCGTCGAGAGCCCTGAAAAGCGCGCCGCCTATACTAGGAAGCGCGGATTCGGCGGCTTCGTTCGCGCCACCTGGGACGAGGTCAACGAGATCATCGCGGCGGCCAACGCCTATACGGCGAAAGCCTATGGCCCCGATCGCGTCGTCGGTTTCTCGCCGATCCCGGCGATGTCGATGGTGAGCTACGCCGCCGGCGCCCGTTACCTGTCGTTGCTCGGCGGCGTGTGCATGTCGTTTTACGACTGGTACTGCGACCTGCCGCCGGCGTCGCCGATGACCTGGGGCGAGCAGACCGACGTCCCCGAGTCGGCGGACTGGTATAATTCCGGATTCCTCATTTTGTGGGGCTCGAACGTCCCGCAGACGCGGACGCCCGATGCGCATTTCTATACCGAGGCGCGCTATCGCGGCGCCAAGAGCGTCGTAATTTGCCCGGACTACTCGGAAGCGTCGAAAT
>Ga0210062_1000332_pt1 | contig 14548 bp, 20 predicted proteins | sample Muzzi_CordA_D2_FD_185528 | JGI IMG/M metagenome (GOLD analysis project Ga0210062, IMG submission 185528) | Wetland microbial communities from San Francisco Bay, California, USA, that impact long-term carbon sequestration - Muzzi_CordA_D2 (SPAdes) | ecosystem: Environmental > Aquatic > Marine >...
ACTTTTCCCTTTTCAAAGCCTGGGGATCCGGCAGCCTGGTAAAAAATACCCAGTATGATACTCGTCCGGCGTATTATGTTTACGGCGGGCTGGTGTTCTGTCCCATTACGCTCAACTACCTGTGGACCTGGGGCTACAATTGGTCCGAAGATGCACCGTTTAACTTGATCAACTACTTCACCCATGAAAGACCGAAGCAGGAGGGGGAGGAAGTCGTCATTATAATCAAGGTGCTGCCATCGGAAGTCAACCAGGGTTACGAAGCGTTTATCAACGAACGGATTGTGGAAGTCAACGGGAAGACAGTCCGCGACCTGCAACATTTAATCGCTCTTGTTGAAGACGGTTCCGATAATCCATTTGTGGTCTTTAAAACCAAAAGAGGGCCCGTGATTGCGATGGACCGCAAAAAAGTGGCCGCCAAACAATCGATGATATTGCAGACTTACCGGATCCCAGCCGACAGATCCGGCAACTTCAATACCGTCTCATTTGAGGAAGGAAAACAGTCTGAAAATATTGCGGCAGCCGATTCCCATGATTCCAAAATGAAGCCTCATGAGGAAAAAACAGATTTTCCAAGGAAATAATAGAAGACTCTCAGGGGTGCAGGATTGCTCTGATTTTTTTAGACAACTCATCCATTTGCTCATCCATCCCAATACCCGTATCGGTGATCGCAATTACTGCATATTTACCGGGCCGCGCCCCATAGGCGCTGACAAAGTTTTCGTCGGGGCTTCGCTGAATTTAAGTATTAGTAAATATGGTTCAATTCGTCAACGGGATGATAAGAATTTTGGGGTGGGCTGGGTTGTGGGCGTCAGTGATTTAGGCCGAATCAATACCTTGCACTGAAATGATTGGGAAGGGGCTCTGATCGATAATCAAAACTGATCAGGCGGCCCGGTGGGCCGCCTTATCTACCGCATATGCTTTTGCTTAGCCGCAGATCCGGCAATCCGCCAGGCATTGTTCGTAATCGCGGTCACGTTTTTCTTCATCATCCTGATTGCGGGGATTTCCCCAATATTTAGTAATGCAACTGCTGATGCAGCCTTGCTCGTTCTTGGTAATTTTGCGTTCACTCATGTTACACCTCCGGATGCGCTAGTCATATTCACGGAAAAATTGAATTCATCCCATTAATGGTATAATAGATAGCCAAGGTTTCTAACCCGCCATATTTCAACCTCTTGTACCATAGTGCTTAGCTTAATCATTGTGGGCCCGATTTCAAGCACCCGATTATTATTTGTTGACTGCTAAAAACCGCTTGTGCTAATAACCTTAACAGTTGATGAGCGCTGACCTGAACCTAACGAGGTAGCCATGTCAAAATTTCGCAAACCCTGCTTCTTCCGGTGAGAGGTGGGGTTTTTTGTTTCGCGGTGGCTTCCATTTTTTAGTTTCCTTAAAGTAATAGAGGTGATTTAAGCCATGGAATTGATAAAACCTGATATCAAAGATTATCCCGGCAACCACGTCGAAGTTAAAATAGACAATCCGCAGCTTCAATTCAATGAGGCCAAGGATATAGCAAAAAAACGGGCCAAAGCGTTTTGCGCTGACCCCATGTTGCTGTCCTGGTACCAGGGTCGAACCGGCGAATCGTATCCGAATCTGGAATGCGGTCCCGGTGACAAACCGGCCTGGATTACATATGCCGAGTCAAGAGGCGGCGACCTGGTAATCGATATCAACCAGGGACAGTATGTTTTCATTTACCTCTCGCTATAATTTGGACCCCGGAGGACATTTCAATGATCTCTGAGAAAATCCAAAATTGGGACGGCACGCAGTCCTGGACGCCTGACGCGATCCATTATCCTGAAGACGAAGGACAAATCGCCGGTCTGATACGGCAGGCGGGAGCAGAACAAAAACGGATCAAAGCCATTGGTGCGGCCCTGTCATGGTCGGACATCATCGACATGCCACAGGCAGCTATCCGGTTTAACCGGATGGATAAAGTGCTTGAAGTGGATCGTGACAACCTGCGGATTCGCGTACAGGCGGGTGCCGGCCTCCAGCATGTCAACGAAGTATTGGCCCAAAACGGACTCGCGTTTGACAATTTCGGCTCCATCATCCTGCAAACGGCAGGAGGATACATCGGCACCGGCACCCACGGAACCGGCGCCAGGACCCCTATCCTGTCGAGTTACATTGAAAAAATCCGACTGGTCGACGGCCTCGGCAAGATTCACGAACTGGATGCCGCACACGAGCCGGAGCTTTTCTCTGCCGCCCGGGTCAATCTCGGATGTCTGGGTGTGGTCAGCGAGATCACTTTTCGCTGCCGGGAAGCCTTCGATCTGGAAGAACGGCTGGAACTGGTTGATTTCGACACGGCGCTGGCCAACCTTGACGGCTACCTCAACGATAACGACTATTGCAAGCTTTGGTGGCTGGCTTATACCGACAAACTCCAGGTCTATACTTTCAACCGCACGCAAAGGACCCGCGGCGGTTTCGGCTTCACCGGTTTTCTGGACAAAACGGGGCTTTCCGGCCATCTTTTTACGGGTCTTATGAAAGTGGGCAGGTCACTTCCGTCGGTGATTCCCTTTCTGAACAACACCGTGCAGAAAGTCCATTTCCATCCGCGGCGCCGGGTGGATCGCAGCGATCAGGTCATCAAAGTCAGCAGCTCGATTCCCATCCACCAGGAAGCCGAATACGCAATACCCATCGCCCGGGCGGCCCAGGCTATCGATGATATGCGAAAAATTGTCCTGAAAGCGGATTACCGGGTGAATTTCCCGCTGGAGGTGCGGTTTGTAGCGAGCGATGACATCCCCATGAGCCCGGCCGGCGGCCGGGACAGCTGCTATATCGGGGCCTATGTCGGCAGCCTGAAATGGGCTCCGCTCTATTTCGCAGATTTTGAAGTGCTGATGCAAGACTATGAGGGGCGCCCGCACTGGGGCAAGAGTTTCACCAGGAGTCATACTGAATTGCGGAAACTATATCCGGCCTACGATGCCTTCGATCGCCTGCGCCGGACATTTGACCCCCAGGGCCTGTTTCGCAACAGCTTCGTCGACCGGGTGTTTCCAACGAATATCGGATGATGATAGTTTTGAGCCGACTCCAACTGCTGTATGAAGTAAAACCATATCTACCGGCATCACCCGCCGCTGTCATCTTCGATTTCTTAATTCAAGTCTTACCATAAAAAACCGATATAATTGTAGAAACCAAATTAATTGAACGATCGCGGAGTTTATGGCGATATCGGCTGTCATTCCTGCACAGGCAGCAATCCCGAGAATTGGGCACCGGGTAGAATGGAGCATCAAACACCAGTTGGAGGTTATGAATTCGCGCAGCAGGTTTGCAAGGATCTGCGCGCCGGCCGTTCGGAAGCGCTGCTGGTAATTTACAACAGGTATCAGAATTTTTTTGCAGCGTTAGCATCCAGGCGGGTATTTGATGCTGATCCCAACCAGGTTGATGAGGTGCTCTCCAAGTTCTGGATCGAGATGTTGAATGGCAAGGCGATCTGCAATTTCAAAGGGCAATCCTCGCTGCGCACCTATTTAACGGGGATTCTGAATCGAAGAATTATCGACGCAAACCGTAAATACGAGCGCGATAGAAATCTGTGCGAAATTATTGAGAGATACGAGTTCGAGTCAGAAGCAGACTCCCGGGCTGCGCCGGTACCGGAAAATAGTTTATTGGACAAGGAAAAGCAAAACTTGTTCTACAGCAGCCTGATGCAGCTTGAGGAAAAATCACCCAGAGATGCCAATTTGATAAAAATGCACCTTGAAGGCCTGACCTATGAAGAGATGGCCAAAGCGGAAATTCAGGATGATGATTTGAATCCGGCATGTCAACCCGCTTGAAAGAATGGACAGATGCAAAAAAATGATCATGGCAACGATGCAATACCGGAAGAAATGGCAACGCTATTGAACAGAAATATCAGCAATGAAAAATACAGCACCAATGCTGATTGCCCGATGTCGGAAATGGTGATTGCGTATGCATTTGAAGAACTTGAACCCGATGATATGCCAAAGGCTCAGGATCACCTTGCTACCTGCCGGATTTGCGATATCCTGGTGCGGGATGTCCGGTCAGCTGACGCCGAATCCCGGATACGATCTGACCAGCCGCCGGAGATACTGCCGGCGCTTTCAACGGCTATCGACCACGCAAAGAAGCCTTCTTTGAGAAAAAAAATACGAATGCCTGATTTCAGCCTGGCATCTAACTATCCGAAACTAATTGGTGCATTTGCAACCGCCTGTCTTGCATTAATTATATTCGGTTACGGGTTGAGGGATCCTCAAACCTATGAAACGCTTAAAAAAACAACCGACAGGAGGGCCCCGGTAAGCAAAAAAATAGCAAGCCCCGAAGCGGGTCAACAGACTTTAAAAGGCCCAGACCAGCCTTCTTCAAAAAATTATTCCATTAATTCAATAACCATTAATGAAAATACAAGGATCGATCCATTTGAGAATCCTTTTAAAGCCGGGTCCGCTTCTTCGATTAAGGCTAAAAAAGTTAAAAGAATACCTCTGACGCCGCTGGAGAAACTGGACTTGAGCCAGTTGAAACTGGTCGGAATAATCCTTTCCGCCACAGGCGATAAAGCTATGGTCGAAGACGCCGCCGGCAAGGGCTTTGTGCTGCAAATAGGCACCTATGTGGGCCGAAATTCCGGCAGGGTTACGAAAATTTTAAAAGAAAAAGTCATTATTGAAGAAAAAAGAGAAAACAATGAGGGACAAATAATCATTCTTGAACGGGAGCTCCATCTCAACAAGCGTTAATATCTGCTACCGTCCCGATACACCACCCCTGAAGTTCCAGCAGAGATACGATTTTTAGTTGCCTTAACCTTGAAAATCCTCACTCGACATTAAGATTTTCAATGATAAAATGCCTCCATGATACCACTCTTCAGGGCCATCCCAAACTCGGTTCGTCCTGGGAGGGCTTTGCAATCGAGCAGATAATCTGTGCCCTTGAAACACGTGACACCTGCTTTTGGGCGACCCATGCCGGTGCCGAGCTGGACCTTCGGGTGATGGCGCAGGGCAAACGGTTCGGTTTCGAGTTAAAATATGCCGATGCACCCGCCCGGCGGCGTTCGATGCTGATCGCCCTGGACGATCTGCACCTGGATCACCTGTGGGTGTTCTACCCCGGTGATCAGGCATATGATCTTGACGATAGGATTTCCGTAATCCCCGTGGCAGATATCACACGCCTTAAGACCTTCATCCAATGAACTGCCCCGCTACAGGCGGGACTTGTCCGCCGCAGGCGAAATAAAAATACTTCTTGATACAAAAAATGTCACCTTTTTAAAATTCCAGACGACTATCCTCCCCAAAAGCCTTTGATTTATCGGACACATATTTTCTATGAAAAGGAAATTCGTTAAAATCAGCAGTTTATTATTTGCAGTTTCGGTTTTGGTATCTCTTTTGTGTTCCAATAGCCAGGCCAGATCATCAGAAGAGCCCGTGGTGATCAGAAAAAAAATTGTCGCCCAGCCGCATAACCCCAATGATCAAAACAAGTCCCGGGAGACAATCGCCGGTCAAAAAAGACCGGCCTTGAAGCCAAAATCGGAAATCACCGTCCCACTAAAAAGCACCCCGGATGAGTTAACGGTCCCTTCAAAGATATTGTTATCCCAAAAGACCCAGCCCGTCTATGACCCCAAAGGTAAAATAGACCCCTTTCAACCCCTGTTTAAGGAAAAACCGCAAACCGGCGGCGGCATCCTGGCTCCGGTCGACAACGGGCGGACCAATAGAACAGCGCTTGAAAAAATCGATTTAAGCCAGTTGAAGCTGACCGGAATTATTCTGGCTGCCAGTGGAAATAAGGGCCTGGTGCAGGAATCCTCCGGAAGGGGTCACGTCATCTCCCAAGGCACCTATATCGGCACCCGCGGCGGCAGGGTAACCGGAATCCAGAAAGGCAAAGTCATTGTTGAAGAAAAAATGCAGGATGTTTACGGCAAAATCCTGATTGCCAGACAAGAGCTCAAACTGAATAAAAAATAATTTCCCCCGAGCGAGCAAGAAGGAGTAATCCGGTTGTATTCGCTCTGGCGAAATGGTCCGCCATTTTTGCAAAAAAGGGACCCACGGATATTTCGAACTACCATTCAGAGTATATTCAGATAATAATAGCAAGACCGGAGCCGACCTTGCTATTATTCGATATTTGATGGAGCTTGGTTCATAGGGTAGTTATTGATTGTATTATGGTTGCTAACTATGCCGGGACCGGGCAATCGACGCTTTAATTTTTTGGGATTCAGCTATTTTTTCAGCCATCTGGATAGAGATATTTTTCAGGCACTGCTCCATTCCGCCGCTGATTGCAGTTGCGCCGCCGCCGCAGGTTCCACCGGCATCTGCAAATTCTTTTTTGGTGTATCCCACAACCGAACGCCAGACCGGATTCAGATTGGCGTCATAGAAGGTGAGTTTGATGTTTATCTCGACCCAGGACTCGGCCGTGCCGCCCCAAAGGCCATCATTGAATTTCACGTCTACATCAAAATCCAGCAGTTCGGCGGCCAGAATTCCATCAAATCCGTGATTTTTTGGGACCGAATCGACGACCTTGTAATTTTTGAAAATACTCTGCGCTGTTTTAATCAGGCCGGCTTTTATGCTCTGCCCGGCTTCGATCGGAAACCTTGCGGTGCTGCAGTTACGGCTTCGCGGCTTGACGACTTGATTTAATTCGGCCAGATCCGGATGAACAAAGATAGCGATATTTCCATCCAGTTTATGATCAATAAGCTGGGAAGCAACCGGCGAGACAGTGGGGTTAACCGTCACCTGGTGCGAACAGCCCCAAAAGGCCAGGCATATCAATACAATAATTAATTTCTTCATAGGACCTCCTGATGTTCCAGTTTTATGGCATCTAATATGAACCGAAACCTAGCGATTTTTTTTTGTCATGGTACAAAATACTCATCGGCTAAATTGAAAAATACTTAAAACAATTCAAAATTATATATGCCTGGATCGAGATGTCATGCCTGCGGGGCCTTATCCCCGCTAAGTGGATTGACAACCATCGTTTGGTGATCATAATTGATTGGAGAGCGCAGCCCCCGACGCCCCGGGCATGGCTCCCACTACAGATGATCAGTCTGTTAAACGGACTCCTTTAATCGAATACTGATTCCCTGGATGGATAATTATAAAGGCGTTGCCCTTATTCTGGTCGCCACAGTTAGCATTGTTTTGATGAATACGTGCGCTAAAATGAGCAGCCCGGCTCACGGTCCCATCGAGATGGTATTTTATCGCGGCCTGATCGCCCTGAGCCTGCTGATTCCTTACATGATGCTGACACAGCCGATGTCAGTCTTTAAGACCAAACGATTCAAGATGCATTTGTACCGGGCGGTTGTCGGCAATCTGGCTGTCGGTTTCGTTTTCTGGGCCTACGCGCTTTTGCCCATGGCCGATGCCACCGCACTGCTTTTTGCCGCACCCTTGTTTGTGACCATACTGTCTCCGATAATGCTCAAAGAAAAGGTGGATCGATACCGCTGGTCCGCAGTCATTGTGGGTTTCGGGGGCATCCTATTGATAGCAAAACCCTCCGGCGATTTATTCTCCAACCCTGCTTCGTTAATTGCCCTGGCGGCTGCATTGTGCGTGGCACTGGTCAATATGGCCCTTCGCAATCTTGGACAAACCGATGAAGCGTTAACGACCGTATTTTATTTTATTTTAATCGGTGTATTGATTTCAGGTCCTTACACTATATTTTTCGGTTCAGCACCTGATCTGGCTATCATGCCGTGGATCTTGGGCATCGGCATATTTGCCGTTGTCCAGCAGGTGACCAAAACCACCGCTTACCGATTTGCCGAAGCATCCCTCCTCGCACCCTATACGTATACTTCCATCGTATGGGCAACTTTGGTGGGATGGATTGTCTGGCATGACTTTCCGGCGCTGTCCGTAATGACAGGAACTGCTGTTGTTATCGGGTGCAACCTTTTTATGATTTGGTGGGAAATTAAAAGAAAAGGACAGTATCAACAGAATAAAAAATATTAGAGCGTTTGGACCAGGCTATATTGGACGTTATGACCCATCAAGATTCAAAAAAGCTGACTGTGTCGGAACGCTAGTATGGCATACACACTACAGGAGTGACTCATGCTATTGCTGATAATCGGGATAATTATTTTTCTTACGGTTCACCTGATCCCGTCATTTACAGTCCTCCGGCAAAAATTGATTGCATGGAAGGGGGAAGCTTTTTATAAGATCGGGTATTCCTGCGCCGCCTTCATCGGTATCGTTTTGATCATCATCGGCAAAGGCCGCGCTGAATATGTGCCAATCTGGGATCCGCCCGGCTGGACATATCATGTAACGCAGATCGCGATGCTGTTCGCGCTGATTTTTTTCCCGGCAGCCTGCATGCCGACCAACCTGAAACGTCTCATACGTCATCCATTCCTGACGGGCCTTGCTTTATGGGCGCTGTCTCATCTTCTGGTCAATGGTGACCTGGCATCGATTATACTTTTTGGCGGCTTCGGGGTCTTCGCAATATTTGATATATGGTCTTCCAATCGGCGCGGCGCACAAAAACCCGACCGGAAATTGCCTGTTTACCGGGATATTATTCTGGTGGCGGTGGGCATCGTGCTATACGGTGTCATTGTACACCTGCACCCATATCTTTTCGGTGTATCGGCGATCCCATGAAAGTAAGCGGATTATTTAGCAACTGCCTGATGAACAATCACATCCCGAACCACATCCGCATCTTTCACGCTCCTGGGTTGGTGTCTGGCTGATGCCCACCACTTCGATATCAAATGTTAATGGCTCACCGGCCAACGGATGGTTCAGGTCTACGGATAATTTTTCTTCGTCGAGATAGGTAATCTGGGCCGGCATTTGACGCCCTTCAGGAGTTTGAAGCGCGATCGTCATGCCAACCTGGGGTTCCATTTCCGCAGGGAAATCTGCTCTGGGAAAGTCGCGAGTCAGGCTGTCGTCTCTCTGCCCATATGCCTCATCAGGATTTAGCGTGAACATCTTTTTTTCGTTTACCGACATTCCCAACAGTTCCCTTTCAAAGCCCTCTATCAGCTGCCCGACACCCATTTGCACTTCGAGGGGTTGGCTCCCTTGACTGGTATCGAAAACTTCGCCGTTTTGCAGCGTGCCCTTGTAGTCCACGCTGACGTATAACCCTTTTTCAACTTTTTCCACATCTGACTCCTTTGCTTGGATTTAACAGGCCCTTAAAATAGTTATCAAACCCGCCAAGTCAAGTTGTGAGGTTTTCCAGTTCCAGATCGTATGAGTCAATGGTATTTTCCCAGGCAAATCTGCCCATCTCCCTGGAAAGGGCCCTGCGAAGGTTCAGATAGTTCGCATAATTCGTGATGCGGTCCAGCAGTTTCGCCGCCAGGTCCTGATGGCTGCGGTATAGAATATCGGCATGATAACGGGCGGGAATAATCTCCGGGTAGACAAGCCTTGCCGGCAACAGAGGAAGACATCCGTAGCGCATTGCTTCAACCATGGCGATGCCGAAGTTTTCCTGCTGGGCCGTGCTGATGACAATCGATCCCTGTGCCAGCCAATCGATGTATTGCGGCCGTGATTCAACATAGCCGTATTGAACAATCCTCTCACCATACCGTTGGCGCGCATCATTAAACTCTTTGGGCACCGTTTGACGGTTTTCTCCGAGAAGCGCCAGACGAAAATCGGCTCCGGTTGCCAGAACAGAATCCAGTGCCTGAAAAAATTCCGCCGGGTTTTTATCAAACTCCCAGCGATGATTCCAGATAATCAGCGGCGGATCCACCCGGGAAAAATCATCCGTAGCCAACTCCCGGGCCGGAAAACGACATCCGGGATACAGGACATCCGCCCGGGAACGGATTTCTTCCACAACCCATTTGGGCCGGTATTCGGGCATCATTTTGATGAAAGCCGGCAGCGTCTTGAAAAAGGCATCCCTGTGGGTTTGGGAATTAAAGAGGATCCGATCGGCTGCAAGCGCCGTGGTAATATCCGTGAAACCGAATTGATAGTCCATGTGCTCGCCCGCCGCCAGCGGGTAGGTAAATTGGTTTTCATGGAAATATACCAGGGCCGGGGGACAGACGCCTTTGCAGAGTGCTTTAAAGTCCGCAAGACTCATCAGGTCGGTGGTGATCAACCCGTGGTAGTTTTCGATGGCAGTGATCTTTTTAACAAAATAGAGTGCCGGCAAGAGCGGTACCCAGAACAAAAAGACTTTTCATGCTCAGATATTGTTCGGCTGACCGGTCAAACAGCAGGTTGCACTGGGCCGGGAAATCTTCATCCTGATCGTTAAAGCTCAAATACAGCCACACTTGCGGCAGGGCTTTGAATCTTATGCGGTCGGTTGAAAAACGGCAGCCGGATAACATCTGCCGCCAGGGGAAGATCCAGATTTTTTGCCCTGGCTGAAAAATCGATTCGCGCTAATTTATCAAGATAGTCTTTGTATGTGCTGTCAAATGTATCCACTTCAAAACATCCCCAAATCTTTAATATTCAATCGCTGGGGCCTGAATGATCGGCCTTGATCGCTTTTAGCTGCGTCAGCACGGCTTCGTATTCATCTTCCAGTTCAAATAGTTCGGTCATGATCTGCGGTTTCACCGAATGGGCGGGCAGCCGCTCTTCGGTCTCCCGGATCTTTTGTGCCAGATCAGCCAGTCTTATTTCGAGTTTCTGTTTTTGATCCATCTCCTTGTCCTCCCTAATTAATCCGCTAAAAAAACCGCCCTGAAAATAGCAAATATTTCTTTATTTCACATCGGCCAGACGCGGATAAAGTATATTAGATAGAATAAATTACAAATCCATGATCTAGGTCAAAAAATGTGGATACCAGGCTTGCCATAGTATGTATACATAGTTATTGTTTCAATGACGTCACCTTTATTGAGGCAATGGAAAATGACTGTATTTGTGGCAACCAGCAAACGCTTCTATGGAGAGGCGATGGAGCTTGTGGACGGGCTCAAAGATGCCGGGCAAAAAGTGCATCATCCCTATTTCCATCTCGATCCGGCGAAGATTGATGGCGACCCCGAGCTCAAATCCCAGGTCACCGTTCAGCATTTTCCTGAGATTGATGAAAGTGACGTATTCTACGCACTTCTGCCGGGAGGTTATATCGGATGCAGCGTCACCATCGAGCTGACCTATGCCTACGCAAGGGGAAAAACGATATTCGCGTCTCAAGCACCTGAAGAGTTCGCCGTGCGGCCGATGGTTTCAGACATCTGCAGTCCGCAGCAGTTTGTGGCCCGGTTCGTAAAAAATAATAGCTTGTAACCGCTGAAAAACGATATATCCGGCACCAATTAATAGCGCGTCAGCGTCTTTGCTGCTGACCGATTAAAACAATTATCATCAGAACTAAAAAATTGAACCCAGGAGGTCACTATGCCAATCCAAGAAAGCAAAGCCGCGCCGGCATTTACTCTGCCCGACGCAAATGGAAAAAAGGTCGCCCTCAAAGATTTCAAGGGCAAAAACGTCGTCGTCTACTTTTATCCCAAAGACAACACCTCGGGGTGAACCAAGGAAGCCGAGGGATTCCGTGACATGTATGGCGAATTCCAAAAACGCGACACGGTGATACTGGGAATTTCCCCTGACAGTGAAGCATCTCATCAAAAATTTATCGATCAATTCAAAATCCCGTTTCCGCTGCTGTGCGACCCTGATAAAAAGGTGATGACCCAATACGACGCATTCGGGGAAAAGAAAATGTACGGCAAGGTCAGCATGGGAGTCATCCGCTCCACAGTGTGGGTGGGTCCTGACGGCAAGGTCAGAAAGCACTGGCGTAATATAGCCGATGCCGGTGGTCACCCGGCCAAAGTGTTAGAAGCCCTGCAGGCCGCAGCGGGGTAATTGAACCGACGGCAACAAATTGGAATCATAAGACAATTTTAGGATTCAAGAAGTCTAAAAACACTTTACCACAACCATCGCTATCCATTTAATGGTTTGCTAAACCCCATTTTCCTAAAAGAGAGGTGGGGTTTTTCTTTTGATGGGATCCCCGCCGCGAATACCGGGCATTTTTAAATGAGCCGGGACAATGGCTTGACGCAGCATGATTTTAAGCCTGAGTGGAATGCCGCACCTCAACGGTGGATGAGGGTAGAATCAATCCAGCCGTAAGTTTCCGCCTCCAGGATCTCACCGGCAAATGATATGGGCTGCGTTTGAAGATGGACGCCGTTAATTTTTATATAAAAGTGCCGGTAAGGATTCTGTTTGAGGACCTGTACAAGCATGGAATAAAGGCCTAAATGATTGAACTGATTTGCCAGAGCTGAAACCAATTTCGCACCGATCCCCCGTCTCTGGTGTTTTTTCATAACATACAGGGTGTAAATTTCCCCCATGTAAATCTGGTCCCCGTTTCTTTCATACCCACCGGTAATAAAACCAACTGCCCGGTGGTTAATTTCAGCCACATAACTAACGATATGTCGGCCTCTCAATTCTCTCAAGAAGGCTTTTTCATGTTGGGAGACGGTCATCTCGCTCAGATAACCATAAGGTACAACACCGAGGTAGGTGTCCTGCCAGGTCTGCACGTATATGCAGGACATCGAATGGGCATCACTGATCTTAGATGGTCGAATCAACATAAACAGTTGCCGGTTAGCAAAGAATCCTGGCCCAGACCGCTTTTTACATAAACCAAAATTAAATATTTTCTACCTGACAACGACAAACCTTCTTTAGATTCTGAGTACGTCGCGCCAGGGCGGGCCAATCCCCCCACCTTCAATTATGGCGCAGCCAATTAATTCTGACCTGGCCCTGAGGACCAGGTTTTCAACATTAGAATAAAGTATTTAACCCTACAACGTCACTTATATTAATATATTCTTGATTTTTTGTTTAAAGCCTGCCATAGTACGTAAAAACCCTTAAAAAGGAGGCAGGCCATGTTACCGAGTATCCGATGCAACGAGTATCTTTATCCTGTTCCAATGTTCGATCTTGCAACCAAAGATGTTGAAGGTTTTGCTCATGAGCTAAAAGGATTCCACGAAATATTTACAAACTGCTTCTTCCGGAGCGAGTCGCGAGAACACTTTTACAATTACATGGCAGGCCAGTTCAGTGACCTTGAGAGAAAATCCATTGAACCGATCGCTCTTTCGATTGAAAACGGTAATGTTAGAGCCTTGCAACGCTTTGTCAGCGATGCCCCTTGGGACGACGATAAAATAATAGCTAAATATCGTAGTCTTGTAAATGACGATCTTGGCAGCCCCGATGCCGCCTTGATCTTCGACGAAACTTCTTTCGTCAAGAAAGGCGACGATTCTATTGGCGTCGGACGCCAATACTGTGGCACAATTGGCAAAGTGGACAACTGTCAGGTTGGTGTATTTGCAGCCTATGTGTCCGATCATGGCTATGGCCTGATTGACAAGCGCCTCTTTATTCCCGAGATATGGTTCACGGAGCCCTATCGGGATCGACGAAAAAAATGCAAACTACCGGAAGACACCGTCTTTAAAACTAAACCCGAACTTGCCGTCGACATGCTCCAAAGCCTGGTTGGCGAAAAGCTGCTGCCGTTTAAATACATTTTAGCCGATTCCATTTACGGCGAAAGTCCGGAATTCATCGAAACCGCCGATGTCTTGCCTGATATTACTTACATGGTACAGGTCAAAAAAAGCACTCAAGTATGGGTAAAACAGCCTGTGACGATTATTAAAAAATATCGCTGGGGTGGCCGAATTAAAACCAAAACCGTTTTGGCTGATGATCAAAGCAAACCTATCAGCGTCGAATTTCTGGCGCGCAACTTGAACGATTATTTCTGGTATCGGCGCACCGTTTCAGAGGGCACCAAGGGGCCTATCGTTTACGAATTTACACGACGCAAGGTAATTTTGTCCTCCGAAGGGCTACCGAAGAAAACCGTATGGCTTTTGGTGCGGCGAACAATTGCAGACAAACCCGAGTATAGCTACTTCATTAGCAACGCATCATCCAGCGTCAGGCTCAAAACGCTCGTATGGCTCAGTGGTCTTCGCTGGGCAATTGAACAATGTTTTGAAGAAACAAAGACCGAACTCGGCATGGACCATTACGAAGTACGCAAATATATGGGCTGGCACCACCACATACTCACTTGTATGATGGCTCACTTTTTCCTCTGGCACCTGAAAATCAGGATGGGAAAAAAAAGCACCGTCTATTACGCTGTCGCAGCTTAGAGTGCTGCTCAAGGTCCTATTGCCCATGAAAAGGTATTGCATAGAGAGTTTGCTTGACCAGGTCATCTGGATCCAGAAAAGAAATCATCGCGCCTATTTGTCGCATCGCAAAAAACGACTAAAAGATATTGTCAAAGAACAATTTAACTAACTATCGTTGTAGGGTTAATGCCCTAAAAGATTAGTAGCTGGAAAAAACCAACCTATGAAAAATTACAGAACTCCTATAAAGACCCGGAATAAAGTGTAAGCCAGGATGATTTT
>Ga0210062_1000333_pt1 | contig 14548 bp, 13 predicted proteins | sample Muzzi_CordA_D2_FD_185528 | JGI IMG/M metagenome (GOLD analysis project Ga0210062, IMG submission 185528) | Wetland microbial communities from San Francisco Bay, California, USA, that impact long-term carbon sequestration - Muzzi_CordA_D2 (SPAdes) | ecosystem: Environmental > Aquatic > Marine >...
GAGAGGTACAGGGCAGTCCGCCGGCCGCGACGGTCCGCGCCGGCGACGGTCGCCTGCTCGGCTATGCGTTTTCGACGCGCAGTGTTTCCGGATCGGTCGGCTATTCCGGCCGCCCGCTCGACATCGTGGCGGCGGTCACGCCAGAGGGACTCATTGCGGGGGCCCGAATCGTCGCCCACGAAGAGCCCATTCTGGTGATCGGGATCCCGCGTCAGGCGCTCCGGGATTATGTGGCCGCCTTCGCCGGATTTGACGTTGGCGTCACGGCAAGGGTGCGGCCAGTACGTGGCTCCCACGGGGCTGCTCCGCACGCCGTCGCCGGCGCCACCGTAACCAGTTCCGTTATACGCGACGCCATTCTCCGTTCGGCGCGCGCCGTGCTGCGCGCGCGCAGCGTCCCGGCACGTGGTGGCGTCCGCCTGGATCGCGAAACTCTGCGAACGCTTACCTGGCCCGCGCTCCTGGCCGAAGGCGCATTGCGGCACTTGCGGGTCTCGCGCGGCGAAGCCGCCGGTTTACTGGGCATGCACGACCCCGAGCCCGATAAGCCGTTTGTCGATCTTTGGCTGGCGCTGGCTACACCACCGGCAATCGGAGAAAGCCTGCTCGGAAAACGGCTCTATGAATCCGAACTTGCCAAATTGGGCCCGGAGGGCGATCTGGTTTTCATCGCAGCCTCGGGGCTGTATTCATTTAAAGGAACCGAGTGGCGGCGCTCCGGACTCTTCGACCGCATCGAACTCGTGCAAGGAAAGAGCACGTTTCGTTTCCACGAGAGCGACCACACCCGTGTCGACAGCCTGCATGCCGCTGGTGCGCCGGAATTGCGCGAGATGGGACTGTTTCGCCTCCCACAGAAAAAAGGATTCGATGCGACGCGTGCCTTTCGGCTCGATCTTGCCCTGACGGCGGGTGCGACCATTACCGCTGCGGCGCCCGTCGTCGCGCTCGACTATCAGATCCCGGACCAGTATCTGATCCGGACGTCGCCTCGCCCGGCAGCGGCAGCGGTCCCCACATTGTCGTCCGAGGCACCGCTGTGGCAAAACATCTGGTGGTCGCGGTGGCCGGAAATTGCGGCGCTCGCCGTGATGCTCGCCGTGCTCAGTTGCATCCTGATTTTCCAAAACGCCGTGACCGCTCACGGCCGATTTTATTATCGGTTGCGCGCCGGCTACCTCATCGTAACCGTCCTTTTTCTCGGGGGCCTTGCCAACGCCCAACTGTCCGTCGTGAACGTGTTGACCTTCATTCATGCCATGCTGTCGGGCTTTCGCTGGGAGTTGTTCCTGCTTGACCCGATGGTCTTTATCTTGTGGTGTTTTGTTGCGGTGAGCGCGCTGTTTTGGGGACGCGGCGTATTTTGTGGATGGCTTTGCCCGTTCGGCGCCTTGCAGGAGCTCACCAACAAGATCGCACAGCGGCTGGGATTGAAACAGATCGACATACCGTTCGGCCTGCACGAGCGGCTGTGGATGATCAAATATGTAGTCTTTCTTGCCATTCTGGCGATTTCACTCAATTCCATCATGGCCGCCTTTGCGGCTGCGGAAATCGAACCATTCAAGACCGCGATTACAATGAAGTTTATGCGGGACTGGCCCTTCGTCCTCTACGCCGTGTTATTGCTGGCGGCCGGTCTACTCATAGAGCGTTTCTTTTGCCGCTACCTTTGCCCGCTTGGCGCGGCGCTCGCGATTCCTGCCCGCCTGCGCATGTTTGAATGGCTCAAGCGATATCGGGAGTGCGGCGCCGAATGCAATATTTGCGCGCGCAATTGCACCGTCCAGGCCATCCACCCGCTCGGCCAGATCAATCCCAACGAGTGCATTTATTGCCTCAAATGCCAAGCATACTATTTCGACGAGACGGTATGCCTGCACTTGAAGAAGCGCATCGAACGCCGCAAGCCGCGCGCCACCACTCAAGCTGCCACCCCCGATACCACGCGGAGATAGCCGGTGCCAATTGAGCATCCAAACCGACGGCGCGTCCTGGCTATTCTTGCCTGTGGAGCGGGCACCGTCGCGTTTGCGCCAGCAACTGCCTGGTCGAACGCCGATCTGGAGTGGCGCGGAACCGCGATGGGCGCTGACGCAACGATTCGTTTCAGCGGTGTTGAGTCCGGACGTGCGCAAGCGGCAGCGGCCGCAGCTGTTGCGGAAATCGACCGGTTGGAGGGCGCGCTAAGCCTGTTTCGCGACGATTCCGAGATCACCCGCCTTAACCGCGCCGGGGTCCTTGAGGCGCCCGGAGGCGACCTGCGCCGCGCCCTGGCGCTGGCACTTGCCGTTGCCGAGGCTACCGGCGGCCTGTTCGACCCGACGGTGCAGGCCTTATGGCGCGCCTATGTCGACTGGTTTGCGTCGGGGCAAACCAAGCGCATGCCGCCGGCAGCCGTCCTCGAGGCGGCCCAACGCCAGGTCGACTGGCGCCGCGTTGATATCGCGCCCGGCAGAATCACACTTGGCAGCGAGCAGAGTATTACGCTCAACGGCTTGGGTCAGGGCTACGTCACCGACCGCGTCGCGACCCTCGTTCGCCGATTTGGAATCGAGCGTGTCCTGGTCGATCTCGGCGAACAGCGTGCGCTTGGTCCCCGCAACGATGGGACATGCTGGCGTATCGGCCGCGCCGATGCTGCACCAATCATGTTGCGTCGCGGGGCGCTGGCGACATCGGAGGGTGCCGGATGCGAGTTCGACGCTGCGGGCGCGGCACATCACCTCTTCGATCCGCGAAGTGGCCGTAGCGCCGCGATCTGGCGACGCGTCACCGTCCACCATCGCTTTGCCGCCATCGCGGATGCCTTGTCGACTGCACTCTATGCAGCAACCGCGGACGAAATCGGTGCCGTCTTGCCAAAGTTGTCCGGGGTGTCCGTCTGGGCAACCGATTTTGACGGTCGGGAACGGCGCTGGACTTCACGTTTATCGTTAGGCGCGGTTACGCCTTAGATTCCAATTCGTGCAAGCCGCATTGCAGCAGGCGGTGAACCTCGGGTCGCAAGTCGAGCCTCAATGCGTGCTCATGGCCATGCGCTGACATACGCTTCCAGGTCTTGGCCAAGATACCGGCGAGTTTGTCCTCATCAACCTTGGTGGAGAAGTCAGGCAGGTAGTACTGCAGAAATGTCACGCAAATGACGTCCTCCAGCGTCTGCACCTCTGCGTCGCTCTTCATGTTTTCCTTGCGAATGAGCGTACCCACCCGCGCGATTGATTCGGGCCCGTAGCCTGCCTCCGCCATAATCTCGCCGAGGCGACGGGCCTGCTGTTCCCTTTGATACCGCCGCCACGAAAGATAACCCGCGCGGCCCTGGGGATAGGTCGCACGCGGGATCTTCCAGCGTTCGATATGCTGGCCGCGCACCGCGATCTGCAGGTGCACGGAGGGATCGGCCACCATCCGCAACATCGTTCCCGTAATCCGCCTTCCATAGACCAACTCGGCAGGCTCGCGGCTGCCGTTTATGTCGATCAGGCGCGGATCACGCGCATTCGCCGCATCAATCTCCGAGATAACCCGAGCCAGTTTCTCGTCCGGCGGAAGCATGCGCGTCACTTAGGGCGACCGGATGACCGGCCCGACGGCGCCCTACAAGCCGGCATTGCTACTTTTTCTTGCCGTCGGCGTCGAATTGCTTGAGGTAGGCCCACAGATCCTTGGCATCTTCTTCCTTTTTGATCCCGACAAACACCATCTTCGTGCCAGGAATCTTCGCCCTGGGATTCTTGATGTATTCAAGAAACTCGGACTCCCCCCATACAATGCCGGATCCTTTGTTGGCGTCGGAGTATCGGTAACCCGGAACCGAACCGGATTTGCGGCCGTCAAGGCCGTTCAATTCGGGGCCGACCTTGTTCTTTGCGTTTGGTCCGAGATCATGGCAGGGCTTGCACTTCCTGTAAATCTTTTCTCCCTTCGCCGCATCTTGGGCTGACGCCGCAGTACCGCTAATCATCAGCACCGCCGCCGCGATCACAAGCATCGCCTTCATCATACACACTCCTCTTGCCTTTCAATTGCCCTGGAATACCGGCTTGCTCTTGGCGACGAAAGCCTCATATGCCCGTTCGTAGTCCTTGGTCTGCATGCAGATCGCCTGGGCCTGAGCCTCGGCCTCGATCGCCTCGTCGACACCCATGCTCCATTCCTGATGGATGCACTTCTTGGTCATGGCGTGTCCGAATGTTGGACCGTCCGCAAGCGACTTTGCAAGTGCCCTTGCCTCTCCGAGGACCGCATCCGGGTCGCAGAGCTTATTGTAGAAGCCCCATTTCTCCGCCTCGGTGCCGTCCATCGTCCGACCGGTATAGAGGAGTTCCGCCGCGCGGCCGGCGCCAATGATGCGCGGCAGGATATTACAGGCCCCCATATCGGCCCCTGCAAGGCCGACGCGAACGAACAGGAACGCGACCTTGCTCCGCGCCGTGCCGCAACGCATGTCGGATGCCATAGCAAGGATCGCGCCGGCCCCCGCACAGATACCGTCGATCGCCGCAATGATCGGCTGCGGGCAAGCCCGCATCGCCTTGACAAGGTCGCCAGTCATGCGGGTAAAAGCGAGCAGCCCGGCCATGTCCCCTTTACGCTGCATCTCGACGAGCGGACCAATAATTTCATGGACGTCGCCGCCGGAACAGAAATTGCCCCCGGCACCCGTAATAACGATGCTCTTGACATCGTCCGCGAATGCAAGGTCCCGAAAGGTATCGCGCAATTCGGCATATGACTCCAGAGTCAAAGGATTTTTACGCTCCGGCCGGTTCAGCGTGACCGTCGCCACCGCCCCGTCCGTTTGCCACATGAAGTGCGTGGGACGGAATTTGCCAAAATCTGCACGCGCGGGACGGAAACGCGAGGCGGTACCGCCAGCCGGAGCTTCAGATTGATCTTTCCGCTCGAGTTCGATGCTGGACATCGCCTTCTCCTTTCAGCCGGCAAAGGTTAATCCACCGCTCACGCTCATCACCTGCCCGGTGATGTAGTCAGAGCGGTGACTTGCGAAGAACATGATTGCGTCGGCTATTTCCTGAGGTTGTGCAAACCGTCGGAACGGGATGGCACGCATAAATGCCTCTTTGAGCTTTTCCGGCCGCGACTGCAGCATCGGCGTGTCGGTGGGTCCCGGACATACGCAATTGACGTTTATGGAATAGCGCGCAACCTCACGCGCCAACGATTTCGTAAAGGCGATCACGCCGCCTTTAGCCGCAGCATATACCGTTTCGCCCGAACTTCCGACACGGCCCGCGTCACTTGAAACGTTCACGATCTTTCCTTTGTTGGCGGCAATCATCGCCGGCAGCAAAGCTTGTGTAAGATGGAGCGGACCGCCGAGATTGATCGCAATCACACGATCCATGTATTCTGGCGGATTGTCGATGAATGGCTGAATATCATTCCAGCCCGCAGCATTGACCAGTACATCAACGCACGAATATTTTGTCAGCACACTGGAAGCGCAGCGGCGGATCGAATCCGAGTTGGCGAGGTCGATTGGCACGAAATCCACGATGAAATTCATTTGCCTCGCCGCCTTTTCAACATCGGCACCCTTGCTCTCGTCGACGTCGGCACAGATAACCGACGCTCCACAACGCGCCAGTTCCATAACGGTCGCCTTGCCGATTCCGGATGCTCCGCCGGTGACCAGCGCAATCTTGCCATCAAGATTCATTGTATCACCTCTTCTCTTTTCCGCATTTGTCTCCCGGTCTCATCTGCAAGGAACGCCTCAACTCGTTTGCGGGTTTCCGGCTCCATCACTAACAGACGCGTGAATTCGAGCTCATCCGTATAGCCTCCCCGTTCGTTGCGGTCAGCAGCGGCGATACAGGTCTTGCTCGCCGCCAGGGCGCGGGGCGGCAGGTCGGACACTTTCGTCGCGATCTCGCTTGCGCGACGCGGCAGTTCGCTTCTCGACACGGCCCAGTGCACGACGCCGAGATCGCGTGCCATCTGACCATCAACGATCTCCGCACAGAGAATGAGCCTGGTTGCGACAACGGGACCACAGAGCCGGGTAAGGCGTTGCGTGCCCCCCGCGCCCGGGATCAGTCCGAGCCGGACCTCCGGTAGACCCACCTTGGCTTCTACCGCCGCAATCCGCAGATCGCAGGCCAAGGCGAGCTCCAGTCCCCCGCCCAGTGCCGCGCCTCCGATTTCAGCGAGGGTGACTTTCGGCAAGCGCTCTATGCGGGCGTACAACCGTTGGATCCTCGCAACATAGGCGTACATCCGATCGGCACCGTCGGACGCATTGATCCGTTCGCGTATTTCATTGATGTCGGCACCGGCACAAAATACCTTCTGGTCGGACCGTATGTGCACGACTGAACACCGCGAATCCGCACCAACCTCATCCAGTTTGGCTTCGAATGCCGTCAGCCATGCTTCACTGATGGCGTTAACAGGAGGACTGCTCAGCGTCAGGGTGGTTATGCTGCCGCGACGATCAATTGCGAACATTACGCCACCTTTTGCCAGCCGGCCTCGCCGAGCACGTGGATCAGGCCACGACATGCTCCATCAACGTCCCGATGGTCAATATGCCGACGCCGGCCCCGTTCGGCCCATAAGGCAAGCGGTTCGCCGAACTCGCGATGGCGATTTTCGAAGAATGGCCAATCAAGATGGGAATGGAACGACATCCGCACCTGCTCTCACTCGAGGCGGCTCTGCGTCGCGCAGCATGAAACGCTGAATTTTTCCTGTTGCCGTCTTGGGCAAGCTGTCTACGAATTCGATCCAGCGCGGATATTTCCATGTGCCGATCGTTTTTTTAACGTGCGCCTTCAGCTCATCGTGCAGGCTCCGGATCCCGACGCTTTCCCGACCATCCTTCAGCACGACAAACGCTTTCGGCTTGATTAACCCGTTGTCATCTTCAGCAGGGACCACAGCGGCCTCAGCTACCGCCGGATGAGTGATCAATGCCGCCTCGACTTCGAACGGCGATACCCAGATGCCGCTCACCTTGAACATCTCGTCGGTGCGTCCACAATAGATGTATACGCCGTCAGACCGCCGCACATATTTGTCGCCGGTTCGTGTCCATTCACCTTCAAATGTGCGACGCGACTTTTCGCGCTGGTTCCAATATCCCGCTGCGGTGGAGTCGCCGCGAACAATTAACTCCCCGAACTCGTTGTCGCGGACATCCTTGCCGGCCTCATCGACAAGCCTGAGTTCGTAGCCCTCGACCGGGAGGCCGGACGTTCCGTATTCGACCGCGTCCGGAAGATTGGTGAGAAAGAGGTGACCCATTTCCGTTGAGCCGACGCCATTGACGATGTCGATTCCGAAGCGTTCTTTCCAGGCCATGCCGACATGGGGTGGCAGCGGTTCGCCTGCCGAAAAGCATAGACGTAGCCGCTCGGGCATCTGCTCCAGTTGGCACTGCGGATCCGCGAGCATGGCCGCATAAAGTGTTGGTACGGCGAAAAACATCGTGGGCTGATATCCCCGGAGCACCTCGAAAACGGTTTGCGGCGTCGGTCGCTCCGGGTAGAACACCGTCGTGGCCCCAACAGACATGGAGCAGAACATCGCGTTTCCCAGGCCGTACGAGAAAAACAGCTTGGCGGCCGAGAACACGATGTCGTCCTCGCGGAAGCCGATACGGCCCTGCCCCGAGGTTCGCGCCATGACCATCGGGCTTGAATGCACATGCATCACGCCCTTTTGCCTGCCGGTCGTGCCCGACGAATAGAGCCAATAGGCCACCTCGTCCGCGCAGGTCCGCGCCGGCGCCGAACCTTCGTTTTCTGCAGCCAACAGCGTGTCGAGCCGCGGCATATTCACCGGGCCGCCGCCAACGACAACGATCATCTTCAAGCCTGGCAAGTCTTTGACCGCCTCCTGAATAATTGGCAGCAACGCCGTTGAAACGAAGACGGCGCGTGCCCGCGAGTCTTCGATCAGGTAACGATACTGGTCGGCGGTAAGCCTGGTATTGAGCAGCACCGGGACCACGCCGGCTCGAATAGCGCCCCAAAATATAATCGGAAAATCAACGGTATCGAGCAGCACCAAGGCGATGCGATTTTCCGCCTCGATACCCATGCGGGCCAGCATCGGACCGATCCGTGCCGCTGAATCGCGCAGCTCCGCATAGGTCAGATTACGAGCAGGATCGATAAACGCGGTCTTGTCGCCGCGTCCCTCGGCAACATTCCGATCGACAAAATCAACCGCTGCATTGTAGTCACGAAACGACGTCATCGGCCTGCGTCCGCTCGATTATTCCCGATAAATCTACCGGGCGGCCCGATCGTCATCCTTGACTTTGGTCAGGCTGTCTCATTGGCGCCTTGATTTAGATCATGGAGCAGGCGCAACAAATTGCTGCAGTCTGATACGTGTGCTGATTTGGAGCGTCCTCAATGCATGCACCTGTCCAGCCGCCGAGAAAACGATTGCTTAAGCTTGTCCTCAATGGCCGCTGGCGCGAGGATGCCGTCGGAGAGACGGAGCTGTTGGTCAATTACTTGCGCGAGGTCGCCCGCCTCACCAGCGTCAAAACAGGATGCGACGGCGGCGAGTGCGGCGCGTGCGCCGTCCTGGTTGATGGCGAAGCGGTGCCCTCCTGTCTCGCCCTTGCCGTGCGTTGCGAAGGTCGTCACGTGGAGACAGTCGAGGGCCTGCTCGCGCAGGGACGGCCAAGTCGGCTGCAACGCGCCTTTCATGAGAAGCTCGGCACACAATGCGGTTATTGCACGCCGGGTATGATCATTGCGGCCGAGGCACTTCTGCGCCGCACACCTTCGCCCAGTGACGATGAAATACGCACCGCCTTGTCGGGGAACCTTTGCCGTTGCACGGGTTACGTAAAGATCATTGAATCCGTCAAGGCGGCCGCAGGAACTGCTTCATGAAGAGCGATAGCGGCGAATTTGACGTTGCGATGCGGCCGGGCGTTCCGCTCATTGACGGCATCGAAAAGGTCTCCGGGCGCGCACGCTACACCGCTGATCTGGATCATGCTGACGCCCTGGTCGGCCGCATCCTGCGCAGCCCCATCAGCCATGGCGACATCGTCAGCATCGATACCAGCAAGGCTCGCGCGCTTGAAGGCGTGGTTGTGGTGCTGACGGGCGATGATTGCCCCCACACCTATGGCGTGCTGCCAGTCGCCATGAACGAATATCCCATGGCGCGCGGGCGCGTCCGCTACCGCGGAGAGCCGATCGCCGCGGTCGCTGCCGTCGACGCCGAAACTGCCGAGCGCGCTGTCAGCCTGATCGAATTGGATCTGTGTGAGCTGCCCGCATACTATACCTCACGTGATGCACGGGCACCCGATGCGGTACTGTTGCACGACAACAAGCCGGGCAATCTCGAACGCGAAGTGCACCACGAATTTGGCGACTGGCGGAGCGGTTTCGCCGAGGCTGATTTGGTGCGCGAAGAGACCATCAGCTGCGCCGAGGTCAATCACGCACAGATCGAGCCGCACGCGAGCCTGATCGAATATGACCCGGTGAACGACCGCCTCACCGTCCAATCGGTCTCCCAGGTCGGCTATTACCTTCATCTGATGCTGGCCCGGTGTCTGAACATGGATACCTCGCGAATCCGGGTCATCAAACCTTTCATCGGCGGCGGCTTCGGCGCACGCGTTGAAGTGCTCAATTTCGAGATCATCACCGCGCTTCTTGCCCGCGCCGCCGGCGGAAAAGTGCTGATGCGTCTGAGCCGCGAGGAAACCTTCCTGACCCACCGTGCCCGACCGCAGACCGACGTCACCCTGCGCATCGGTATGCACCGTGACGGCCGCATTACGGCATGCTCCTGCGAGGTCGTTCAGCGGGGCGGCGCCTATGCAGGATATGGCATCGTCACCATTCTCTATGCCGGCGCCCTGCTGCAGGGCCTGTATGACATACCGGCCATCAAATATGACGGCTATCGTGTCTACGCCAATCTGCCGCCTTGCGGCGCAATGCGGGGTCACGGGGCGATCGATGTGCGGCATGCCTTCGAATGCCTGCTTGATCGAATGGCCCGCGATCTGGAGCTGGATCCGTTTGCGGTACGCCGCGCCAACCTGTTGGTGGCGCCGACCCGTACATTGAATGATCTGGTGGTGAACAGCTACGGATTGACCGAATGCCTCGACCGCGTCGAGCGCGCCAGCGGCTGGCGGGAGCGTATCGGCACACTGCCGCGCGGCAGAGGGCTTGGAATGGCCTGCTCGCATTACGTCAGTGGCGCGGCCAAGCCGATCCACTGGACCGGCGAGCCGCATGCTGTGGTCAATGTCCGTCTCGACTTCGACGGCGGCATCACCGCGCTGACCGGCGCGGCCGATATCGGACAAGGTTCATCGACCATGGTCGCGATTGCCGTGGCAGAGACGCTGGGCATCGCCCTTGGCCGCGTCCAAGTCATCGCAGCGGATAGCGCAGTGACACCGAAGGACAATGGCGCCTACTCGTCGCGCATAACGTTCATGGTCGGCAATGCCGCCATCGACGCGGCACGAAAGCTGAAAGCGATTCTCGTCGAAGCGGCTGCGCAGAAGCTGGAGGCATCGCCCGAAGACATCGAGGTGGCCGGCGAGGTCTTTCGCATCGGCGGCGGCGATCAGTCCAGCCTTCCCTTTTCCGAGGTGGCGAAGGCGGCGCTGGTTGACCGTGGCGCGATTACGGTCAGCGGATCGTTCACGTGCCCGCCGGAGGCGCAGGGAGGAAAGCACAAAGGGGGGGCGGTCGGCTCGACCATGGGCTTCAGCTACGCCGCACAGGTGGTTGAAGTTAGCGTCGATGAGGACACTGGAGCCGTCACGGTGGAACGGGTCTGGGCGGCTTTGGATTGCGGGCGCGCGATCAACCCGCTGGCCGTAGAAGGGCAGATTCAGGGCTCGGTTTGGATGGGGATGGGGCAGGCACTGAGCGAGGAAACCCGTTATGCCGGCGGCCTGCCGGTTCATGCCAGCTTTCTCGAATATCGAGTACCGACGATAGCGGAGTCACCGCCAATTGAGGTCTTCATCGTCGAAAGCCACGATCCTCTTGGACCGTTCGGTGCCAAGGAAGCAAGCGAAGGCGCCCTCGGCGGCTTTGCGCCGGCGCTGGTCAACGCTATCGCCAATGCCATTGGCATCGATCTCGACGAACTGCCGGCAACACCGGATCGGATCGTTGAAACGCTTTTGGAACGTCGTCGGCAGGCGAAGCTTGCCCGCACCTTGCAGGCCGCATCATGAGCGAATTGCTGCCCGGTTTCCAAATCACCAGGCCGCTGAGTGTGGAAGATGCGATTTCAGCGCGCCGGTCGCATGCTGGCAGTCGCTTCATCGCCGGTGGCACGGATATCGTCGTCAACATGCGACGCGGCTTGAGCCAGCCTAGCCTGCTGATCGATCTTTCCGGAATCGATGAACTCGACCGCATCGACGTCGGGGCGCAGGGAACCGCCATCGGTGCGGGTGTGACGATTGCCGCGCTGATGCGGCACCCAACAATATGTGAACGCTATCGGGGTCTTGCCGAAGCCGCCGCGGGAATCGCGGGCCCCAGCCACCGCGTCATGGCGACCGTGGGCGGAAATCTGTGCCTCGATACGCGCTGCGTCTACTACAATCAAAGTGAATGGTGGCGTAAGTCGAACGCCTATTGCCTCAAATACCGCGGCGAGACCTGCCATGTCGCCCCCAACGGCCAACATTGTCACGCTGCGTACACGGGCGACCTGGCGGCCGCCTTGCTCGCCTTGGGGGCGGAAGTCGAGATCGCCGGTTCAAGCGGACGCCGGCGGATTCCCCTGCAGGACCTTTATATCGAGGATGGGCGGAACCATCTCGCGCTGAGTGAAGACGAAGTCATTGTCGCCGTTCACCTGCCTTCCGACCCGCCCCCCTCGACCTACCAGAAATTACGTGTACGCAAGGCAATCGACTTCCCGCTGGCTGGCGTCGCAGTAGCGCTGGCCACAGACAGCACCCGTGTCCGCACGCTCAGTATCGGGCTGACAGGAACAAACTCGCGTCCGTTCCTGCTGATCGGAACCGACGCGTTTGCCGGCCGGGGGATCGACGATACGCTTCTGCGCGATGTAGACCGCCTGGTACAAAAGCAGGTGCAGCCGATGAGAACCACGACCATGTCCGCCAACTATCGGCGCGTCGCGGCAGCGGCCCTTGCGCGACGCCTCATCGCAACGCTCTCGACTGAAAGCGCCGGATAGCAAGCGATCGTTCGCCCCGACGACTAGCTCTGCCCTCCGTCACCGCGTCCATCCGGAATGACAGCGGTCGCTTCCAGCTCGACCTTCGCTGGCGCATCAAGGAGGTCGGCGACAAAAATCATGCTCATTGCGGGGTAATGATCGCCCATACGCGACTTCCAAATCCTGCCGAGTTCACGACGCCCCGCAAGATAAGCCGGCTTGTCGATGCAAAACGCAGTGAGCCGGCAGATGTCGCCCGGCTGGCCGCCCGCTGTTCTCAGGATAGCGAGCACGTTCTCAAGCGCCTGTGCAAATTGCGGCACAAGTTCCTCGCTGTGGAACTGTTGGTTGGCGTCCCACCCGACCTGTCCGGCGATGTACAGGGTTCGACCACCGGATGCGAGGATTCCGTTGGCATAACCAATCGGAGCCTTCCACCCCACCGGCATGATTGCTTGTGTTGACATCGCCGACCTCCGTATGAACAAGAACGGCACTTCGTTGCCTCGACGCCGTGCGCGCAAAGGAACCGGCATCCGGAATGATGCAGCATCCCGAATACTATGCTCGATGTCGTTGGCCGTTGATTTCGGTCAATGCCACTACGCAAAGGCGCCGGATTTTCTGGGGTGAAATTGCAGCGGCTCATCGGCCCTGGCGCGCCGAACGACCTGGCCACTGATCGAAAATTCAGCGCACCAGCCGCAATGTGCCCCTCACCGCGCTGCGATCGTCGGCGGCGAGCTGGCGAAGCTTCTCCACGTCCCGGACGGCGACATGAGAGGCATCAATCATGACGCCGACAGATCGAAGCCTCGCAAAAGCGCGAGACAACGACTCCGGAGTGAGACCCAGTCGCGCGGCGATTAATACTTTATCGTAGGGCAACTTGATCGTGCAGGAGCCCTGTTGCACAGAGCACAGGGAGGCCAGAAACTCGGCGACGCGCTGAACGCCACTTTGCGCCTTGAGCTGCTCGACCTGCTGGATCAGGTGATGCAAATGCTGCGAGGTGGATGCGATCATGGCAAGCGCAATGTCCGGGCTCTCGCGGATGCAGCGAACTACGTGGTCGGCCGGCACGCGGGCGACGCGCGCCTCTGTGACCGCCTCGGCGGTTGCGGGATATCGGCTGCCGGTGAATGCCACCGCCTCGGCAAAGCTCTCGCCGTTGGTCAGGACATGAATCACGGTCTCATCGCCGGACGGCGCGATCCGATAAAGTTTCATCCATCCGTCAATGAGAATAAAAAAAGCCGTTGCCGGATCGCCTTGTCGAAACAGCCATTCATGCGGCTTAAGCATTACGGCCGTGGCCGGCGCGATCACGTGCTCGACCGTCTCCGACCTGAGTCCGCGAAAAACCGCGATCCGAGTAACGACCTGGAGGTCGCCAGCGGTCAGTTTTGAGGCCAAGACCAACCTCCCTGTGAAAGCTCAAAAACACTGAAATCAGACGAAGTGAGCAACCTTGATCTTTATCAGGGATCTGGCCGCCGGGCCATGATTGCAAATGCCCTGCATAGTTGCAATTTCCTCCGGGTCTGGCAACGAGTTGGCCCGGCGCCGCTGCACGGTTGAAGGACGGTGGCCTGAAATTTCATGATCGATTGCCAAGGGAGACCAAAGTCGATGCCCCATGCGCGCGCAAGCCACCGCAAAACGGTGATCGAGCCCGTTCCGCTGGGCCACGGTCCCATCGATTCCGATCACCGGGAACTCGCGAGCTTTTGGTGGCGCGTCGTGAGCAGCACTCCGCTTCAATTTCCGTTTTTTCTGGCCCGTTTCAAGAAGCTTATGAGCGAACATTTCGATCGGGAAGCTGCGATCATGGCGCAGCACAATACGCGGCTTTGCGAATGTCATGTACGGGAACATCGTGAACTGCTCAGGCTCTGCGATTGCGCCAATCAATTGAACGGGCACAATTATCGCCAAGCCCAAGACTTTTTGCGGCGCGAATTCCCGCCCCGGATCCGGGAGCACATTATTTGCATGGACCAGCTTCTGGTCCTTTTTATCAATACAAATGGCTCAATCGGATCTTTGAATCACGACTGTCCTGTCGGCTGATGCCATAGCCATCTGAGCAAGCATCAGTGCACGCACTGATACTGTTCATCGGATCAGATCAACGATTGCGCGCGCCGCAAGCGGGCTTGAGCCGCGCATCCTGCGCAGAAGCGGCACGGGCAACCCAAAGCGAGGTGGCTGGATATCAAAAGTGATAGCGATGCTTCGCGCCTGCCGGCCCGGCCATGACAGCCCTACTAGAAAAACGCCTGGATGCCGGTCTGCGCGCGGCCGAGGATGAGGGCGTGGATGTCATGCGTGCCCTCGTAGGTGTTCACGGTCTCGAGGTTCGCGAGCA
>Ga0210062_1000334_pt1 | contig 14547 bp, 11 predicted proteins | sample Muzzi_CordA_D2_FD_185528 | JGI IMG/M metagenome (GOLD analysis project Ga0210062, IMG submission 185528) | Wetland microbial communities from San Francisco Bay, California, USA, that impact long-term carbon sequestration - Muzzi_CordA_D2 (SPAdes) | ecosystem: Environmental > Aquatic > Marine >...
GTCGCTGGTCTTTCCTGGGTTCGCGCCCTTGCTTTGGCAAATGGCCGTCTCGCTGTTTCTCCTGACGCCGAGCGAGTGGCTGCCGATGCCCGAGGCCGGATATTCAATGCTGTCCACCGGCGCGATGACTGCGGTGGCTTTGTCCGGTGCGGCAATTCTGGCGGTGCGAAAGCGCGACTTCATGAAGCTCTGGTTGCCGATAATTATCGTCGTATCGCATATCGTCGGACTTACCCTGCAGCAATGGGCAAGCGGTGCGCCACTGACCTTCCCCCGGTACCTGGCCATCGTATGGCCGTTTACCGCGATTGTTCTGACCCACGGCGCATTGTGGTACCGGCGCCGCATTCGCGGGGGGATGGCGGTTCCGGCCCTGCTTGTCGCTGCCTATATATTTCAGGTAGGGCTGGCGTTGATGTCGATGCCCGGCGCTCCCTTCAAATATATAGCCGAGGCTGCCAATGCGAGGCCCGGCAAAACGATTCTCGTGGTCGACCGCGGATATGGCCGGGGCATCCCGGGAGCGGTCGTGCTGGCCGCCCCCGCCGAAACCCGTTTATGGATAGTCACGCCAGAAATGCTTGATGCTGAGCCTGCGCGCGTTCTGGCCGATGATTTCGACGAGATTCACTTCGCGCTGTCCATCGACGAATCCAGCAAGCAGCCAATATCCCGTTGGCTGGACCGTCTTCCGGACCGCGCCCCCTATGTCGAGCAGGAGACGGATATTTTCCTCCACCGATACTTCACGCGCCGGCCGACAACTGACTGATAGTCAGTTCGGTGTCGTTGGATCATCCTCACCCCGCGGCATCGGCCAGGTGTCGCTGAGGCGGTAGCCGCCGGGCCAGGGGTCGGCCGGGTCCAGCATGTGCTGATGGATGCCGGTGATCCATGCGCGGCCCGACAGCGACGGCAGGATGGCCGGCAGGCCGCCGACCGTGGTCTCGCCCTCGATACGGCAGTCGAAACGGGAATCGATCAGCGAGAGGCCGATAAAGGGCTCGCCCGCGCCGAGTTCCCCCCTGGCATGCAACACCGCCATGCGGGCCGAGCAGCCGGTACCGCAGGGCGAGCGGTCGATCTTGCCGGGCTGGATCGCCACCGCGTTCCTGCCCGTCTTCACGCCGTCCTCCAGCACTACAGGCCCGGCGATCTGGCAGAAGGAAATATGCGCCCAGTCGGGGTTTCCGGGGTGGGTGAAGCCGAGCTGTTCGTTGGCCGCATTGGTGATGCGGATGCCGGTCTCGGCGATGTCGCGGGCCTCATCGGGCGTCAGCGCGAATCCCAGCGCGGCGGCGTCGGCGATCACGAAGCTGTCGCCGCCATAGGCGGTGTCCACCGTGAGCGTGCCGATGCCTTCCACCTCCAGCGCCGCGTCCAGTTTCCCGGCGAATGACGGCACATTGTGGATCCGCACCCGCTCCACCTTGCCGTCGCGACAGGTGGCCACGACGGTAACCAGACCGCCCGGCGCCTCCAGCACCAGGGTGGTTTCCGGTTCCTGCATCGGCAGGATGCCGGTCTCCAGCAGCACAGTGGCGACACAGAGGCTGTTGGAGCCCGACATCGGCGGCGTATCCTCTGGCTCCATGATGATCCAGCCAATTTGCGCCGCCGGGTTCTTCGGCGGGACCAGCAAGTTTACATGGCGGAACACCCCGCCACGTGGCTCGTTCAGCATGAAGGCGCGAAGTTCGCCATCCTCTGCAATAAACCGCGACTGCGCCCACAGCGTATCCCCCGGCGGTGGCGCCACCCCGCCGACGATGACGTCCCCGACCTCGCCCTCGGCATGGCAACTGACCGTATGAATGATTTTCGACGACCGCATGACGCATCCTCCCACGCCCATGCTAGGCCGGGGAGGAGGTTCGGGGCCACCGAAAACTGTGGGAAGGGTTGGAGCGGGTGATCGGGATCGAACCGACGACATTCAGCTTGGGAAGCTGACGTTCTACCACTGAACTACACCCGCGTTCCGGAACCCCTTATATGGCACTCGCGGCGGCTGTTCAAGCGGCTCCGTCCTATGCCACACGCCGGCCCGCGAGGAAGGTCCGGATACTCGGGGCCCAGGTGAGGCCGGCCAGCGCGAAGCCCCCGAACTCGATATAGGGGAACAGCGGAAACAACAGGCAAATGGCGGCGGCCAGGAAGCCGATGCGTCTGGCTTGCGAAATTTCGCCGGTCAGGAACTCGGTCTTCTGGATCGCCATGGCCAGCACCGTGTAGCCCACCAGATAGCGCAGGGCGGCCCAGGCGATCTCGCCCGGCGCCCCGATCAGCAACAGCTCCGGCACATAGACGAAGCTGAAGGGAATCAGCGCCAGCGTCGCCCCGAATTTCAACGCGGCGAAACCGGTCTTCATCGGGTCCGCCCCGGCGATCGCAGCGCCCGCGAAGGCGGAAACGCAAACCGGCGGCGTCACGTTCGACAGGCAGGCCGCGTAGAACACCACCAGATGCGCCGCAACCTCGTTCACGCCGAGATGGATCAGCGCCGGCGCCGCCACGACGGCCAGAATGATGTATGAGCCGGTCGTGCTGCTGCCCATGCCGATGACGATGGAGATGATGGTCACCAGAACCACCGTGAAGAACAGCTGGCCGCCGGCGAACTCGACCAGAACGGCGGAAAATTTCAGGCCGAGCCCGGCCAGGATGACGCCGCCGATGATGATGCCCAGGCTACCGATCGCGGCCCCGGCGGAGGTGTTGTTGTGTCCCCCCCCGATCAGGCCGTGGAAGATTGCCTTCGTTCCCATCCGGGTATCCTTGCGCAGCCAGGACAGCGCCAGTGTCGAGACGGTGCCGTAGAACGCACCGTAATTCGCCGAATAGCCCATGAAAAGCAGGGCGATGACGACGATCAACGGAACGAAGAAAAACCAGCCGCGGCGCAGCACGTCGCCGATTTGCGGAATCTCCTCGTCGGGCAGGCCCTTCAGGCCGGTCCGCATCGCTTCCAGGTCGACCATCAACAGGATGAAGGTGAAGAACAGGATAGCCGGGATCACGTTCATCATGGCGATGCCCAGATAGTCGTGCTCGGTCAGGGTTGCCAGGATGAACACGCCGGCCCCCATGATCGGTGGCATGATCTGGCCGCCGGTCGACGCGATCGCCTCGATGGCGCCGGCATGGTGCGGCTTGAAGCCGATACGCTTCATCATCGGGATGGTGAAGGCGCCGGACGCCACCACATTGGCCACGGACGACCCGGAAATCGAGCCGAACAGGGCCGAACTCAGCGTTGCGATCTTGGCCGGCCCACCGCGCCAGCGCCCGGTCAGCGCGGTGGCGAGTTCCATGAAGAAGGTGCCGGCGCCGCTCCGCTCCAGGAACGCGCCGAAGATCATGAAGGGAAAGACGAAGGTCGCGAAGGTCGCGGTGACTACGCCGAAAATGGCCTCCTGGGTCGAGAAGCTGAACTCCAGGATGCGCTCGACCGGCATGCCCGGATGGCTGAGCTTGCCAGGCAGGTAGGGCCCGAAATATAGCTGTGCGAGGAACAGGATCGCGATGATCGGAATGGCGGGCCCAAGTACCCGGCGGCTGGTTTCCAGGATCACCACGATGGCGACGGCCGCCATGGTGAGGTCCCAGTGGTTCGGATCGCTGACCCGGAACATCGCATAGGGCACGTACTGGTCCATCCAGTACGAGATGCAGGCAATCGCCGCAGCAATGAACAGAAAATCGACGATGCTCGGCCGGTGGGTCGGTGCGCCGCGCCGGGCCGGAAATATCAGGAATACCAGGATCGAGGTGAACAGCAGGTAGAAACCGCGGTTGGTCTCGGTCGAGACAAGGCCAAATCCCGAAGTATAGAGATACCAGAGTGAAAAGCCCGCCGCGGTCAGGCTGTAGATCACGGCAAAGAAGCCGGACAGGGTCCGTCCCTTGCTTCTTATATCGGGAAACCAGCTCTCGCCCGCCATCGGCATTCATCCGGATCAGTCAGAATTTCGGCAAAAAAACCAGCCGCCGCGAACGGCGCCGCGGCGGCTGGAATGCTCGGATAGCGTTATTCCTGCCAGAGGCCCTTTTTCTTGTAATAGGCCTCCGCGCCGGGATGCATCGGCACGCCCAGGGCAAGGAAGTTCTTGGTGTCGGGCTCCATCTGTCCCCATGCCTTGTGACCGGCGGCCAGTTGCTTCTTGATCTCGGGCTGGTAGACCAGATCGAGGATGTCCTCGACGGCTTTGGCCGAAACGCGCTCATGCGCCACCCAGTAGACCGTCAGATACGGCAGATCGACATCCGGAACGCCGGTATAGGTGGTTGAGGGCATGGTGTTGGGCACGTAGAACGGATAGGCGCCGGTAATTGCCTTCATCTCGTCGGCTGTATAAGCCAGCACCACAGCGCCCTTGGTTTCCGCCAATTCCTTGACCGCCGCGGCCGGCGCGGACGACTGGCACAGTGCATCGATCTGGCCATTGGCGAGCGCGCGCCCGGCATCCGCGAAGGTCATCATGCTGGGCGTAATCTTGTCGAGCATCCCGGTCGCCCGCATGATGTTCGAGCAATTGAAGACCGTTCCGGACCCCGGGGGGCCGAGTGCGACCTTCTTGCCTGCAAGGTCGGCGATCTTGGTGATGCCGCTGCCCGGCAGTGTCACGAAATAGGTGGGTCCCTTATAGGCCTTGGCGACGCCGCGCATCATGGTGCCCTTGGCGCCGCCCTCGAACGGGCCTTCCGGCTTCTGGGCCATATAGACATGCGCACCGTATACAATGCCCATATCCAACTCACCCTTGATGATGCGTTTGGCGTTCTCGGTGGACCCGCCCGTGGTTACCTGGGTGATATTGTACTGCGGCAGTTTCTCGGAGATGATCGTGCCGGCGGTGCCGACCATGTAATACATCACCCCGCCGGGGTTCGACCCGCCCCAGGCGATGTTTTCTTTTTCCTGTGCGGCGGCCGGCTGTATCAGGCCCAAGCCGAACAATGCCGCGGAAATCAATGTCAAGAGACGCATTTCTTCCTCCCTGCAGTTATCGAGTTTCGCCCGATCGCATAAAGTTCCGCGGTCCGGCAACTGTCGTATCGTCCGGGTTCGGAAGGCCATGGAATGTGCATCCCAGCCGCGTTGGCAATTGCGGATGCCTGCGTATTTGCGGTCCTTGCCAACCCGCCGTCCAGCCATTCTATTGGCCGGGCGGCGGTTCCTGCCCGTAGCCGATTGGTGAATTGTACACAAAACCGGCTCGCGGGACTCAATGGCATGTGGCGGCAGATGTCAACCGCGTTGTCCCTTTATTGCGTTGGGGCAGGGTTTCAGGCCTCGGCCTTGCGGGCCCAGGCCGGTTTGGCCGGGCGGCCGGGGATTATCAGGCCTTCAACACCATCCAGCGCCCCGGGGATCAGTTCAGCGGCCTGAAAGCGGGGCAACTCCATCCAGCCGGGCAGCCGCAGATGTTCCGCCTTCTCGCGGCTGAAACCGAAGGGTTCGTAATATTTCGGTTCGCCGACCACCAGCACGGCGGGCCATCCCTCGGCTTTCGCCTCGGCCATGCCGTGGCGTACCATCGCGCGGCCCATGCCCTGGCCCGACAGTTCCGGCAATACCGCCAGCGGGCCCAGCAGCAGAGCCTGCACGTGATTGGGGAGCGTTACCGGCCAGAAACGCAAACTTGCGACAAGCTGGCCATCCCGTTCGATGACAAAGGACAGGCTGGCAACCGCCGGCGCAGCCTCGCGCAGTCGGTAGACGGTTTTCTTGTGCCGGTCGTGGCCGAAGGTGAGGTCGAGCAGCCGCTCGATGGCAGCCCCATGTTTCGGGCCCTGGGGAATGATGTTCATGTTGGCGATCCCGCGATTTGAGAAGTTTCCCTGTCGCCGCGGCTCGCCCGGTCCGGATCCCTTATCCCGTTTGGCGTAGTCTAGGCGACGGCATGACGAAGGTCTTGCGTCCGGCATGCCGGACGGTTCGTTCCTCGTCGTCGCTCTCGTCGCAAATGCGCCACGGGATCAGGCTCCAGAATCGTGAACAGGAATCCGCTATATCATGCCGGTCCGGCGGGCGCTACAGAAAAGCACAAGCCGTGCACAGGCTCGATCACAGATGCGTCAGTTGCGGTTTCCGCGGCTGACATCGCGCCGCGATGCCGCTAGTTTCGAACCTGTAGAGGCAGCATTGAGTTTGAAGGGATCATGGTTATGCGTTTGTTGGCAGGGCTGGTTGCGGCCTTCCTTATTCTGAGCGGTACTCCCGCCGGGGCCGGGCAGGGCCCGGACTGGCATGAAACGAAGGAAAAGGCCCGCGGGCAGGAGGTGTTCTGGAACGCCTGGGGCGGCGACGAGCGGATCAACGCCTATATCGCCTGGGTGGGCGAGCGCGTTGAAGCCGAATACGGCGTCACCCTGCGGCATGTGAAACTTGCCGACACGGCCGAGGCGGTGCGCAAGGTGCTGGCGGAAAAGACCGCCGGGCGCGACGAGGGCGGCTCCATTGACCTCATCTGGATCAATGGCGAGAACTTCAAGGCGATGAAGGACCAGGGCCTGCTTTTCGGTCCCTTTGCCGAGAACCTGCCGAATTTCGGCTATGTGGATGTCGAGAACAAGCCGACCACACGGCTGGATTTCACGGTGCCGACCGACGGGCTGGAGGCACCCTGGGGCATGGCCAAGCTGAATTTCATTTATGACAGCGCGGTGCTCCAGCAGCCGCCACGGAGCATTCCGGCGATCCTGGCCCATGCGAAGGCCAATCCCGGCCGCGTCGCCTATCCGGCTCCTCCGGATTTCATCGGCACGACCTTCCTCAAGCAGGCGCTTTACGAACTGGCGGCCGATCCGGCGGCGCTACAGCAACCGCCTGGCGAGAGTTTTGACAGCGTCACCGCGCCGTTGTGGGCCTGGCTCGACCAGTTGACGCCGCATCTCTGGCGGTCGGGCAAGATCTATCCGAAGAATGGCCCGGCGCTGATCCAGCTGCTCGACGACGGCGAGGTGGATTTCGCGATCTCCTTCTATCCGGCCGAGGCCTCGTCGGCGATCGCGTCGGGCAAGCTGCCGAAGTCCGCGCGGACCTTCGTGCTGGACCGAGGTACCATCGGCAACACCCATTTCGTCGCCATTCCCTATAACGCCAAGGCCCGCGAGGGCGCGATGGTCGTCGCCGACTTTCTGATGTCGCCAGAGGCCCAGGCCCGCAAGGAGAACCCGGAATACTGGGGCGATAACACCGTGCTGGCGGTCGGCAAGCTGGATGCCGTGGGGCGAAAGCTGTTCGACGAATTGCCGCGCGGCGCCGCAACGCTGGCTCCCGACGAGTTGGGCCTGACCCTTCCCGAACCGCATCCCGGCTGGATGACCCGGATCGAGGAAACCTGGCTATCGCGCTACGGGTCGTAGTGGTGTTTGGGCGGCGGCGCGACCTCGTCCTTCGAAACGGGCCTTCGGCCCTCCTCAGGATGAGGCTCCATCATTTGTGCCCTCATCCCGAGGAGGCGCGGAGCGCAGTCTCGAAGGGTGAGGTTGCACCGGGCTGAAAGCCATGCTCCGCTGGTTTCCTGCGCTGACGCTGGTCCTGTTTCTCGGACCGGTGGTGGCGGGGCTTGTTGGAACCTGGGTGCCGGCGTTCGGCATCCTGCCAACGCTGGGCGCCATGACACCAAGCATGGCGCCATGGCGCCAGCTCTTTGCGGCCCCCGGACTCGGTACCTCGCTGGCTCTGACTCTGGGCACCGGTTTTGCCGCGACCCTGGTTTCGCTGGCGATCGTCGTGGGTTTTCTCGCGTCCTGCCATGGAAGGCAGCCGGTTGTCCTGGTGCGAAAATTGCTGGCACCCTTGTTGGCGGTGCCGCATGTGGCGGTGGCCATCGGATTCGCCTTCCTGGCTTCGCCCAGCGGCTGGGCGGTGCGGCTGGTGTCGCCGTGGCTCACCGGCTGGGACCGGCCGCCCGATATCGCCACCGTGCCGGATGTCTATGGCATAGCATTGGTCTGTGGGCTGGTACTGAAAGAGGTTCCCTTTCTATTACTGATCACGCTTGGCGCGTTGGGGCAGGTCCCGGCCGACCGCACCCTCGCCGTCGCCCGTTCGATGGGCTACGGGCCGGCGACAGCCTGGTTGAAGACGGTATTGCCGATGGTCTGGCCGCAGATCCGTCTGCCGGTTTTCGCGGTGCTGGCCTATTCGCTGTCGGTGGTGGATATGGCGCTGGTGCTGGCGCCGGGAACGCCGCCGCCGCTGGCGCCCCGCATATTGCGCTGGTTCAACGATCCTGAACTGGGGCGGCATTTTCTGGCCGCCGCCGGCGCCTGCCTGCAGTTCTTGCTGGTTGCTGGGTCGATCGTCTTGCTCTATGGCGGCGATCGCCTGGCCGCCCGCATGGGCCGCCGCTGGATTGCAGCGGGTGGGCGCGGGCATTCGGGGCAAATCGCCCGCCGGGCCGGCATGGCGGCGATGCTCATGGTCTTCGCCATGGGCCTGGCCGGTATCCTGGGCATGGCGATATGGTCGGTTGCGCGGCGCTGGCGCTGGCCGGATGCCTTCCCATCGGTCTGGACCGCAGACAACTGGACGCGTCAGGCCGATGCGCTGGCCTGGCCCGGCTGGACGACCGTAACCGTCGCCTTCGCCGCGGCCCTGATCGCCATCGCGCTGGTGCTGGGCTGCCTGGAAAACGAACAGCGCAACGGGGTGGCGCCGGGCTCGCGCGTGCTGTGGCTGATCTATGCGCCCCTGCTGGCGCCGCAGATCGGCTTTCTGTTCGGGGTGCAGGTGCTGTTCGTCTCCGCTGGTCTGGACGGCACATGGGCGGCGCTGGTCTGGGGACATCTGCTGTTCGTTCTGCCTTATGTATTCCTGGCCCTGGCCGATCCCTGGCGGCGGCTTGACGAGCGTTACGCCCGGACCGCCCGCTGCCTCGGCGCCACGCCTGACCGCGTGTTCTGGCGGGTCAAGCTGCCGATGCTGCTGCGCCCGGTGCTGTTCGCGCTGGCCGTTGGTTTCGCGGTCAGCATCGGCGAATATCTGCCGACGGTATTCGCCGGCGGCGGGCGCTTCGCAACCCTGACGACGGAAGCTGTGAGTCTGGCGTCCGGCGGCGACCGGCGGGTGATCGGCGTCTACAGCTTTCTGCAGGCGCTGCTGCCCTGGATCGGTTTCATGCTGGCGATCGGCGTGCCGGCATGGTTCTATCGCGACCGGCGGGGCATGAAGGTGTTTGCGAACTGATGGCAGACGGGACATTAAGGCTGAAGGATGTAACCATCGCGCTCGCGGGCCAGACGCTGGTTGGCGGGTTGTCGCTTGCCGTGCCGCCGGCCCAGGTTGTCACCGTAATGGGCCCCAGCGGATCAGGAAAATCGACGTTGTTGTCATGGATCTGCGGTTCGGTAGATCCCGCCTTTGCCATTTCCGGCCGGGTGGAACTCGACTGCGAAGATATAACAGGGCTGCCGCCCGAGACGCGACGCGTCGGTATCCTGTTCCAGGACGATCTGCTATTTCCGCATCTGTCGGTGGGCGAGAACCTGGCCTTTGGCATACCGCGGGGAATCGGCGTGGGCGAACGCCGCAAGCGGGTCCGCGAAGCCCTGGCCGAGGCGGAACTGTCCGGCTTCGAGGACCGCGACCCGGCGACCCTGTCGGGTGGCCAACGGGCGAGAATAGCGCTGATGCGCACGCTTCTGGCCGAACCCAAGGCGCTGCTGCTTGATGAGCCGTTTTCCCGGCTGGATGCCGCGTTGCGCGACCGAATCCGAAGATTTACCTTCGACCATGCGGTAGAGCGCGGCCTGCCCACGTTGCTGGTTACCCACGATCCCGACGATGCCGCTGCCGCTGCCGGCCCGATTGTCGAGATCGATATCGCGTCATGCTGAGCTATCGTCACGGCTTTCATGCGGGGAACTGGGCGGATGTCCAGAAGCATACGGCGCTGGCGCTGCTGCTCGGGCATTTGCGGCGCAAGGATAAGCCGTTCTGTGTTCTCGACGCCTTCGCCGGCGATGGCATATACGATCTTGCCGCGCCGGAGGCGCTGAAAACCGGCGAGTTCCATGATGGCATAGAGCAATTCTGGCAACGCCGGGATGCGCCGGCCGGCGCCGACTGGTATCTCGACCAGGTACGGGCGATCAATCCGGGCGAGGTGCTGGAGCGTTATCCCGGCTCTCCCGCGCTGGCCCGGGCAGCGCTCAGGGAGGCCGACCGGTTGATCCTGGGTGAGTTGCATCCCGCGGCGTACTGGGCCTTGAAACGGTGGGCGGCCGGCGACCGAAGGATCGCGCTGCACCGCCGCGACGGCATCGAATTCCTCGATGCCCTGTTGCCGCCGCCGGTCAGGCGCGGGCTGGTGCTGGTCGATCCGGCTTACGAGGTCAAGGACGAGTACGAAAAACTGCCCCTCGCCCTGGCCCGCGCCATGGGCAAGTGGCGGGAGGGAATTTACGCGCTCTGGTATCCGGTGCTGCCTGCCGGCAGGCATATGGCGATGGTTAGAGCGCTGGCGCGGCTGCCAGCGAAGGCCGGAATCCTCAAATCCGAGATATTGCCACCCGGTTCGCCGGCGATGGGAATGCAAGGGGCCGGCATGGTCATTGTCAATCCGCCCTGGCGGTTCGCCGAGGATATGGCTTCGGCCGGCGACTGGATCGCCAAAAACCAGTGGAACGACACGCCGGGGCGGCACAATATCCGGTGGCTCGCCGAACCCGGAGCCTGAGTCTTCCAGACAGGAGCCACCCGGAGCGCGGGGGCGGATGCGACATTCTGTCACCTGCTATTTCAAAATATTAGAATTCACTGATATTGAATTCATATGACCGGCCGCGTATATTGACTGGTAACGGAAGCGGGCCGCAGGAAACAGTTCGAATGGCCCGTCATTCAAATCGATCTGGAGAAGATTTCGACTATGAGCATTGACCGGATTGTCATGGCGTTTGCCGGGATCGTGATCCTGGGGAGCCTTGTTCTCACGCAGTATCATTCGCCGAACTGGCTGTTCCTCACCGGCTTTGTCGGCCTGAATCTGTTGCAGGCCTCGTTTACGCGGTTCTGCCCGCTGGCGGTGGTTCTGAAAAAGCTTGGCCGGCGGCCGGGAGTTGCCTTCGAATAGGCATCACGAATTTACTCATAAGCACGCTCTCCTCCCTTTTCCTCCCGGCGTGCTTATGTCCACTGTGGGGGCGGCCGCCAAGCCGCCCCCATTTGTGTTTGGGGCGGAAGGTCAGCTGGCGCCGAAATCATTGCGGGTTTTGGCAATGCCCTCGCGAAGGACGGATTCCTTCATGCTGATGGTCGGTTCGCCGTAGATGACATTCTTCAGCCAGTCGAAGCCCAGGGTCAGAAGCACCGCATCGTTGGTTTTCAGGACTTCTGTCGTTTCCTTTTCAATCTCATAGATCTCCAGGAAGCGGGTTTCGAATACGAAGCGGCGGAAGGCGTCGATATCGGTGGACACCATATAGAACATGCCCTGCGTCCTGGCCGAAATCTCTTTGCCGTAGGGCCCGCCGGTCGATGCCCAGGAGGCGGCCTTCATCAGGATGTCCATCCAGCCGTTATTGATCTGGTCGTATTCGTCGGTACCCTGTTCCTTGCGGTACTGGGCCACCGATTGCAATTTGCTCTCGTCATGGCCCTTGCAGTGGGATTCCTTGACCAGGAAATTGAAGTTCTCCTTGCCCTCCTGGCCCTTCATCTTGATCGCGGCCAGGCCCAGCGGATAGTAACGGCAGGTTACCGGCCGGTTTTCATAGACGGTGCAGCCTTTCTCGTCGTCGACGAACTGGCAGGGGCCGGAGCCGTCCTCGCCTGTCATGCGCAGCTTGGCGACCGGCAGGCCGGCCTTGTCCCACTGCGCCTGATAGCAATAGCGGTCGAGGAATTCGATCGGGCGGATACCGAAATGGCGGCTGAGCCGCAGCATGTCGCCGGGTGTCATGACGATATCGGCACCGTTGCAACACTGGTTCCAGCAGGAAATTCCCTTGTGGCAGGAAAAGGCGAACATGTCGCTTTCCTTCAATTGCACGGGAAGGATGGGGTTGCCGTCATGGCCGCGCACGCCGTCGAAAATGTCGACACGCGCCTCATCGTTTTTTTTGCGAGCCGTCTGCTCGGCGCTCGCGCTGGGCTCCTGGTCCGGGGAAACCGGCCCGTCGAAATCGTCCTGACCGTTGGTTTCGTCAGCCATCAGCTTGCTCCTGCCTTAACGGATATAACTAAACAATAAGCGGAACGGGGCGCCGTTCAAGACGGCGCCCCGAAACCATGTCGGTATTGTTGGGTCGGCCTAATGGCCGTGATCGACCAGCCCGACCCAATCCTTCTTCATCATCGTCCATTCGCCCGTCTCCGGGTCCATGCGCGAATTGACGAAGCAGTGCCAGTTCGCCTCGTCCAGATCCGGGAAGTCGGACCGATAGAAGAAGCCCGGATAGCGGGTTTCCTCGCGGTAGAGGATGTGGCGAAGATGGACCTCGGCGGTGCGGACGCGGTGGTAGTTCTCCCACGCGCGCAGCAGTTCATGCAGATCCTTGGCCCGCATGTTCCGGCTGTCCTCCTTGACCATTTCCAGCAGGTGCAGGCCATGCTCCAGCATCACCTTGTTGGTCTGGTAGTAGGTCGAAGTGCCCGCAACATATTCGTCCATCAGCTTCTGCAGACGAATCTGCAGCATGCGCGGCAGGATATAGTTCGGGTTGATATCCTCGGCCGTGGTCTTGTCCTTGTGCTCGATATAGTTACGGACGGGCTTGTAGATCTCTTCCGTGATCTTGTTGAGGTCCTCCTTGAAGGACGGGCTGAAGCCCTTCTTGTCCTGCACAAACTTGACCATGTTCTTGCCGGCGATGCGACCCTCGGCGTGGGAGCCCGACGAGAACTTGTGGCCCGACGCGCCGACGCCGTCGCCCGCGGTGAACAGGCCCTGGACGGTGGTCATGCGATTGTAGCCCCATTTCCATTCGTCCGGCGAGCTGAGATCCTCGGGACCCGACACCCAGATGCCGCAGCAGCCCGAATGGCTGCCCAGCAGATAGGGCTCGGTCGGCATCAGTTCCGACACGGTCTCTTCCGGGCGGATATTCATGCCGGCCCAGACCGTGGCTTGACCGATGCACATATCGAGGAAATCTTCCCAGGCTTCGGCTTCGAGGTGCTTGACTTCCTGCGGGGTCATCGTCTCCGACAGCTTCTTCATCGCCGAGGGCGTATCCATGAAGATCGGGCCGCGGCCTTCCTTCATTTCCTTCAGCATCAGATGGTTTCGCAGGCAGGTCGGGATCACGGCCGCGGTATCGTATGGCGCGAAATCCTTCAGCATGGCGGCGTTCTTGGTCGCATAATCCTCACCGAAGCCATTGGTCGCCTTCGATTTGAACAGCAGGAACCAGGCGCCGACCGGTCCGTAACCATCCTTGAAGCGGGCGGGCACGAAGCGGTTTTCCATCATGGTCATCTCGGCCCCGGCCTCGATCGCCATGGCGTAGGTCGATCCTGAATTCCACACCGGATACCAGGTGCGGCCCTGGCCCTCGCCGACAGAGCGCGGCCGGAACACGTTCACGGCACCGCCGGCAGCCAGCAGCGCGGTGCTGCACTTGAACACATAAAGCTTGTGGTCGCGCACCGACAGGCCAACGGCGCCGGCAATCCGGTTGGGCTCGTTGGCGTCGAGCAGAAGTTTCACGATGAAGACGCGCTCGTAGATGTTGTCCATCCCCAGCGCCTTCTTGGCGGCCTCGGCCACGATGGTCTTGTAGCCCTCGCCGTTGATCATGATCTGCCAGCGGCCGGAGCGTACGGGCTTGCCGCCGTCCTTCAGGGCGACGCCTTCGGTCTCCTTGGACTTCCAGATCGGCAGGCCCCATTCCTCGAACAGTTCGACGCTGTCGTCCACATGGCGGCCGACGTCGTAGACCAGATCGTCGCGGGTAATGCCCATCAGGTCCGCATGGACCATCCGGACGTAATCCTCGGGATCGTTGTCGCCGATATAGGTGTTGATCGCCGACAGGCCCTGCGCGACCGCGCCGGAGCGGTCCACCGCCGCCTTGTCGACCATGATGATCTTGGCGTCGTCGCCGGCCCAGCGTTTGGCCTCGTAAGCCGCGCCGCAGGCCGCCATGCCGCCACCGATAATCAGGATGTCGGTTTCGACCTCGACGATCTCGGGATTACCGAAAGTACCTTCACTCATGGGTCTATATGCCCCCTTGCATATTAGGGTTTCTCAAACGGCCGGGCGGCGCCAGGGCCGCACGGACGCGAAACCGCGAATCAGATTGTCGGAAGCTGCTTGTTCGCTTCGGTGAACAACAGCGGGCTGTTGATGTCGCCCGCCGGCGGCTTGTCCTTGTACGGGTCGATGCTGCCGACCGGGGTCGTGCGCACCGGGAATTTAAAGCGCTTGATCTCGCCGTCGCGGAACTTGATGGTCCACATGATGTGGGTATCGGTGCGCAGCGGGATGGCGGCGCCACCCATCGGCACGAAGTCGGCATAGGCACGAACTTCGATTGCCTGGCGCGGGCAGGCCTTGACGCAGCACATGCATTCCCAGCACTGGTCCG